>Ga0210407_10002083_pt1 | contig 17610 bp, 11 predicted proteins | sample IncBWC27MmetaG_FD_150860 | JGI IMG/M metagenome (GOLD analysis project Ga0210407, IMG submission 150860) | Forest soil microbial communities from Barre Woods Harvard Forest LTER site, Petersham, Massachusetts, United States - Inc-BW-C-27-M | ecosystem: Environmental > Terrestrial > Soil >...
AAAGTTGCCGCAGTTATTGCGGGGCTAGCGCAGGCGAAATAAGAAGTTGAAGTTTTGATTATCGTCATGCGCGAGATACAGCTAAGGCCGGCGGCGGAGGCTTAGTTAGAACGGGCTTCTCGTCGCTTGGCCGAATAGTCGCATTTCCGGCTAAGCGACCCTTGGCTCAACTGTTGCCTTCAGGCCAATGCGCTCAGCGACCAATGTTTACCGAACTCAACATTAGCCCTGTGAAATGCACATCTCTTCAGGGCTTGATTTCCTGACGAGAATCCGACTTCCAATTACTAATCGCGTCCTGGAAGCCGGATAGCTTCCGGTTGGCCGACAAACCGTCCACAATTCGTTGTCGGGTGCAATGCCGGCGGCCTAGAATTAGTCCGCGATCATCCCTCCATCCACCGGGATCGAGGCGCCAGTCATGTACGACGCATTTGCCGAAGCCACAAAAGCGATCACATGAGCAATTTCCTCCGGTGTTGCCAAGCGCTTGAGCGGTACGGTTGAGACGAGCGCCACTTTATTTTTGTCCGTGCTGGTGAAGCGCGTGAGCATGCCCGTGTCGGTAGTGCCCGGAGCGACTACATTTACCCGAACCCCAGTGCCCGCGACTTCCAGTGCGGCGGATTTTGTCAGTCCTTCGATTGCATGTTTGCTGGCTACATAAACGGATGCCCCAGCAGCGCCGATGCTTCCATAGGCGGACGAGACATTGACGATGCTGCCGCTCCCCTGTGGCAGCATCACCCGCAGCTCGTGCTTCATGCTCAACAACGTGCCGAGTACATTTGTGTCGAACGTCGCGGCGTAGCTCTCGGCAGTTTGTTCTGTCACCGGGCCGGGTGTGCCTTCCGTCCCAGCGTTATTGACTGCAATATCCAGGCGCCCGAATCGATTAACCGTTTGATCGACGAGCTTACGCACGTCGTCATCATTGCGGACGTCAGTACGAACAAAAATGGCTTCTGCTCCGAGCACCTGGAGCTCGGCGGCTAACTCTTGTCCTTGTTTTTCTCGGCGACCTGACACGACAACCTTTGCCCCTTCTTGCGCAAAGGCTATTGCAGCGGCGCGACCGATGCCGGTCAGGGCGCCCGTAACAAGTGCAACCTTTCGTTCCGGTTTCGTAGGCATTGTTTTTCTCCTATTCCTTTTATTTCGCTCTTTCCCGATCCAGTCGCGTATGTAGGGGGGACAATTGAGCAGCGTGACCCCTTGTGTTTCACACATCCCGAGGAAGCGAACTGCTTCAACGTCGACCAAGTTCAGTTCCTCCAGATCCAGCACGATCTTCGATTCGCTCTCGCTTATCTGCTTCTCCAACTCGGATAAGTGATCCGCCCGCATCCGGCCTATGAGTCGAATCGTCGTGCTGTGCCGATCACGGTGCTTTTCAATCTTAAAGGTCACGTTCGGCCTGTCGGACCACTCACGCCTCACAGAAGGGCAATCTCAGCGCCACTCGCAATAAGTTGAGTTATTTATCTTTAGCTTTTTCAGTCAGGCCGCAATTTCAGCGTTTGCTGAAAATTCAGCATCGTTTTTGGGGCTGGTCGCGCCGAATCCCGTCGCGGCGGGGGCTCCCCCCGCGGGATTGAGGGAGCAGTTTGCAAACGGTTTCGAATCGAAATGTGGCCGAGGTCGAGAACTGATTTTTGAAATCCGGCACGTGCGGGAAAACTCTTGCTGCTACTTTTTCAGCATTCTTGCCTCCATCTTTTGAGCTACCGACGGAGGAACGAGACGATTCATGATTCGATTGAGTAGGCCTGGAATGTATACAGCGCGATTGGCTCGCAGCGCTTCGAGCCCTTCTGTCACGCATCTTTCGGCAGTCATCGGCTTCATCGGGAGCGCTCCAGGGTCTTCGAGGAGCTTGGGAATCACGGGGGTATCTATAAAGCCGGGAGTTAGGACCGTCACATGAACTCCCTGGTCTTTCAATTCGAAGTGAAGAGCTTGGCCTAACGCCGAAACATACGCCTTAGCCGCACCGCTATTCGCCATATAGGGAACCCCGTGGCTCGCTCCCATCGCTCCAACGAGAAGAATCCCGCCATGTCCGCGCTTCACGAGGATAGGCGCGAAGTGGTGACACAGCTCCAGGTGCGCCGTCACACTGAGTCTCACATCTATCAGCAAATCATCTCGATTCTTTTTGATAAAAGAACCGGGATTTCCGGTGCCGGCATTTGAGACGACAAGACCGATATCGAGGTCCTGCGTGGCTTCCTTGACCGTATCGATAAAATTTTCATCGCTGAGATCCACTTGAACCACTCGGCACTGTACGCCAAACTCTTTCTCGAGATTCTGCCCCAACTTCTTAAGCAGTTCGAGCCTCCTGGCGGCTAACACGATGTTTAAGCCGTTCGCGGCAAGTTGTCTTGAAAATTCTTTTCCGATCCCTGAAGAGGCACCCGTTACGATGGCCCAGGGTCCGAATTTTACCTTGTCGATCCTTTCCAGACTCTGATTCATATGAGGTTGAGAGTGGCAATATCAGTGCCACTCGCAATCTGTTGAGCCATTTGTCTTTAGCTTTTCCAGTCATGCCGCAATTTCAGCGCTTGCCGAAAATAGAGCATCGCCCGCGAGGTGGGCTCGCCCCGAATCCCGTTGCGGCAGCGTATCGAAGAGGCGCGATACGCGGGATTGAGAGAGAAGGAAGCGAGTTTAGAATCGAAACGAGGCCTAATGGCCAGGCGGAGACTGCGACGTTCTGAAGCGATGGCGGTTAATTCCGAGTTTCCTGATCTTGGATTCAAGCGTCTGTCTGGGTACACCTAGCTTCGCCGCAGCGCCAGCGGGACCCGAAATCAAGCCCTCAGCCTCGCGCAGTGCGTTTTCAATCATCGCCCTCTCCCGTTGCGCGAGGTCCGTGACCAAGGGAATGGTCAGCGTAGGCTCATTGGGGGACGTCCGACTTGGGGAGGCTGGCGCGAGCCAGCTTGGATCGACACAAAATATCTCCCCTTCGCAAAGCACCACGGCGCGTTCGACGACGTTCTGCAATTCCCGAATGTTACCGGGCCAGTCATACCCTTGGAACAAATCCAGCGTGTTCTTGCTCACACTTCGAATTCGCTTACCGGCCTTCTTAGCGTAGCGGTCCACCAAGTATTCCACTAACAACGGGATGTCATCAACCCGATCACGAAGTGCCGGCACTTGAATCGGGACAACGTTTAGGCGGTAGAACAAATCCTGACGGAACGTGCCGTCAGCCACGGCCGCGCGCAGATCCTTATTTGTCGCAGCGAGCACTCGCACATCAACCGGAATCGTTTGGTTCCCACCTACTCGTTCGAATTCGTGCTCCTGGAGAACTCGCAGCAACGCAACCTGAATCTCTGGCGGTATTTCACCAACCTCATCCAGAAAAATCGTTCCGCCGTCGGCCGATTCAAAGCGTCCGAGACGCCGCTGGTGTGCCCCCGTGAAGGAACCCCTCTCGTGTCCGAACAGCTCCGAGGCAATGAGTGAAGGCGAAATAGCCGCGCAATTTACTCGAATGAATGCTCGCGACGAGCGATTAGACCGACTATGTATGGCGCGAGCGATCAGCTCTTTTCCCGTTCCAGTTTCTCCCGAAATCAGGACTGTCGAATCCGTAGGCGCCACTTTCGACACTTGAGCCAGCACTCGCCGCAGCGCTTCGGAGGAGCCAACGATCTCCTCAAACATCGAAGAGCGTTCGATCTCCTCGCGCAACGCGACGTTCTCATTTCGCAGGCGATTTTCGGCCTGTTTATGATCTTCAATGTCCGTTCCTGTCCCGAACCACCGGACAACGCCTCCGTTCTCATTGAGCAGCGGGTTACAGCGAATCAGGAACCATCGATACCGCCCATCTTTTCCGCGCAGCCGCTTCTCCATCTCGAAGGGCCTTCGGTTTGAAAGGCCTGCGCTTAGTTGCTTTTCAAACCTCTCCAGATCCTCTGGATGAACGTCCCTCCTGATTCGCTCGTCGATTCCCGAGGCTTTCATTTGTTCCAAGGTGAAGCCCAAGTAGTCAAGCAGCCTCTTGTTGGCCTGAAGCAAGGTGCCGTCTTTATCCATTACTACAACATGCTGAGGAAGGAAATCTATGAGTTACCACAGTTCGCGCTCGTCTTGCGCCTGCCGAAGCTGCTCGATGCTTCTTCCTGGGGCTGCCATTCTCGGATTATAGCCCTATCCGCAATTCAAAACCCTTCAAAGATCTAACGCAGGCTCGACTGAATTCCTGCATCATTTTCGGCCGATTGGGAGTGGATCACGGGCTATGCGGAAGTTATGCCAGTAAACCCGACCGCACAATTACTTCCGGCTTGCTGACGATCCGCTTGTAATGCCGGGGAATCGAATCGCAGGAGGTGCCCTCACGGAATGCTTGCTGCAGATTAATGACCAGTTTGTGCGTCGAGGATCAACTTCACCAGATGACCGAATTGTGTCCGGTTCTCACTGGCTGGCGACGCTCGGTTCGCAATTTCCGTAATGGTCTTGGCACCCTTGACCGGAGGATCGTTGTCAGTGCGATGCACGATGACCATGACCAGGGTTGGAATGATGAAAATGTAGTGAGCTCCATTTCCCCGCGCGGAATAGATTCCGGGAAGCGAGACTTCTAGTTACCAATCCGCTCCTCTGGACGTCGCATTGCGATTAATGCCGCCCGTGTTTGCTACGCGCATAAATGAAATGCCTCACCTTGATAGGCTTCGATTCGAAACGACGCACGTTTTCCTCAAGGTCGCGGTCTCCTATCGTCAATCGCTCGTGCTGTCGCATGTGCTCCGCCCAAGATTCAACGATAAACGTTTCGACGTAGTGCGCCGGATGCTCGGTATCGCGATAGACGCCCCACCTTGCTGCTCCGTCCCGCCGCCGCACTCGTGCAAATTTGTGGAGAGCCTCCAGGAACTCGTCCGCCTTCATCGGGTCAACCTCATATTCCACCGTAACCAGTACGGGTCCTTGACTTGGGTCTACGTCTCCGACCAGCATCGGTTTGCCCCAGTGATCCCAAGCGCCAAGATCCACAGGCGTATCCGGCAAGTGCGAAATCAATACCAATATTGGACAAACGGCGGTGCCAATAGCCGCGGCAATCAAAGAAAGGTGTGTACCCTCCCGGCCCGCGAGATATCCCCAGAAAGCGCTGCCGGCTGTCCACGTTCCCATGTAGACGAGCATGAACACAGCCATTGCACGCGCGCGCACCCAGTCCGGCGCCAGGTTCTGCATAACCGTGGTCATCAAAGACATGATCGCGGTCCATGCAGCCCCTCCAAACAAAATGGCAACGGACAGAAGTGCTACGGATTTGAATGCGGCCACGCCCCAGAGCGCCCCAGCAAAGACGGTGGTTCCCAGTCCGAGCATCGCATCAGATGAGAACAACGAACGCGTTCGCTGTAGCACCATGGCTCCCAGCACTGCGCCAGCGCCAAAGACAGTTAGGAGCAGCCCATAAAGGGTAGCGCTCCGTCGTAATTCGTGAGCGACGGTGGGCAGGAGCGCCCAAAATGCGCTTGCAAAAAACATAATGGACCCGATTCGCCCGAGAACGGTCAGAATCTCAGGCGCATTTCTCGTGTACCGAAGCGCCGCACGAATCGCACCCGACATGGTCTCTCGCTGCGAACCTGTCTGGCGTGGCGGTCGCTTCCACCGTGCAATCACCCATAGCACGCCAAGATACGATGCGGCATTCAGCGAAAACACTGCGGTGATTCCTAACGCCGCAATCAGAAATCCACCCAGTGCCGGACCGACCGCGCGGGCCAGATTAAATTCAATGCCGTTTAGAGCAATGGCCGGCATCAATCCTTCTTGCGGCACTACTTCTGGAAGGACCGCTCGCCAGGTTGGCGCTTCGAGCGCATCTCCGATCGACAAAGCGAGCGTTAAAAGGAGCAGCACCAAGGGCGTAATTAAATGCAGCACCGTCAGAACAGCGAGCACTATCGCGACAGAAAACATCCATACTTCCGTCGTCAGTATCAGTTTCCGCCGATCAAGGATGTCGCCCAAAGCTCCTGCTGGCAGCGCCAGCAGAAAAAATGGAAACGCTGAGGCAGTTTGTGTCAGCGCCACAAGCAGCGGCCCAGCCCCTTGCGAGACCATCAGCCATGCGGCACCCACGCCTTGCATAAAGGTGCCTACATCTGAGACCAGGTCGGCAACCAGCAGATTCCGAAACATAGGCAGGTGCAGCGTCCGCCATGTACTCCATTCGGTTCCAACCTCGCTCGGGTGCGCCTGGGGCACACGTATGGCATCTTTGTGCATTTCAAGACGATGTTCATGGTCGGCCATCGCCGCATTGATTTATAGCATTAAGGGGGAGAAGAGTGCTTGTAGCCGAGTAAGTTTGCGCAATCAGGTCGGCGCAGCAGGCCGGTGCTGGTCCAATCATTGTCTAATTCTTGTTACCGGCGGTTCCAAATCACGGTTTGGGTAGTCATTCGTACCGCGTAGTTTCAACCAGTTACCAAATGAAAGTGCACTGTCACGGCTGCGGTCTGACGGATTGTGTGAATCAGTACCCCTAAACGCGCTTGTGTAGACCTATCCGAGTTGTAGGGATCCGTTCGGGATTTGGGACTGAATCCTCGGACCTACTTCGCCGGGCGTGAGCCGGCGATGAGGATATCCACTAATCTTCTGGCGCTTGGCTGCCAATCGGGCGCGGACGCGACATTGGAGACGCCGATCAGAGCCCGGAGTAAATCAACTGGATCGAGGTCGCTGCGTATGTCGCCGCTCTCTACGCCGCGCTTCACCAGTGCGCGAATCGCCTGATGCATCTTCGCGTAAGAGGTTTCGAACACCTTCTTCGGATCACCGAGCAGCGTATTCAGCGCGGGTGCGATGAGCTGCTTCGCTGCGATGGCATCAACGAATAACAATAGCCAAGCTCGCAGTGCGTCAGTCGGTGCCATCGTCTGAGTGAACTTCTGTTCGGCTTCGGCCAGCTTTTCCAACTCCGCCCGATAAACCGCCTGTAGAAGTTCCTCGCGGGTCGGGAAGTGGCGATACAAGGTTCCAGGTCCGACGCCTACCTGCTTGGCGATGTCGTCAAGACTGGCGTTTGCGCCATGCCGGGCAAACGCTTCCTTCGCCACGTCGAGAATCCGTTCGCGATTCCGTTGCGCATCCGCGCGGGGCTTTCGCGGGATGGGTTTTGCGTGTTTTTGGGGCATAAGAAAAAATACTTGTAACCGGAGACAGTCTCCTGTTATCTTACAGATTGCGGAGACACTCTCCGTTTTATTCGAAGTGGGGCGACTTGTCAATAACCAGCTCCGGGCCCCATCCGGGCGAGCCGCCCGAAGGAGAAAGAATATGAATATTGTGGGTGTGTTTGGAGCAACTTCGACAACGGACGAGGTTCTATCCGGCGTGAATCTGCAGGGTCAACGAATCCTCGTTACCGGCGTTTCAGCGGGTCTGGGCATCGAGACGGCACGAGCGCTCGCAGCCCATGGTGCAGACGTCGTCGGTGCCGCGCGCGATCTGAAAAAAGCCGAAGCGGCGACCGCACAAGTCAGAACAGATGCTTCGACTGCCGGCGGAAGTTTCGAGCTCGTTGCGCTTGATCTGGCCAGTCTCAAAAGCGTGCGTGAATGTGCGGACGAGCTGCTGACAAAGGGGCAGTTCTTCGACGTGGTTATCGCCAACGCGGGTGTGATGGCCACTCCCTTTGGCCATACGGCGGATGGCTTTGAGACCCAGTTTGGCACCAACCATCTCGGCCACTTTGTCCTGGTCAACCGGATCACGCCGCTTCTACGCAAAGGCAGCAGACTGATCAACCTTTCTTCCGCAGGTCACCGCTTTTCCAACGTAGACCTCGAAGATCCCAATTTTGAGCGAACGCCTTACGAACCGTTCGTCGCCTACGGCCGCTCGAAGACCGCGAACATTCTTTTCGCCGTCGCGTTTGACCGGCGCCACCGCGGACGCGGCGTGCGTGCCGCAGCTGTGCATCCGGGAGTCATCGAGACGGAGCTGGGGCGCCACATGGACCCGAGCCAAATACAGGGCTTGATTCAACAGATCAATGACCAGCTCGCGGCGCAGGGCAAGGGCCCGTTCCAGTGGAAGAGCGTCGCGCAAGGAGCGGCAACGTCGATTTGGGCCGGCGTAGTGGCGGAAGCTGAGGAAATCGGCGGCCGCTACTGCGAAAACTGTCACGTCGGCGAGATCGCGCGGGAAAACGTGCCCATCAGCGGCGCGAGCGAAGGCGTACGTGGCTATGCGCTCGATCCCAAGAAAGCCGAAGCGCTTTGGAAGAAAAGCGAAGAAATGGTGGGAGAAAAGTTTTAGCACTCGGGAGAAAAACCTATGGAGCTATCTATCACAGAAGCTACGGAATTGTTCGGTTCGCAAGTCGCTCAAGAACGAGACGGACGGGACATACGCGTCAACCCGGTAGCTCCCGGGGCCGGGTCCATCGTCACTGCGATTTGGAACGCGCTCGGGCTCGCAAAGGAAGCCGTCGACGATTGGACAGAGCAAACCGCGGCAGAAGTGCCGCTGAAGCGCTTTGGGCAACCGCACGGACTCACGGCCATCGCGGCGTTCCTTGCCTCGCACGACGCCTCGTACATCACCGGTGTAGAGTTCAACCTGGACGGCGGGCTCGGGCAGTTCTGAAGGAGTTCCATCCGTGTTAGGTCCAAAGAGAACGATGTAACCGGAGACAGACTCCGATTGTCTAATCATTCGGAGATACTCTCCGGTTGACAAAGATTCGAGAAGCAATGCAACAGATGAGAGGGGGAAGAAACAATGACGAAAGAAACCAAACTGGGCGGCACTTTCAACCTTCCTGACAGTTCCACAAACGTCTACCGCATGGGATACGGCGCGATGCAACTTGCCGGCCGCGATGGCAACAAGCTGGTATGGGGGCCTCCCAAAGATGTCGATGCAGGGATCGCGGTTCTGCGAGAGGCGATCGCCTCCGGCGTGAACCACATCGACACGAGCGACTACTACGGCCCGCATGTCACTAATCAGATCATCAAACGGGCGCTTCATCCCTACCCGAAAGGCCTGGTCATCGTAACCAAACTGGGCGCCCGTCGCGGCGCGGATGGATCATGGATTCCCGCCTTCTCACGCGAAGAGTTGACTGCGGGGGTTCACGACAATCTGCGCAATCTGAGTCTGGAGCGACTCGACGTGGTTAATCTGCGCGTCGGTGGCGTTATGGAGCCGATGGAGGGATCCATCGAGGAGCCATTGACGGCGCTTGCTGAACTGAAGAGCCACGGGCTGATTCGCCACGTCGGCCTCAGCAACATCACTCCCCGGCAATTCGAGGAAGCGCAGAAAATTACGGAGATCGTTTGCATCCAGAACTTCTACAACGTGGCACAGCGGACTGACGACGCCTTCGTCGATACGCTCGCACAGCAAGGCGTAGCGTACGTTCCCTTTTTCCCGTTGGGAGGATTCACGCCGTTGCAGTCCTCCGTGCTCGACGGGCTCGCGGCGTCGTTGCAAGCCACTCCAATGCAAGTCGCGCTGGCTTGGCTTCTACAGCGTTCTCCCAACATTCTGCTCATACCCGGCACATCTTCGCTAAACCATCTTCGAGAAAATCTTGGCGCGGCGGCGTTGGAACTGCCTTCCGCCACGATCGCCGAGCTCAACGCTATCGCCAAAAATGCCCCGCCGGCTGCGGGTCAAGCTGCGCACTGATCTTGTTTTCTGCATGTCGAAATAAGGGAGCGATTTATGAAGATATTCGTGACAGGAGCTACAGGATTCATCGGTTCGGCCGTCGTGCCGGAATTAATCAAAGCGGGCCATCAGGTGCTCGGCCTGAGTCGTTCAGATGCAGGCGCCAAGTCTCTGGTCGCCGCTGGAGCCCAGGTGCATCGAGGTGATCTTACAGATCTCGAAAGCCTGCGCAGCGGAGCAACCGTGTCCGACGCCGTAATTCACACCGCCTTTGGCCACGACTTCTCGAAGTTCGCGGAAAACTGCGAGATCGATGGGCGGGCGATCGAGACTCTCGGCTCGGTGCTGGAAGGCTCCGAGCGGCCCTTCATTGTCACATCGGGGACAGCTGGATTGGGCGCCCCTGATCAGATTGCGACCGAAGACAACAACATACCGCCGAATTTCCCGTTCCCGCGTGTTTCGGAGCAGATGGCTCTTGCTCTGGTACGCAACGGCGTCAGAGCTTCGGTTATCCGCCTTCCCCAAGTTCACGACACCACTAAGCAGGGCCTTGTCACCTATCTAATCGCTGTGGCACGGGAGAAGGGTGTGTCCGCATATGTAGGGGAAGGACGCAACCGCTGGTCAGCAGCACACGTTTTGGATGTTGCACGTCTTTACAGGCTCGCGCTGGAAAAACATGAAGCAGGCGCGAAGTATCACGCGGTGGCCGAAGAAGGTGTGGCAATGCGGGATATTGCTGAAGCCATTGGCAGAGGATTGAAGGTGCGGGTAGTTTCTCTATCTCCGGAACAAGCGCAGGCCCATTTTGGGTGGTTGAGCATGTTCGCCAGCAACGATCTTCAGGCCTCAAGCGCGCAAACACGGAGAAAACTTGGGTGGAACCCGACAGGGCCCGGCCTGATTGCGGATCTCCAGCGACTAAGCTATTTCGCTGAGGCCAGCCTTTCAGCTTCGTTGCGGTAGACCGCACTCCGAACACGCGAGTGGTGGCAATACTTGGACGCAAGAAAAGGGGATTACTATGCAGGACAGACCCGTCGCCCTGATCACCGGGGCCAATCAAGGAATCGGTCTTCAGATCGCAAAGGATCTCGTGGGACACGGCTTCACTGTGCTGGTCGGTTCGCGCAATCTCGAGCGCGGCGAGGCTGCGGCCAAGGAGGTTGGGCCGTACGCGCGCGCGCTCCAGCTCGACGTGACGGATCAGGCTTCGATCACCGCCGCGGCGGCGCGCATCCGCAAGGAGCTTGGCCGCCTCGACGTGCTCGTCAACAACGCGGCCATCTCGAATACGAGTAAGCTGCCGGGCATGTCCGTCCAGGACTACGCTAAGTTGACCCGCCCGAGCAACGTGTCCCTCGATGAAATGCGCGCGGTGTGGGAGACCAACGTGTTCGGCGTTCTCGCCGTTACCCAGGCGATGCTGCCGCTCCTGCGCGAGGCGCCAGCAGCCCGCATCGTCAACGTGTCGAGCGGCGTTGGCTCGCTGACGAGGAACTCGGACCCGGCCTACGCCTACCGCTCGATCTTCGGCCCCGTCTACCCTGCGTCCAAGACGGCGCTCAACGCTATCACGCTCGCCATGGCCATCGAGCTCGAGTCAACTGGGATCAAAGTCAACGCCGCCTGCCCGGGCTACACCAAGACGAACCTCAACAGCTATACAGGCACGCGGACTGTCGAGGAAGGTGCCCGCGAGTCAGTGCGCCTCGCGCTCCTCGGTCCGGATGGTCCCACGGGCACGTTCTCAAACGAGGACGGCCCACTCCCGTGGTGAATGCAGTCGAACTTCGGAAATCGGGGAAAGTATTCAGGCGATTGCTCGCGAATAACGGGCAAGCCGGACGTAATCTCGCACCCTTTGGTGTAACAGTTTCATAGACCGTTGTGGCTGCAGACCGCTACCTTATTAAGACAGCGCTTCGGCGGTTTTCCAAACCGCTGCCGACCCGATTGGCTCTCACGGACTAGACCTCGCTGCGCCCAGCTCTTATCCGCGTGACACTACTGTGACAGTGCCACCGCCACAAGCTACATTTGGGCCGAGTAGCACTGCGCCCTTTCGGCTTTCAACCGAATGGTCGATCAAGTCTCGAAGCCAGAATACTTGCTCTGCAGTCACTAACAACGATCCCGCGGCCCAGAAATCCAAACGTGGTGCTACATTTTTATGACAGCGCTCGTTGACTCTGGACACGTTTCCCGGAAGAACGTTCCCTTCAACAACTTCCGCACTACCGATTTACGCTTCACATCCCAAGCATTCGGTCAGGAGCCGAATGCCCTACCCAAATTCTGTAAGTGCTTGATGAAAAAGAATTTTGGCTCCCCGGGCTAGATTCGAACTAGCAACCCTTCGGTTAACAGCTGCGGCGACCTAATCTGCGATGGAGAACGATCATTTGCTATCAAGTTGATTCTTCTAGCGCTTTTGTCCAATTCCCTTTTGGGCTGACTAGTACCAATTGTTATCGTTTTTGATGGGGGGTGGGCACAAAAGTGGGCACAGTCTTGTTCGCCGAAAACGAGCGCTAAAGCTCCGACCTAACGTCACCCAGCTGCAACCAATTTGCGCGGATTCTAGGGTTCTTCTAAGGTTCATCTTCATCTCGCATCGACTCCATGACCGAACAACGAAAGAACGTGATTTTGATTGCTGTCGCAATACTCTGTGCCGAACCGGTTGAGCCGTTGGTGAACGGGGAGGATACCGGTGTGGACTTCCTGAGATAGCACCACATCTACCGCGCAATCGAACAAGCGAGAAGGATTTCTGAAAGAATCGATGCGCTCTGGCCGGTCGCCGAAAAAACCAGCCGTTGCGGTTGAGCCGGCGAGACGTTGACGCTCTCCTTCTGCGATCCAACTGCGTCCTGCATCGTCGGTGTCGTGCTCTCTGGCCCTTCTGCGGTAAGCTGCCTGTTCGGTATCATGGTCCTAGTACCCACTTGTTTGTCGCGTCATCCGACTTACCGGGCAGTTCGAGACACTTCCACACGCCGACACAGCTATATTTAGACACTAGCTGAGATGCGACTTCTGTACTGGAGAATGCGACAAAAGGCGACAGGGTCTGCGTGTCGCGCCGTACCGCTTGCACTAATTAACGAAAGCCTCGACAGTGCAGGTCATCTGGCGGTTTTCCGAAGAAAGTCTGCGTGGGGTGATTTATGGTAGCAATGAACCGGCGGCGATTCTTTATCATTGGGGTGCTAATCGCCTTAGGGATAAATTCGGTTTTGACCGCAGGTTGCGGAGGAGGTGGCGATCATAACCCTCCACCCGTCCAACTGAAATCAATTAGCATTTCCCCGGCCAATCTCACCATTGCTCTTGGGCTGACTCAGCAACTTACTGCGACTGGGACATTCAGCGACGGCAGCACGCGCGACCTGAGCGGCAGCGTCACCTGGAGCTCATCGAGCAACGGCATTGCCGAGGTCAGCGCGGGCGGACTCGTAGGCAGTATCGGGCAGGGCACGTGCACGATTACTGCGACGAGTTCCCAGGTCGCCGGTTCCACATCAATAACCATTGGGCCACCCGTCCTTGCTTCCATCGCGGTGAGTGCGGGAAACGCTCAACTCACCCTGGGACAAAATCAACAGTTCATGGCAATGGGCACCCTCACAGACAAGACCACTCACGATCTTACCCAGACGGCGACGTGGAGTTCTTCTTCGAGCCTGCTGTTGCTGATGGACAACGGCGCCCGAAAAGGCATGGCGTATCCGCGTGGAAAGGGACAGGCGTCCGTCATTGCAACATCGGGAAACATCAGTGGCTCCGCACCGGTAAGCATCGGTTCGCTGCTTCCCCGTTATTCCTACGTCAGCAACAACACCGACGACACGATCTCAGTCTTCGTGGTCGATCCACAAACGGGAAAGACACGGTCTGTTTGGTACACAATTGCAGGCGGTTCACTGTTCTCGCCTTTCGGCATCGCCATCGATCCGCAGCAGCGGTTTTTGTACACTGTCAGCAACTTTCAGCCCGGGATTGCCGCATTCACCATTGATACTGCATCAGGACGTCTCACTCCCGTGGCAGGCTCGCCATTCGCCGCCACTGCCTTCCAGCGCATTGCGAAGGCTCATCCAAATGGAAAATTCCTATACGTGAGTGATCAGGGAGGTGGGACTGTCTCCGCATTTGCCATTGACCAGATGACCGGAGCGCTGACTCCAATAGCAGGCTCGCCATTTGCTGCGCAAATGCAGGTCAGCGGCCTCGACATCGAACCATTCGGCCGATTCCTTTACACGGCAAACCAGGATGGCACAATTTCAGAATTCGCCGTCGATGGGGCGAGTGGTGCACTAGCGCCTCTCGCTGGAAGTCCGCTTACTGGTGCAACGTTTCCGGTTTCGGTGTCGGCTGACCCAACAGGTCGCTTCGCCTACGTCGCGAATTTTGGGTCGAACAGCGTCAGTGCATTCAGCATCGACGCCGCCTCCGGCAAGCTCACCGAGATGACGGGCTCGCCCTTCGCAACAGGGAGCGCCCCTCTGTGGGTTACGGTTCATCCATCTGGCCGCTTCGTGTACGTGGCGCACTCAGGGGGTATCACGGCTTATGCCAGCGACGCCAATTCCGGAGCACTCACCGACGTGGGAGCCGTTTCCGCTGGCCCGGATGCCACTACAATAGCCGCTGACCCCAGCGGTAATTTCCTGTACGTCGCCAGCGTCGCATCTCAGAGCATGCACACATACGCGGTGGACAACACCACTGGCGCGCTGACATTGGTGGAAAGTTCAAACGCACGGCACGCACCAATATTCGTCGCTTTGACCAGTGGAAATACCGCAGTCACGGCCCATCCCAAGTTCGTTTACCAGGCCAATTTTGGATCGACCGACCTTTCTGCTTTCTCTGTCGATCCTGCCACAGGAGCACTGGCCGGTGTCGCCGGCTCGCCGTTCAGCATCGGCGGAAGCCCCGCCTCTGTGGCTACTTCTCCGGACGGACATTTTGTCTTTGTGGCCGATTTTACGGGCAACAGAATCGTGGCCTTCGTAGCGGACACCACCGGAGCATTGGCACCCGTTACAAGCTCTCCCTTCGCGACCCCAAACTCGCCCCGCGACGTGTGGGTTGACCCTTCCGGCTTGTATCTCTATGTCGTGCATCAGAGCGCGAGCAATAACCTCAGTATGTTCAATATTGACCAAAGCACGGGTGCGCTTACTCTCATCGCCGGCTCTCCGCTGACCGTGGGCTCGGCTCCCGAGTCGCTCACCATGAGCCCCGCAGGCAAGTATCTGGTCACTGGCAACACCGCTTCCAGCGACCTCTCAGTGCTGCGCTCCAGCGGCACCGGTGGACTAAGCAGCATTCTCGGCAGTCCATTTGCTTCGCCGTTCTACGTGCGGGAGCTCGCCTTCGATCCCACAGGCAAGTTCTTGTACGCGCCGATAACCAGCTCTTTCCAGGGCAGTTCGACCGTCGTCGCTGGATATATACAAGACGGCCTGACGGGAGCGCTGACGCCGATCACGGGCTCGCCCTTCAATTCCGGTGATAACCCTGTCGGCGCAGTTGCGGATCCTACTGGCCGCTTCCTCTATGTAGCGAATTTCACTGGGACATCGATCGGCATGTTTTCAATCAACGGACTGACCGGCGTATTAACTCCGTTGTCGCCCGGCACGATTGCTAGCCCGGGAGGCGGTTCACCAATCTCGCTGGCAATAGACGGATCCGGGAGGTTCTTGTTCGTAGCACTGCAGGGCCCTATCACAACAGCTGTTTTCAAGATCGATCCCAACAATGGAGTCTTAAGTCCAGCATCGACGGCAGCGGTCGGCAACCAGGCCTTCGCGATCGCAGTGGTAGAAGAAAGAAAATAAATTTCTAAGGGGAAAGCCGAAGCCCAGGACAGTTAGGAGTCAATGCCGGACAATAGCTTCGCTAAGTCTGATTAGCGCCAATCGGCAAAGTGGATATTTGTACTTGGGCATGGAAGGCAGACCAGGGTTCGTAAAACTCAGTTGCACAGAGCAAGCTTCGTAGGGCGGCAAAGCACGCCATGGCCGCCATGTCGCAGGATGTCGCTTGCGGCGAAGTTACAGTCCTCTTAGAGTGCGGGTAATTGTTTCGGAGTAAGCCTGCGTGAGGTGATTTATGTTTCGATGGAATCGGCCGAAATTCTTCTGCTTGCGTCTTTTATTCATACTATATGCAACTGCTTTGGTCCTAGCGGGTTGCAGTGGATCGCGGAACCAAGTGCCAACTCCTCCGCCCGCAATAACACTGACATACGTGCAAGTCACCCCCGCAAACGTGACGACGACTGTAAGATCGACCCAGCAGTTTGCAGCAAAAGGAACGTTTAGCGACGGCAGTACCGCGGACATAACATCTTCCGTTGCCTGGACTTCCTCGGACACAACATTGGTGACGATCAGCAACTCTGGGCTCGCTATGGCAACGGCGATAGGTAGGCCGCAAGTCACCGCAACGTCGGGCGGGATCAGTGGTTCGACACGAATGATTATCGTGCAGGCGGCCACGCGGACCGTAACACGCTTTGCCTACGCAGCAGGCAACGTGGATGGCACAATCTCCGAATTCACCGTAACTCCAGCCACCGGTCAACTGCGGCACACCGGCTACACCTTTGCAGGGAAGGGACCAATGGCGTTAATCGTGGAGCCGAACAACAAATTCATCTACGTGGCAAACTCCGCCGACAATACAATCTCAGCCTTCTCGATCGGTCAAGCCAACGGGCAACTAACGGCTGTGGCCGGATCGCCCTTTCCATCAGGAAGCGCCCCGCTTGCGTTGGTCGCAGAACCGCGAGGCAAGTTTGCCTACGCAGTAAATTCGGGCTCGGGGAATGTGTCAGCGTACGCCATCAATCAGGTCGCTGGTTCGCTCAATGTGGTAGCTGGCTCGCCGTTCGTGGCGGGAGCGAACCCCAGTTCGATCGCGGTCGATCCGTCCGGAGATTTCATTTATGTCACCAATCCCACTTCGGACAATGTGTCAGCCTACAAGATCGACCCGAGCAGTGGTGGGCTCTCGTCGGTCATGGGCTCGCCATTTACGGCTGGCAAGTCACCCTCGGCGGTCGCAGTAGACCCCTCGGGGCACTTCGCGTACGTCGCGAATGCTGTGTCAACGGACGTGTCGGCGTTCGCCATCGATTCCGCGAGTGGGGCGCTGACCGCGATTTCGGCCTCGCCCTTCTTGACCGGCGCTGGGATGGAAATCGCTGGATTGACCATCGATCTTACGGGGAAGGTTCTGTATGTGGCGAATTTTGGTTCCGGCAGCGTTTCAGCATTTACCATTGGTAGCGACGGCGGGCTCACGGCGGTCAGTGGCTCACCCTTTGCCGTGGGCTCCAGCCCACGTTCGGTACAAATCGATCCGTCCGGAAAGTTTGCTTATGTTCCCACACTTAGCGCCGATGAGGTGGAGGTGTTTTCGATCAACACCATGGGCGCTCTGAGCCTGGCGGGGAAGGTGCGGACGCGCCCGCAGGCGGCGGCGATCGCTTTCAGTGCGGGAACAGCCGCGGTGACGTACACACCCACGTTCGCGTATGTAGCGAACATTCTATCTGACAACGTCTCCGCGTTTACGATCAATTCTGACAGCGGAACCCTCACCCCTGCTGCGGGGTCGCCTTTCGCGGCGGGTTCGCGGCCTTTTGGGGTCACAATCGATCCAGGCGGAAAATTCGTTTACGTCACGAACGGCAACAGCAACAACGTCTCGGTGTATACCGAGGAGGTAAACACCGGAGCGCTAAATCCCGTTCCAGGTTCCCCATTCCCCGCCGGCGTCGGATTCCAACTCGGCACACCGGCTGTGGACCCTTCTGGCCGCTTCCTTTACGTACCTAATTATTCTTCTTTCCAGGTTTTTGCTTACAGTGTTGATCCAGCCAGCGGTACCCTGACG
>Ga0210407_10002087_pt1 | contig 17563 bp, 11 predicted proteins | sample IncBWC27MmetaG_FD_150860 | JGI IMG/M metagenome (GOLD analysis project Ga0210407, IMG submission 150860) | Forest soil microbial communities from Barre Woods Harvard Forest LTER site, Petersham, Massachusetts, United States - Inc-BW-C-27-M | ecosystem: Environmental > Terrestrial > Soil >...
ATGCGCCGTGGCCAGCGGCAGCTGCATGGCTTTGGTAAGCGTCACCGTATAGATTCCCAGCGTAATCAACGGCCCGACCACGGCCCATACCCAGCCGAACGCGGACCCGCTGAAGCGGTCCGCAAGCTCCCGCCGCAGCACGGCCAAAATCAGCTCGCGGTGGCGCCACCCAACGCTCAGTGGGGCCAGCACGCCCCCCTCGTGCCACGCGGTTCGTAGCACAGCTTTGCGCGAGCGGTCAGACATCTGATCGGGCTGGTCCGGGAGGCGTCTCGAACCCCTCATCCCATCCCGACGGTTGATAAAGACTGACATCCCGAACCCCTCGTATTGCCCCAAAGATTGCGCGATCGGCGTCTTTATAGTAAGGAAACCGAAGGGCCTGTGCGCCAATCCTCCGGCTTGGCCGGGGAAACACAGGGCGTCGGGGCCGACTCACGATCTAGTCGGGCCGACAGAGCATCAACCGGCGGGGCATCTCTGATCACAATTTATCGCCACATGCTTGGCCGGCTGACCGTCGCCACCGCCGCGATCATGTCGGTGATCGTTATCGAGCAGATTCTCCATAAGTCGCCGCAACTCTACAATCTGGTGATGGGCGGTGCGCTCTCCCTCGATCGGCTCCTGCTGATATGGCTTCACATCCTGCCGGTCATCTTCTACCACGCGACCCCCGAAATTGTCTCGATTGCCGTCGCCTGCCGATACTACCAGTGGATTGAGAATAACGAGGTGTTGAGCTTGCGGAGCGCCGGGCGGAGCAGTTGTCAGATCGCTTGTCCCGGGATCATCGTCGCAGTGCTTGCCGGGTCGTTTTGCGCGCTCAATTCGCTGTGCCTGCTCCCGTTGAGTTGGCGGAGCCTCGAGGACATTCGCTTCCAGGCGGCTGCAAATGCCGGGGTCGAGGTACTGCAACCGGGCTATCAGCAGGAGATCATCCCCGGCGTATCGGTCGCGTTCGGCCGACGGAGCCCGGATGGCAACACTCTCGAGGATATCGTGGCGCTGGATGGCCGCAATGAACATTCGTTCACCGAAATTTGGGCGCGGCGCGGACGCTTTCTTGAAAGCGATGGCGTCTCTTTGCTCCTGCTCGATAGCGGAGCTTATTTTGTCCGTAGCGCGACCGGGATCGAGAAGGTTGACTTCGACACATTTACGCTGCCTGTGCGGATCGGCACGCCGGAAGGGACGAAAGAGCGCCCACGTGGCTTCTACGAAGAGCCCGTCACACGGCTGCTCAACCCGCCGATCGATGTCAGGGACGACGCGCTGATGTTGGCGCAATGGCTGGTCGAGGGGCATCGCCGAATCGTCAATCCGCTCCTTTGCGTTGGCAATGTCGTCCTCGTGCTCGGACTTTTGGTGCCGAGGCGACAGGGAAAGCGGCAAACGCTTCTGTTCGGGCTCGCCGTAGCTTCTGCATTTGCGACGAACACATTACCCGATCCGATAATCACCATGGCGATACGCAATATCGAACTTTTGCCACTTCTCTACCTGCTGCCGACGGTGCCCGCGCTCGTCGGCGGGTTGCTCTTGGCCGGTCGCGGTATGCGCCGTCCGATGCTCTCTGGTGGCGACGGGGACTCGACAACGTGACCAAACCCCATATCAACCGGAGAGACGAACTCGTTTTGGTGTCCGCACAAAGCCTGATCTGCGGCCGCGTATGCCGTTGACCACACTGCCGGCCGACAGCGCCGCAGCATAGTGGTGCATCAGAATCGTGTATAGAGTGAGCCGGCACGTCGTCACGAAACCACGAGGCTGGAAATCGACCCCAGACCGCCGCAGGAAATTGCTGCTCAGCAGCGCCATTGCGAGCGCGCCCGTTAACCCTTGCAGCAGGCCGAGTGCTGCGAGCGGGAGAACCAAGGAATAGCTCATCGTCCCGAGCAGCACGTCGATCCAACATAAAATTCCCGTTGCCACTACCAGCAGCCCGAACGCGCAACCACCGAGGTGAAGTGCCGCGGCGCATTTCCGCCCCCACGGCAGATTGCTGCGCCAGATGGACGGCAAAAGCTTTCGGGCCGTCTCTGCAAAGCCTTTGTTCCAGCGACATTGTTGCGCCCCCCAGCTCGCCAAGCTGTTCGGCAACTCGCCCGGCACGCCTACGGAGACGAGGTACAATGCGCGCCATCCTCTCATCTGGGCGCGGTAGCTGAGGTCCAGATCCTCTGTCAATGTATCACCATGCCATCCACCCGCAGCCTCGATCGCGGCTCGCCGCCAAATGCCGCAGGTCCCGTTGAACGGTAGAATTTGACCCGCCCAACATCGCGTCGGCTGCTCCACTGCGAAATGGCTCTCGAGAATGACCTGCTGCGCATGTGTCACGCGGTTTTCTCTGGCATTCAGAAAATCGCATCGGGCTTGCACAAAGGCGAGACCCGGATCAGCGAGCAACGGCCGAAGACACAGTCGCAGGAAATCGGCGGACGGAACATAATCCGCGTCGAACACCGCGACAAACGGCTGGCTGGAGCGAGCCAGTCCGGCCGTCAGCGCCCCGGCTTTGAAACCGGCGCGGTGCGAGCGCTGGATCAGAGTGACATCGTGGCCTCGCCGGCGGAACTCGGCAACCGTCGCCCGGGCTATTTCTGCGCTCGCATCGGTGCTGTCGTCGAGCAGCTGTATTTGCAGCCGATCACGCGGCCAATCCAATGATACAGCCGCATCAAGGGCGCGCCGCACAAGGTGACCTTCGTTGAAGGTGGGAATCTGAATGAGAACGGCGGGGAGCTCATCCTCGGCAGGAAGCGGTTGGGTAAGTGCAAGCCGTTCTCGGTCGAGCCCCGTACGGCGGTAGCGGAGGTGGAGCAGCACTGTCTGGGACATGCGGAACCCCAACGCCACTTGCATCAAGAGGCATACGATCAGGGTAATGTCGGCCGCTCGGCCGACAATGCCAAGGAATGCGGGCGTCATGGTCGAGCCGACGAGGTATCCGACAACTCGGTCATGAGCGCAGGGTCCGCGCCAGGATGCAGTTGGGCGAAATCCAACCCGAGCACGCGCCAATCATTCGGAACCGTCACAACGCGCCATAGCGGCGCCCCCTCTTTGGCCAGAACTCCTTAATCATAACCTGGATCGGCTCCGCACCGCCACCGCCAGGGCAATTGCGTCCGATCAGCTCGCCACCACAGGTTGTACACCAATGCAGCTCTAGGGGTCATTCCAGACCAGAACCGCTCGAGCGAGCGCTGATGACAGCCTTCGACGGCATGAGAACCCCCCCTGGGATCTTGCGGCTTCACTAGCGCCAGAGCCGAAACTGTGGGGTATCAAACGGCGAACCCGACATCGCCATTCTCCGGTCATCCGACGAGGTTCAGACCGTAAACCAGCGAATCGTCCTTCTATAACGGCTGCCGGCTCGAGGGTATCTGACACTCGACAAGTAACCCTCGACATCACGCAGACGCGATCGACGGCACCGGGCGAGGCATGCTATCGTCGGACGCAGTACCTTGCGGATCAACCCCCTCCGCAGGTCAGGGAGGAGAATAGTGGGATCTTATCTGGTGCGGCGTTTCGGCCTGATGCTCCTGACTTTGTTCGGGATATCGGTGATCATCTTTCTGATGCTGCGCCTCGCACCGGGCAACATCGCCGATATCCTGTTCGATGCGGCGGGCTTTGTCGACCCCGCCGAAAAGGCCAAGATCATGGAGGATCTGGGTCTCGATAAGCCGCTGCCGGTGCAGTATGCGCAGTGGATCGGCGGGCTATTGCAGGGCGATCTCGGCTATTCCTACGTGTCGGACCGGCCGGCCATCCGCGAGATCCTGCCGCGCATCCCGATCACCGCCAAGGTCGGGGGCCTCGCTTTGGCGTTTGCGGTGCTGATCGGCGTGCCGCTCGGGGTCATCAGCGCCGTCAGGCAAAACACGCGCCTCGATTACTTCCTGCGCGTAGTCAGCCTCTCCGGTCTGTCGATGCCGGCGTTCTGGCTCGGCTTGCTGGTGCTGATGTTTTTTGTCAGCTATTTCGGCACGATCCCGATCTACACCGACGCGCCGCAATCCTTTTTGGCCGCGCTCGGGATGTACAGCATTCCGGCGGCCGTCGTCGGCTTCCGCAGCTCGGCGCTGATGACGCGGCTGACCCGATCGTCGATGCTAGAGGTGCTGCGGCAGGACTATATCCGCACCGCCCGTTCCAAAGGCGCATCCGAGAACGTCGTCAACTATCATCATGCGCTGAAGAACGCGGTTCTGCCGGTCGTCACCGTGATCGGCATCGAGGCCGCCTTTCTGATGGGCGGTCTGATCGTCACCGAGACGGTCTTCAACATTCCCGGAGTGGCGCGGTTCCTCGTTGAGGCGATCCGGTGGCGCGACTATCCGATCGTTCAGAATCTGGTGATGTACATCGCGATCATCGTCGTGTTCGTCAACTTTACCGTGGATATGCTGTACGCCGCGTTGGACCCGCGGATCAAATACTCAGGCTAAAACTAACAGTTTCACTCGACGGGAGGAATACCGTGAGCAGCATTGAATACCGCGCCGAGCTATCCAAGGCCGGGGCCCACGTCGCCGGCAGATGGAGCGCCGTCCGCTTTTTTGCGCGCCGCTACCCGTTGGGTGCGGCGGGCGCGGTTATCATGGGGTTGTTCCTGTTTGCCGCTTTTTTCGCGCCGTTGATCACGGTTTACGACCCGCTGTCGACAAATTCGGCGCTTTCGTTGGCGCGGCCGAGTGCGGCGCACTGGCTGGGCTGCGATTTCATGGGACGGGACGTCTATAGCCGGATCGTCTACGGCGCCCGCATCTCGTTGGCAGTCGGTTGCGGTTCGATGAGCTTGGGGGTCAGCATCGGCGTGGTGATCGGCCTGCTCTCCGGCTATCTCGGCGGCTGGATCGATCTCGCCGCCCAGCGCCTGATCGACATCCTGCAATCGTTGCCACTGCTCGTAATGGCGCTGTTGATGGCCGCCTCGCTCGGCCCGTCGCTCCACAACACGATCATCGCGATTTCGATCCCGCTGATCCCCTATTCGGCGCGCGTCGTGCGCGCCAGCACGCTGTCGCTGCGCGAGCAGCCCTTTGTCGAGTCGGCCAAGGCGATCGGCATGAGCGAGCTCCGCATCGCTCTGCGGCACGTGCTACCCAATACGTTGGCCCCGCTCATTGTTCTCGCCACCGCCCAGTTCGGCTCGACGATCCTGACCGAGGCGACGCTCTCGTTCCTCGGCCTCGGCATTCCCGAGCCGCATCCTTCTTGGGGGCGGATGCTCTCGGAATCGGCGGCCGAATATGTCCGGACCGCACCCTGGCTGGTCATCTTCCCCGGTCTCGCGATCAGTTTCGTGGTGTTCGGCACCAATCTGCTCGGCGACGCTTTGCGCGACATTCTCGACCCGCGGCAACGCAGCTAATCTCACCTCTCATCCCTATCAACTTATCACCCTCGGCGGATGGCCCCGGATGCCCATTGAGCAGCTGACGACCGAACGCAAACCGGCTTCGGTTTACGCGGCCACGAAGGCTGGCGAAAACGCCGGGGCGGTCATCGATATCAAAGGTTTGCGGACCTATCTCTTCACCCGCTCGGGGATCGTGAAAGCGGTCGACGACGTTTCCTTCTCGCTGCGGCGGGGTGAGACGTTGGCGGTAGTCGGCGAGTCCGGCTGTGGCAAGTCTATGACCGCATTGTCGATCATGCGCCTGGTCCCCAATCCACCCGGCAAGATTGTCGCCGGCACGATCACCCTCGAGGGAAAGGATCTGGTGCAACTCGAAGAATCCGAGATGCGGGATATCCGCGGCAACGAGATCTCGATGATTTTTCAGGAGCCGATGACCTCGCTCAATCCGGTGCTGACGATCGGCCACCAAATCGCCGAGGCGCTGCGGTTGCATCAGGATCTCTCGAAGAGCGCCGCCAACAAGAAGGCGGTGGAGATGCTGCGGCTGGTCAAGATTCCTGAACCAGCGCAGCGGGCCCGCGAATATCCTCACCAGCTGTCCGGCGGCATGCGTCAGCGGGCGATGATCGCGATGGCGCTGGCCTGCAACCCGCGGGTGCTGATCGCCGATGAGCCGACAACTGCCTTAGACGTGACGATCCAGGCGCAGATCCTGGACTTGATCCTGGAATTGCAGAAGGAGCTGGGCACCGCGATCATCCTGATCACGCACAATCTGGGTGTCGTCGCCGAAACTGCGCAGCGCGTCATCGTGATGTATGCCGGCAAGAAGGTCGAAGAGGCCGGTGTCGACGCCCTGTTCGGGCGGCCGCTCCACCCCTATACCCACGGTCTCCTGGCATCGATCCCACGTCTGGAGATCATGGGTGGGAGAACCGCCAATTCGGTCCAGCGGTTGAAGGAAATTCCCGGCATGGTGCCGGCGCTGAACAATCTTCCGCCCGGTTGCACCTTTGCACCGCGCTGCGCCTTCGCGGATGACCAATGCCGCGCGCAGTTTCCGCCCTACGAGCAAAAGCGGCCGGGGCATTGGGCAGCTTGCTGGCACTCGGAACGCCTCTATGGAGACGGGGCCTAGGATGGCGGTGCAAGAGGTTGTCACCGCGCGCGGATCGCTGGTCAGCCGCGAGCCAATTATCGCGGTCGAAGGGCTCAAGAAGCATTTCCCGGTCAAGAAGGGGCTGCTGCGGCGGACCGCCGGACACGTCTATGCGGTCGATGGCGTCAGTTTTTCGGTCGGCGAAGGCGAAACCCTTGGCCTCGTCGGTGAAAGCGGCTGCGGCAAGTCGACCGTAGCCCGGACCGTGTTGCGCCTCGTCGAACCGACCAGCGGCACGATCCGGCTCAATGGTCAGGACATCACGCGGTTGGGCAAGTCCGCGATGCGGCCCCACCGGCGGCAAATGCAAATCATTTTCCAGGATCCGTTTTCGTCCCTGAACCCGCGCATGTCGGCCGGCGATATCGTCGGTGAGCCGCTACAGGTCCACGGCATCGCCCATGGCAAGGACAAAGAGGAGCGCGTCGCGGCCCTGTTCGATCAGGTCGGGTTGCGGCGGCTGCAGATGCGCAGCTTTCCACACGAGTTCTCCGGCGGCCAGCGGCAGCGCATCTGCATCGCCCGGGCGCTCGCCTTGAACCCCAAGCTGATCATCGGCGACGAGCCGGTCTCGGCGCTCGACGTGTCGATCCAGGCTCAGGTCATCAATCTGATGATGGATCTGCAGCGCGAAAAGAACCTCTCTTATCTGTTCATCGCGCACGATCTCGCGGTTGTTGAGCACATCAGCCATCGCATCGCCGTCATGTATCTCGGCAAGATCGTCGAATACACCGACAAGCAAACGCTGTTCACCAACCCGCTGCACCCCTACACCGAGGCTTTGCTCGCGGCGGTGCCGATTCCCAACCCGCAACTGAAGCGCAAGAAGCAGCTGCTGCAGGGCGATGTCCCGAGCCCGATCAATCCTCCTCCGGGCTGCACCTTTCACACCCGCTGCCCTTACGCCGAGGCGCGATGCCGAATCGACGTTCCGGCGCTGCGCGAAGTCAACCCCGGCCATATGGTTGCCTGTCATTTGCGCTAAGGTCATCGGCTGTGCGCGCCGCCGCCGGCTCCGGATCGCGCATCGGCATGGTGTCGGATTTTTTTACGCACGCGGCGGCGGTTGGATCCGCCTAAGCCATCGCGATTTCCCGAGAGATCCCAAGGGTTTCCCGAAAAGATCGCAAGGATTTCCCGAGAAATGTACCTTGAGTTCGGCGGGTGACCCGTCGGTAAACTTTACAGTCGTCGAATCTCGCAGATGATCAAAATCCCTAACGCCTTGAAAAACCAATTAACTTTAACGCCGCGTATGAGTGGCACGATGTTTGCCTTACCTAAGGCGATCGACTAAGGCCTAAATCGGCCGAACGCCTTAGGTAAGGAACCCAAATGAAATATCTCCTTCTTGCATCCGCGGTTCTCGGTCTCGCTGGGGCCGTAGGAACTGCAAACGCTGCCCCGGTAACCTCGAACAGCGTAGAGATTTGGGGCGCGGCTACGCCCGGCGCCAATGCGGGGTCGCTTAGCCAGCAAGGGTTGCCGACCGCGTCAGTGCTGTTCGGCGGCCCGCTGGCGTTAATTACGAACAACCCCATCTACAGCGCGCCGATTAACTACAACGATCCGGCAAGCAACACGATCGGCGGCTTTTTTACCTCTGCAGGGAACCCGATCCCACCAAACTGTCAACCAGCTGGGCAGTGCCAGGGCGTAACCCTAAGCCTTGGAAATTTCGGGAATGCGACGCTGTTTGAGTTCACGTTTACGGTGGCGACTGGCGGCACGCTGACCGTGACCCATGATGATGGCATCAGCCTGTTCGCCGCGAATACCGAACCCGGGGGAACCAATCTCATCCCGGGGCAATCAGCTCCTACGAACTCCGAGGTTGGCAGCGCCGTCCTGATGGCTGGCACCTACGATCTGTGGTACACAGAGGTCAACGGGTTGCCCGCACTCTTACAGACCGACTTTGTCCCGAACGCAGTGGTGCCGGAGCCGGCATCGCTGACGCTTCTCGGCTCGGCGCTTCTCGGTTTAGGTTGGCTCGGCCAGCGCCGCCGCAAGAGCGCCTAAAATCTCTGGCACATTTGAAGCTATGGCGGCGCCTACGGGCGCCGCCCTTACTTTCGTTTGATTACTCTATATCGGTTGCCCGACGCTCGTTTCTCGGCAATATCGTAAAATACACCGACAAGCAGACGCTCTTTGCCACCCCTACACCGAGGCGTTGCTGGCGGCGGTGCCGATCCCGAACCCGCAACTGAAGCGCAGGAAGCAGCTGCTGCAGGGCGATGTGCCGAGTCCGATCAATCCGCCTTATGCCGAAGCGCGGTGCCAGGATCGACATTCCGGCGCTACGCGAAATCAGTCCCGGCCACATGGTTGCCTGTCACCTACGCTACCCAGGGGCTGACCAAAAATGAAGGGAGAATTCTCAACGGGTGACGATAACCCGCTGTGAAGACCGACTTTATTTTAGCCAAGGCTGCAAGATCAAAATCCCGCGGTTGCTCGACACCGGGTGTTAACAGACGTTAACAGAGTTAACTCCGCGCCCCCGGACCGACTGGCCGAGGCGTCAAAATAATAACGGCATTTTTGCCTCCTTCGGATATTGTGGTAATGTGCCGAAGATAAGATTCCGCCGCTTACCTCTTGTTGGATGGTTCTGCTAGGCCTCTCAACCGTTACGAGCGCGCGGCCGGTGCCGGTGACGGAGCGACCTTCGATCCGGAATTTCTCGGCCGCCTCGGCCTTGGCAAGCTGCAAGCCAATCCGGCTGAGGCCCAATCATGGTACAGCCGTGCTCGCGACCTCGGCGCGACCGACGCCAAACGTCAGCTGAACAGCATCGAGGCAAGACAGGGAAAGTAGCTTCCAATGAACCGTCGGACCATTGCGGCAGCAATCATCTTCACCCTGGTTTCGCCGATCGCTCGGCCGGCGCTCCCGAAGACAGCAGGGCTCCCTCCCGAAGTCGGTGCAGTGAACCGAGGTGTCGTCGAGCTCGAGACGGCCCGTGCCGCGGGAATCTCGGTGCGGATCGCCGAAGATCTGGCAAACGTGATCGACGACGGGGCGACACGGCGGGTCTTGCCGGTGATCGGCAAGGGGGCCCTGCAGAATATCACCGATCTCAAGCTGCTCCGCGGCATCGACATGGCGATCCTCCAGACCGATGTGCTCGATTATGCGCGGCAGCAAAACCTGTTTCCCGGCATAGAGTCTTGGGCGACCTATATCACCAAGCTCTATAACGAGGAGTTCCATCTTCTCGCGCGGCAAGACATCAAATCGGTTGCGGACCTGGCAAATCAGAAGGTCAACGTCGATCTGCGCGGTGCCGGGACGGCGATTACGGCGGCGCGGCTCTTCGAACTTCTGAACATACCGGCCGCGATGACAAACGATGATCAGGAGGTGGCGCTCGACAAGCTGCGCCGGGGCGAAATCGCCGCCATGGCATTCGTCGCCGGTAAACCGGCGCCGCTCTTCCTCAACCTGAATGCCTCCGACGGCCTTCACTTCCTTGCCATTCCCCTCAACCCTGCGGTGACCGCGAGCTATGTCCCGACCCGACTCACCGCCGCGGATTATCCGGGGGTGGTGCCACAAGATCAGGCCGCCGACACCGTCGCGGTGGGTGCCGTGCTAGTCGCCGCCAACCTCCAGCAGGGGACCGAGCGCTATCGCAATCTGGTCAATTTTGTCGAGGCGTTCTTCACCGGCTTTCAGTCGCTCCTCGATCCGGGGCACCACCCGAAATGGCATGAAGTGAGCATCACCGCGGAACTCCCGGGCTGGCGGCGCTTCCCGCCTGCCGAGCAATGGCTGCAAAGGAATACGCAAGTGGCCGCCGCGCCGAACCTGCAGGATCTCCGGTCGATATTCTCGCGCTTCATCGACGAGCGGCAACAAGCCTCGGGCGGCGCGCCGCTGACCCCGGAGCAAAAAAACGAGCTGTTCGGGCAATTCGAGCTGTGGCAAAAGGGGCAGACGCGGTAAGGCGCTGCTCCGTTTCACCCATGGCACAACACTTCCGACCGACGTTGCGCTATGCGGCTGCCCTTGTGGCTGCCACTCTGGCGCACATATTGGGCGCATCTGGCGGCACGGCTCTTGCCGACTCCGCCCCGAAGCGCGGCGGCACCCTCGAATTCGCCGTCCTCGTCGAGCCCGGCAATTACGATTGCCACGGTAACATATCTTTCGCCTTCCTGCACCCGATCGCGCCGCATTATTCGACCCTCCTCAAATTCGACGCGCCGAATTACCCGCAGATTATCGGCGACTTGGCGGAATCGTGGAATGTGTCGCCCGACCGGCTCACTTACACCTTCAAGTTGCGGCCCAATATCCTCTTTCACGACGGCTCGAAGATGAGTTCGGCCGACGTGAAGGCGAGCTACGAGCGCATCGTCCACCCACCACCGGGGGTCGTCTCGTCCCGCAAGGTCGATTACGCGGCGATCGCAACCATCGACACGCCCGACCCGCGCACCGTGGTCTTCCACCTGCAATGGCCGGAGGCGGCGATGCTGGCGGACTTTGCCTCTCCCTGGAACTGCATCTACAGCGCCGCCAAGCTCGCCGAGGATCCGCAATTTCCCAAGACCCACATCCTCGGCACCGGGCCTTTCGTCTTTGCCGAGCATGTCAAAGGCCAATTCTGGCGCGGCGTGCGCTGGGACAAATATTTCCAACCCGGCAGACCGTATCTCGACGGCTACCGTGCTGATTTCATGACCGGACCGGCGGTGATGTCGGGCTACAAAAGCGGCCATATCGCGGCCGAGTTCCGCGGCGTCACGCCTGTACAGCGCGACGAACTCGTCGAGGCGCTGGGCGAACGCATCGAGGTCAGCGAAAGCCCTTGGCTATCGACCCTTCTGGTTTCCTTCAATAGCAAGCGTGCGCCGTTCAACGACGTGCGGGTTCGGCGCGCGTTGTCGCTCGCCATCGACCGCTGGGGCACAGCGGCGAAGCTGCAAAACACCACCTTCCTCAAATATGTCGGCGGGATCATGCGCCCCGGCTCGAGCATGGCAACGCCGGAAGCGGAGCTGGTCACAATACCCGGTTTCTCGCGAGACATCGCCGCCTCGCGCGACGAAGCGAAACGGCTTCTCGCGGAAGCCGGGGTTCACGACCTCAAGCTGACTGTGATGGTCCGCGATATTCCGATGCCGCATTACGCCGGAGCCGACTTGTTAGCAGAGAGCTGGCGCCAGATCGGGGTCACGACAACCCAGGACCGGCGCAACATCTGGGACTGGCAAAAGGTGATCGACAGCGGCGATTTCGACGTGGCGCTCGATTTTTCGGGCGACTTCTACGACGACCCGACGATCCAGCTGACCAAATTCGTTTCGCAGGACCTGTCGCCGGTCAACTACTCCGGGTCGACCGACCGGTTTCTCGACGCTCTCTTTATCGGCCAGGCAGTGACCAGCGACCCGCGGCAGCGGGCCAAAATCGTGCGCGATTTCGAGCGCCATGCGTTGACCGAGGCTTACACGGTCCCGCTCTTGTGGTGGAACCGCATCGTCGCAACCTCGGCTGGGCTGAAAGGCTGGGCCATTACGCCGAGCCATTTCATCGGCCAGGACTTGACCGATGTCTGGCTCGAACACTGACATACCCCAAGTACCCGTCCAGCGGAGCTGTTTCATGAACCATCACCGTACCAACGAGTACGCTATCCCGAAGACGATGAAGGCCTGGGTGCTCGGCAATCCGGAGGAGCTGGCGCTGGTCGAAAAGCCGGTGCCCGAGCCCGGCCCGGCGGAAGTGCTGGTGCGGGTCGATGCGATTGCGGTCTGCGCGACTGACATCGAGATCCTCAAGCATGGCGTGCCGGCCATGCTTGATGGCGAGCTGCCATTCAACCGCGGCTTCACCCCGGGCCATGAATATATGGGCACGATCGTGCGGCTCGGCCCCACCGTCGACGACTTCCAGATCGGTGACCGCATCGCAGTCGAGGTGCATGCCGGATGCGGCCGCTGCCCGCGCTGCCGCGAGGGCATGTACACCTCTTGCCTGAATTACGGCTGGCGCGCGAAGGGCCACCGCGCCAACGGCTTCAGCACCGATGGCGGCTTCGCCGAATACGCCGTCAACAACGTCAACACGATGGTTCACGTCCCGGACGATATGAGCGACGAAGAGGCGACATTGATCGTCACCTCCGGCACAGCGATGTACGGGCTCGATGTGATGGGCGGGATTATTGCCGGCGAAGGGGTGGTGGTCACCGGCCCGGGGCCAATCGGCTTGATGGGTGTCGGGGTCGCCAAGGCGCTGGGCGCCCAGCCGGTGATCCTGACCGGCACCCGGGACCGGCGTCTCGAGATGGGCAAGAAGCTCGGCGCGGACGAGGTGGTCAACGTCAACAATGAGGACCCGGTCGAGGCCGTGCAACGCATCACACGCGGCAAGGGCGTGCAATACGTGCTCGAATGCTCGGGCGCTCCCAATGCGCTGAACGAGGCGGCGAGGATGGTCAACCGCGGCGGCCGCATATGTCTCGCCGCCTTCCCGGCCGAGCCGGTGCCGGTCGATCTCGCCCATCTCGTGCGCAACAATATCTATGTCTTCGGCATCCGCGGCGAGGGCAAGAGCGCTACCCACCGCGCCGCGGCTCTGATGGGGCAGAAGCGCTTCGAGGCGAAGATGATCCACACCCACACCTTCCCGCTCTCTGAGGTGCCGACGGCCATCCGCTACGCCCGGGACCGGGTGGACGATGCGATCAAGGTCGTCGTGAAGATGCGCTGACCATTTCTGAGTGTCTGACTCCAAATAAAGTGGGGAATTTCAACAATTGAGCGTCACCCCCGCGGAAGCGGGGGTCCAGGGCGAGCGACGGGAGCTTGCACCCCTGGATTCCCGCTTCCGCGGGAATGACGTTTTGAGTTGTTGGATCAGCGTAGATCGCCTCGTGGCGTGCTCCACTTTTTAGCGGGTTGTAACCTTGGGCATAACCTCCCGGACAGTGAATCCCTGACACTCCCAAGGAGAGGGCGGCCGCCGATTTGCGACCACGAGAAACTCGGGAAAGCATTGCTTTCGGCGGCACGTAGGGTCCTCGCCTCCTTTATTAACTCTGATTTTTGCTTGATTACGAGGACTTACATTAGTCCTTAGAATGGGCGAAACTTTTTCACCATGTGATTGTTTGGAAGGATGAGGCGAACAATTCATAGGAGCTCGGTGGTGGATAGCCGTGTACGCGTAAACCGAGCCGTATTAGTGGCATTCTGTGGTCTGCTTGCTTCAACACCAGTTTGGGCCGATCCCCCGCGGGAGGATCAATCTCAGACTGACCCGCTTCGGGACGACCGGCCTCAGCCTGAACACAAGAAGCGCGCCTTACATCGGGTGGACCCGGCAGTCCAATTACGCCACGCGATGCGCGACGAGATAAACTCCGGGCTCGTCGGCATTGTGTCCGAAGGCACCGACTACACCGTTGACCTGGCGCTCGCTCTCACCAGCGGACAGACACACTTGCGGCTTCTGCCGATCGCCGGGGCGGGGGCACTGCAAAATGCGAAGGATGTCATGTTCGCTCGCGGCGTCGACTTTGCCATCGTCCAAACCGACGTGCTCGACGAAATCAAGCGCCACCCGCCTTTTACGGGCGTTGAGACTTACCTGAGATACGTGACGAGGCTGTACGATCAAGAGCTTCATGTGCTGGCCGGTCCAGACATCCAGTCGATCGAAGATCTAAGGGGCAAAAAGGTTAATTTCGGGCTGCGCGACAGCGGAACTTTTACGACCGCGACAGCTGTCTTCCGTGCCCTCGGGGTCGAGCCTGACGTGACGAACCTCCCGAATCCGCTCGCCCTAGAAAAGCTCAGGCGGGGAGAAATTTCCGCGTTGACTTATGTAGCCACGAAGCCATCACGACTATTCCAAGACATCATACCGGATGAAAACCTACACTTTTTGCCGATCAGTAACATGATCGCGAATTATACAGCAACGACCATCACGTCTAATGATTATCCGGAACTCGTGTCGAAAGATGCGCCAGTCAGGACTGTGTCAGTGGGAACCGTTCTGGTTGCCTATAACTGGTCCGCGACGTCCGAACGGTATCAGCGAGTGGATCGCTTCGTTCGAGCTTTCTTTGCCAACCTCAAGGACATAAAAGCCCGCCGGCCGAAATGGCGCGAGTTCGACGTCACCGCCTCAGTCTCGGGATGGACCCGGTTCCCGGCCGCCGAGCAATGGTTGAAAAAGGCTGGACTGAGCCCTGAGCCCAACAAGGCGGCCGTGCGAGAGCAGGTCCCTATCGATCCGAAAAAGCGAGATGCCCTGTTCCGGGAGTTCGCCGAATCCCAGAGAACGCCCGGCCGCCCCGAGAAAGCGACAATAAATCTCGATTCAGACCAGCGCGAGGCGGTGTTTCGTGACTTTGCTGAATATCAGAAACAGCAGCAGGTGAAGTTCGCTTACCGCGACGCAGCTGACCATCATTGATCGGGGAGGCCGGCCCGGTGTAATCCGACGTTCAGCGTCTTCACCTCTAGCGCCTGATATCGCGGATCGGTTAGCCAACGGTTCTCGGCCCGCATCCGGGCCAAGGATTTGATAGCTGGCTTTAGTCGCATCAACTCTGCAAGGGCGGCTTTCGCCTTGTCGAGATCCCCCTTCAAGCCGTAGGCTCCAGCCAAATAAAGATACGGCACCCACAATCGGGGATTAGCGGCACGCGCCGTTTGCAGCAGATCGATCGCTTGGTCCACCCGGCCCAACAAAAGCTGACAGGTACCCAAGGCCCAATAGGCAATGGCGAGGTTGGGGCCGTCCGGCACAAGCCGGATCGCCTGCTCAAGTGGCGCTGTGCCGGCTTCCGGTTCACCCAGGAACAAGCGCGTTTCGCCGAGATGAAGCTGGGCTCGGGCGTTGGTCGGGTCCAGAGAAACCGCCGTCTCGAACTCGCTCTGGGCCTCGGGTAACCGGTTCTGCATCTGGCGAAGAACCCCGAGCGTAAAATGAGCGGCCGCCCGGTTCGAGACAGTCCCCCTATCAAGGGCTTCCGTCAATATGTTCTCGGCCCGCGGCAAGTCTTCCTGCAGCACAGGGGACCATCCATCCGCTAATTTCGTAGAAAGGATTGAGGCAAGGCCAATCCGAGCTTCGGCGGATCGCGAATCCAATTCAAAGGCTCGCTCGAAATTGCGGCGGGCGTCCTGCCATCTCACCGCGGAATAAGGGCGATAATACAACTCCCACCCGCGTGTTATCAAATCACGGACGGTAGGATCAAGCGGCTCCCTTTGCTCAGCCACTGGCGTGGTTTGACTTGAGGTGACCTGCCGTTGTTCTGGTTCGAGTGCTTGTTCAACCCGTTGAGGTTCGGCGGATTTCGGCGGATTGTCCGCTGTCTCAGCATGAGATGCTGGCGCTGCCGTTGAAACCGCAGGCGGTTCCGGTGGCGCGGCGCCCGTTCGGGTATCACCTGGCGGCATTGAAGGTGGTACGAATGCCGGCTTCTCGGCGCCGGCAGGACGTGACGGCTCCTCCGCTGCCGCCGCAGGGGTCGGTTTCTTCTCGAGCCAAACATCCTCCATGCGCCAACCGTTGAACAGGCTGTTGACCATGATCGTCAGCCCCCTCAGCTGCGGCTGCCAGCATGTTGCGAATCGGTTGTGGAAAAGGATCGGCCGGGCACCGTCCTCCTGCAACTTTTTATCGATTTCGAAAACTAGGCCGCGGCGCTTCTCCTGATCCCGCTCCATTGATTGCTGATCGAACAGCTTGTCGATTTGCGGATTGCAGTAGCCGGTGTAATTACGGTCCGACCCGCAGGCGTAATTTTCATAGAACTGCGCGTCGGGGTCGTCGACCCCGAGGCCGGTCAGATTTAGTCCAATCTTGTAATCCTTACGGTAAACCTTGGGAAACCAAGTGGCGCTTTCGACCGTTTCGAGTTCAGCATCGATGTAAACCTCCCGGAGCTGATCGATCAGAATGACGGCGGGATCGCGAAATGGTGGGGTGTTGCGGACGGAGACCTTGACGGCGAGCCGTTTGTCGGCCCCGTAGCCGGCTTCCGCCATTATTTTGCGGGCTTCTGCGCGATTCTTGCCGATATCGGGACCATAGCCCGGCAATGTCTTCAGTATTTCGGCAGGCATTCCCCAGACCCCTTGCGGCGGCGGCTGCATGGCACTGCCGATATCGCCATATCCCTCGGCGAGAATCTGGATGAAGCTCTTGCGGTCGAGCGCCAGTGCCATTGCCCGGCGTATCTCCGGATTATCGAACGGAGGTGCGTCCCGGTTCACGATCAAGTTTGTGCTCTGGTTTGCCGGCTGTAATTCGCAGACCCCCTGCGGCGCCTCTTTCTGTATGTCTTTCATCAGCGGCACGGTTAGGCCGAACGGGAAGGTCAGATCGAACTTGCCGGCGATGAAGCCCAGAATCGCCGTCGATCGGTTCGGGATTATTGTCCATTCAATACCGTCAAGGTAGGGGCGCCCCTCCTTCCAGTACTGTTCATTCCGCGCCAGCTTGATGGATTCGTTCGGCTTGTAGGAGATGAATTTGAACGGCCCGGTGCCGATCGGATGCTGTCGCATCTCCGGGGCCGGAACATGGCACGGATAAATCGGCGAGTAGCCCGAGGCAAGCAGGGCAATAAAGGCCGGCTGCGGCCTCTTCAAGTGAAATGTGACCGTGTCGTTAGTGGTGCTGATGGAATCCAGGTTGCGGTACCAAGACTTGCGCGGGTTGGTGCGCAGTTTGTCCTCGCTCTTGCCGAGGATCAGGTCCCAGGTACATTTGACGTCCGCGGCGGTAAAGGGCTTGCCGTCGTGCCAGCTCACTCTCTGCCGGAGCTCAAAGGTAAGCGCGGTCATATCGGCGTTCCACGACCATTTGGTCGCCAGATCCGGCTCGATTGTGTCGATCCGGTTCTGCGCCACATCTTGTCTAAAGAGAACCAAGTTATTGAAGACGGCCATCATTGGATTCTGGGCCGAATTGAACGCTTCCTCGTGGATCGACATGCTCGCAGGACTGTCGTATTGGAACACTCGGAGCACACC
>Ga0210407_10002088_pt1 | contig 17562 bp, 17 predicted proteins | sample IncBWC27MmetaG_FD_150860 | JGI IMG/M metagenome (GOLD analysis project Ga0210407, IMG submission 150860) | Forest soil microbial communities from Barre Woods Harvard Forest LTER site, Petersham, Massachusetts, United States - Inc-BW-C-27-M | ecosystem: Environmental > Terrestrial > Soil >...
CGTGCGGTTCTGCCGCTCCACGCGCCGATAGAGGCGCGCGTTATCGATCGATGATGCCACCCGGGAGGCGATCAGCCGCAGCAAAGCGCGGTCGTACTCCGTATAGGCCCTCTCTCTGGTGGACTGGACATCAATCACGCCCACGAGCATATTGCGCGTTAGCATCGGCACTGCCAGCTCGCTGCGAACGGCATCGAGCGCGTTGAGATAACGGGCATCCGCGCGGACGTCCGGTACCAGAATCGGCTCGCGTTGGGCGGCGGCGGTACCGGTGATTCCTTCGCCCAAGGCTATCGAGAGGCTCCGGACTACCTCCTCGCGATGGCCCACGGCGTAGCGGATTCGAAGGTTTTGCCGCCTCTCGCTGTACAGCAGGATGGCAAGCAGCTCATACGGAATGACCTTTTTGACAATTTCGGCGACGTTGGAAAGGAGCTCGTCCAGGTCCAGCGTATTGGCTGTCGCCGCAGTGACTTCGAGCAGGAAATCAAGCAGCTCGGAACGCTCGCGGAAGCGCACAGTGGATTTGCGCGAAGTGGCTTGCATCGGACTAAGAAGACTTTCGCAGACTTGAGGGGACGCCGCTGGCGGCCTCTACGATTGCGATGCTCGAACTTGCCCCAATGCGGGTGGCGCCGGCAGCCACCATCGTACGGAAATCCTCGAGAGTCCGGATACCGCCCGCCGCTTTGACGCCCATTTCCTGGCCGACGACCTGCCGCATCAGCGCGACGTCGTGCGCAGTGGCGCCCGCCGGGCCGAATCCCGTTGATGTTTTCACGAAGTCCGCTCGGGCCATGCGGGCGAGGGTGCATCCAACGGCTTTCTGCTTGTCATCCAGGAGCGCTGTCTCCAGAATCACCTTTAAGATCGCGCCGGCCTCGTGGCACGCAACAGCCAAGGCCTGTATGTCGCGCTTCACCGTGTCGAAATCGCCTGACCGCAGCGCGCCCACGTTGATGACCATGTCGATTTCCTGCGCACCCACCCGCAGGGAAGCGGCCGTCTCGGCCATCTTACTTTCCGTGCTGGTCGCTCCGAGGGGAAAACCTGCCACCGTGCAGACCTTCACGGCCGAGCCCCTGAGCTCGCTAGCAGCCAGCGGCACCCAATAGGGATTCACGCAGACGGCGGCGAAGGCGTACTGGAGCGCCTCGCCGCAGACCCGGAGAATGTCGTCTCGCGTGGCTTCGGGCTTTAACAGGGTGTGGTCGATAAGGCGCGCTATAGACTGATCGTTGCCGGTCACAATTTTCGCACTCCCACCGCATGTGCCTCCGCAGCCCGGCGCGCTTCGCGCCATAAGCGCAATGATTTCTTCGCCAATCCGGGCGGCAAGCTGGTTGAGTTCCTCAGTATCCACAAGTACTTAAATCCGAAACCGTCGTACAATTCGTAGGGACCATTGTAATGGAGAAATCGAAAGCACTGTGGCTGGCAATGGCCCTGGCGGCATGCGCTGCCCGATTGTTCGCTCATCCCATGGGCAATTTCAGCGTCAATCACTATGCGCGCTTTGAGCCCGCGGCGCGTGGCGTGGAGATCGTTTACGTACTGGATCTTGCGGAAATTCCTACGTTCGAGCTTCTCCAGAAGTGGAACCTGACAGCCACGAGCCCGCGCCTCGAAATCGAGCGTCAAGCCGCGACCCAGGCTCGCGAGTGGACTCAGAACCTGTCGATTTCCGCCAACGGCCGAACGGTTGCACCGCAGCTTCGATCGACCAAGGTCACGATGGCCGATGGGGCCGGCGGTATGCAAGTGATTCGTGTGAACATGCAACTACGCCTGCCCATTGCGCAAGGAACGCTCGATTACGAAGATCACAATTACGCCGGTCGCGCGGGGTGGAAAGAGATTGTGATAGCGGCAGGGGAAGGCGCGGCGATTGCAAGCGCGACGCAAAGCGACACGGACCGCAGCCAGGCGCTGACGGCTTATCCACAGGATCCAACGATTGCGCCGCCGCAGGATGTGCGGGCCTCGCTCGAGTGGAGTGTAGCGGCTCCGCAGGCGGGGCGCCCCCAAAGGCCCGTCGTTCTCCCGGCGCAGGCGATTTCCGCGCCTGCAAAAAGCACTCCCCCGGCGACTGCTCCGGTTCCGATGCAAGGGTCGACAGCCGGAACCGTCGTTCGTGGCGACTTCCTTTCACAATTGCTGAACAAGCATGACATTGGTGTGGGTATGGTGCTGATTGGCCTCGCAGTGGCGTTCGGCCTGGGGGCGATTCACGCCATGTCGCCGGGCCATGGCAAGACCATCGTCGCCGCGTATCTGGTGGGCTCCCGAGGGACGTTCAAGCACGCTATCTTTTTGGGCGGCATGGTGACGTTCACACATACCGTGAGCGTTTTCTTTCTGGGATTCACCACGCTGTTCCTGTCTCAGTACGTGCTGCCCGAGAAAATCTATCCGGTGCTGGGCGCGATATCCGGCCTGTCCATCGTCTGGATTGGGGCGATGATGCTCTACAAGCGCGCCATGCGCCTGCGAGGACAAAGCCATGAGGGCCATTCTCATCAGCATGACCACGAGCACGGCCACAGTCATCTCCACGAGCATGCGCACGGTCACGATCATGGGCCTCATGGCCATAGCCACGTTCCGGAAGGCGATGTGACGCTGGGGAGCCTGATCGCGCTCGGGGCCAGCGGCGGCCTGGTTCCCTGCCCGTCCGCACTGGTGCTGCTGCTCAGTTCGGTAGCGCTGGGCCGGGTGGGACTGGGAATGATCCTGTTGCTCAGCTTCAGCGCTGGCCTTGCGGTGGTGCTGATGAGCATCGGCATCCTCGTGCTTTACGCAAAACACTGGCTGCCGGACAGCGAAAGAACCGCCCGGCATCCTGCCTTTCGTCTGATCCCGGTTTTCTCGGCGGCCATTGTGATGTGCATCGGGCTGGTGATGACGGGCGTGTCGCTGGGGGTAATCCGGCCGGATCGGATTCTGGGGCTGACATAGAGATTGGCCGCGAAGGTGTGTAGCGGCGGATCAGGGGGCCAGCGCTAAATTATAAGTTGCGCTTGATACGTAAGGCTATGTCGACCGCGTGCCTGGGTGTTGAAACTGAGCGCTGCCCACCCGGGTGTGAGAACGTTTCCGTACTGAGAACTGCTCCGGTCGACGGAGTGACCCAATCGACCCGGTAGGTGCCGGAGGGCAGATCAAGGATCAAGCGCTCTTCGTAGGCCCCAGGGACTACTTTGTAGACGTATGGTTTGAGCTCGCTGTGATGATGGTAGAGGGCGTACTGTTTCCCGCGCTCGCTGATGCCCCGGTAGTGGGCGCCGGCGGGCATGCCGCTCACCACAAAGCTGCGATCCGGCCGCATTTTCAGGAAATCGAAGCCCTCAATGAATTGCTTCAGGCTCTGCATGGTCTGGAGAACCGGCGCGTTCCCGGCTGCCCTTCCGGCCGGGTCCCGAACTGTGTACAGGGCGTTCAGATTGTTGAAACTTGAACCTCCTCCCACCATGAACTCCCAAGCTTCCACGCGGACATCGCCGGCTTTGTCCCCCTCGTACCACGAGTCGAGAGGATAGTACCCCGTCTCGTTGAGGTCGATCGGCTTGTTCCTGTCGTACACGTTGTCGAGTGCCTTCATCCCACCTACCTGCTCGTCTGGTGTTTCCCAGACGTACTGCGTCACGATCACGGAGACATCAGGGTTAGAGGTGAAATCTATGGGTCCGCCAATTGCTCCCATCATCTGCTGCCCCAGCAGGTGCTTCTTGGGGAGCCCGCTCTCGGTTTGCTTAATCAATTCCACCAGGTGTCCGATCCATGGGCCTGCGAGCGCCCTGGGCGTCCCGTAGACGGTGGGCTCGTCGCAGATCTCGAGGATCACGTTATCGAATGAATTCACTTCCCGCACTATGCGGCGCACAAACTCCTCCTGGCGGCGAACCATATCCGGATGCTTGAGCGTTTGGACATCGTTGAAATCGTCGACGTGTTCTGCTCCCTGGATGTTGTTCTTCCAAAACAAAGGCGACATCGGCCAGCTACCCCGGTTCTGTGCATTGAAGAAGCACACCTCGACCACGATGCCGCGCGCATCGGCTTGCGCTAAGAAGTCCTTGAGTCGCCGGAAATATTCCTGATCCCATTGGTCCAGGTCGAAACGGTTCCCGCCCGAACGGTAGCCCGGCGTCTGACTGCGGACCCAAGGCTGGATCAGGTCTTCGGATTTCGGTGCGAGCGTGTTCTCGGGGTGAAATGTTCCCTCCGGCTCGATGAATGCCGCGGGGTAGATGCGAGTGTAGTTCAGCCCGTGGGATTTCAGCGCATCCAAGTAGGCATTGTAATCGAAGGCCCGGTTGATCACCGCGCCATAATGCTCCGCGGAGGTGATCAGAATGGTAGGACGGCCCCGAAATAAATAGTAGTGCGGGTTGTCCGGATGCGCACGGATAGGTTCCGCGCACCCTCCGGCAGCCGCACCGAGCAGAACAAGAATCCCAAACGTCTTCACCATAGTCAACATTAAGTTAGCGCTCATGGTCCGCCGCACCCGGGAAACTAAACGGGATCTGCCGAGAATCCCTGTCCTTCTTTCTTAATCCGCGCGAAGGACAATTCGGGTTCGTGGCCAAAGCCGCACAGCCAACCGCCGCGCACGGCTTCATCCAGCCAGCGCAGCTTGGTGTCGATGGCTTGGAGCGGATATAGGTCGAAGGCCGCCACCCATGAGGGTGTAACGTGCGCCGCGGTGGGAATCAAATCGGAAAAGAAGCAGAAGGTCTGGCCGGCAGAGGTTGCGGTCACTACCATCATGTCGCGGTTGTGTCCCGGAGCAAGCATCACCCGAATGCCCGGCGCGATTTCGCAATCGTCATCGAGCAAGTGCATCTGCCCGCTCGCGACCAGCGGATCGTAGTTAGCATCGACGTAGCTGACACTGTCGCGGATGTGACGGGTGTGCGCATGCTCCCACTCGCCGCGGCGCGTGTAATAACGGGCGCCCGGGAACGCAGGCTTGACACCGCCATTCGACAGGTGCGTGTTGCCGCCACAGTGGTCGAAGTGCAGATGAGTGTTGATGACAATGTCGATCGATTCGGGATCGATCCCAGCGCCGTCCAGGATTTCCCGCAGATCCAGGGGCGCCTCGGGCAGATTCATCCGTGAGCGCGCTTTGGGGTCAAGCTTGTCGCCGGCGCCCGTCTCGATGAGGATACAGTGATCCCCTGTGCGGATCACGTAGCAGTTAAAGCCGAGACGAATGCGGTTCAGCTCATCGGGCTCAAACCTCTTGATCCAGAGGGTTTTGGGGACGACGCCGAATATCGCGCCGCCGTCCCACCAGTAGAAGCCCGCGCGCACCAGAGTGATGTCGAAATCACCCATCACCACGCGGGACATGATTTGAGATTCGGAGAAGACGTGCGTCAGCCGCGAACGAGCCTGCGGCCACGTTCGAACAGATCCGCAGCGTCATCGGCGATCTGCTTGCCGCGGTCGAAAATCTCGCGACCTTTCTCAGCCACTTCCTTGCCGGTCTGGTTCAGAACCTCTTTGCCTTCCCCAGTCTTCTTATTAATAAATTCGCGGGTTTCCTTCCCGGATTTAGGAGCATACAGCAGCGCTACCGCGCCGCCCAGGACTGCGCCGGCTACAAACCAGCCGAGTTTCCCGCCTTCTTCACGTTCTGCCATCTGTTTCCCTCCCGCCTGCTTGGCGTCCCTTCTATTTTACTGTAAGGACCGGTGCGATATGCTATATATCGAAAGCCTTATGACGGAAGATATCGAAAACCTAGACGTGGACCCCTCTCACGATTTAGATTTGGTGCCGCTGTTCGCGTCTTCCAACCATGATGCCGAGACGGAGGCCAACGCCATCCACGGCGTGATGGAAGCTAGCGGAATTCCGTCATTCGTGGTGGGCGCGTCACAAATTCCGTCACTCGAATTTCAAGTGCAGGTGCCCAGGGCGCGCCTCGAAGAAGCGGAGCGTGTGCTCGCCGAAGCGCGGGCTGCCGGCCCAAGTGCTGCCGCGGAAGCGGAACAAGCCGGCGAAGAAAACCGCTAGCTAAAACCCTGCAGCTGTATCGACTTCCATGTGCCAGCCATCCGTCCGAATGGTGATCGCACCCGCCTGATCTGTGCGCAATACCTCAATTTTGGCCTGATTCAGCCGCTCAAGAACATCGGAGTGAGGGTGTCCGTAAAGATTTTCAGAACCCACGGATATAAGAGCGAATGCCGGGTGGACGGAATCGAGAAATGGCTCCGTAGTGGAGGTTTTGCTCCCGTGGTGCCCCACCTTCAGCACATCGGCGTGCTGAACCAGGCCGGCAGCCACCAATTCAGCCTCAATCTGCCGCTCCATGTCGCCGCTCAAAATTACCGATCGACGGCCATAGGCCAGTTGTAGGACCAGCGAATCGTTGTTGCGCGGCGTACCGGCGGGGACGTAAGTCGCAGCCGGCGCGAGGACCCGGAACTGTGCGCCGCCGTACTCGAACTGCTGCCCTTGCTCCAGCGGAATGATTTTCACGTGCAGCTCGGTTGCCTTCCGGCGCAAAGCGTCCCATTCCGTACACTCGGGAATCGCGCCGATCCAAAGTTCTTTGACGTGGAAATTTTCGAGAACCGCGCCCATGCCGCCGATGTGGTCCTGGTGGGCATGGGAGAGCCCGACGACATCGAGGCGCCGGATGGACCGGCTCCAGAGATACGGCGAGACCACATCTTCGCCGATATTCAGATTCGTCTTCACGTGCTTGCCGAACGACGCAATGCCACCGCCATCCATGAGCATGAGCTTGCCTGAGGGCAGCGCCACAAAAATGCTGTCGCCCTGTCCGACATCGATGGCCGTGATTTCGAGCGCGTTACCGACGACGGCAGGTGGAAACGGGTGCCAGATCATCAGCACCAGCAGCGCGGCCACACTGGCCAGCGATACGACCCTGAGAATCCGCCACGGCTTCCATGCTGAGGAGCGGCTGAGCAGTGCAACGGCAATCAGCGCTCCCGCGACGCTGGCCGCCAGCCAGACAGGTGGTGGTGGAATCCTCCAGTTCGGTTCCAGGCGGGCGTGCCATTCGACAACGAATTTCGAAATTGCGAGCAGCCACCCGCAAATCCAGGCGGGCACACTCCAGCCGGTGAAAATCGCGATGAATCCGACCGGAATCACCATGCCCAGCAGCGGCACGACCAAGGCATTAGCCGAAAGGCCGGAAAAGGAAACCCGGTGAAAGTAGATGGCCATGGGCAGCGCCAGGCCGATCTGAATCATGGCAGATGTCAGGCTCAGCTCGTAGAAGAAAAAAATCACTCGCGACGCAAAAGCTACGGACAGCAGGCAGACCTTCGGTGGCAGCCGCGCGCAAAGGCAGGCGGTTTCAGCCAGCAATTGCATCTCGACGCGAAACTGCGCGACACGCGGGTCCAGGCGCAAGCCGCGATCGCGGTCAGCGAGGCCGGCCACTCCCCCGGCCAACGGCCCGGAGGTCTTTTCGACTAGCGGAACCACGAAGGCGCCAATAAATCCGACTGCCAGGAAAGAAAGCTGAAAACTGGCGTCGAACATCTGGTCGGGATCGAGCAACAGGAACGCAAGGGCCACAGCCGCCAACACGTTCAGGATGCGAGCTTCGCGGTAGAGCAAGCGGGCCATCATGAACAGAGTGAAGCCGGCTGCGGAGCGAACGGCCGGCGCCTGTCCGCCCGTCACCAGCGCATACAGCCAGGCGGCAAGCACGGTGAGGAAATTCGCCAGTTCGCGCGGAACAAAGCAAACGCGCAGCAGGAACATTAGAAATGCTGCCAGCACCGCAACGTGCAGGCCCGCGATCACCATGGCGTGATAGGTGCCGGTGGAACGATATTGCTCTGTCCAGACCTTGTCGAGTTTCGATGATTCGCCGATCAGGACCTGTTGCATCATTCCGGTTTCATAGGGCTGGCCGGCATAGAGGCGCTCGATGCGATCGAGGGCGGCGGTTCGCAGGCTATAAATCGCGCTCATGAACCGGGATCCGCAGCGGCCTGGCAAGATTTTAAGGGGGGTGGCCGCCCGCGCCGACGCCGTCCAATAAATATTCTGGCGCGCCAGGTAATTGACGTAATCGAATGCGCCCGGGTTGTTGAAGTTGCGAGTGGTTCGGACGCGGGCATCGAACTCCACGCGCTGCCCGTAGCGCAGGACCGGCGCCTGCTTGCCTTCGGGCACATACAGGTTCACTCTTACCCGTGCCCCAGGCTCGAGTTCCAGAAGAAACTGATCGCGGCCTGCAGAGAGGGCCGATGGTTCAACAACGCATCCGGAGAGGATGGCCGGGCCCTCGGTATCCAGTTGCGGAGCTGGCGGCTTGCGATGCGTGACCGCCATGAGCGCGCCCGCCGCCACAAACGCCAGCGTGCAAGAAACACAAGCCAGCACCCGGGATCTCCGCCACGCGCAGATCAGCGTGAGGACCGCGTACGCCGCAACAAGGATCGCCAGCTCGCGAGCATCAAATGGAACTACGCGCGAAAGCAAAATCCCGCCGGCAATGGCAGCCACAGGCGCAAGAAGAGGATCGTGCAAGAGAGGGAGTGGCGGGAAGGGGGGAGAAGTCTCGAAAACCAGGTTTCAGGTGTCAGGTTCAAGGTTTCAGCAAAGCTTACTGACACTGGCACCTGGAACCTGGAACCTGCCTTTAGGGTTTCCCCCCGCCCGCTTGCTTACTGCCGTGCTCCTGCGAGGCGGCGATTATCTCGTCGGCGACTGCCTGCGGTTGGTCGATGTTGTCGACTTTCGAGCCGGCTGGATTCGCCTGAGGTCTCGATCGAAATATCGCCTACGCCCATCATGCGCTGGCCCAGGGACTGGTCCACTCGTACGTCCTGCACTTTGGAAAGCTGGATATTGCGCGTGGTCTTGGAAAGCAAGCCTGATTCGTAGCGCAGCTTGTCGCCGGTGATCGTGACCTTCATGCTTTGCTGGCGGATGTGGCGGCGAATCGGAAGCAACAGCAGAAGGGCAGCCGCTCCAGGCAGCAGCCACGGCAGCCACGGACGTTCATCGTTCGGCTGCAGATATTTCGCGGCAACGAATACGGCCGCGACGATAACCAGCATGACCAATAGATACCAGACCTTGATCTGCTTCATGCTCGGACGAATGATTCGATCGCTCATCGCACAGTTCCTGGCGGCCTCCCTATTATACGGAGATTGGGGACCGTGAAGTCTCGTCGGGCGCTACTTGTGAGGTGACTTATGGAGACAGCGGGACCTACGAGTCGGCGGAGACGAGGCTCTTGGGCGCGCGCGGACCGGCAGTGGGCAGAGTTGAGGACGATTCCTGCAGTTCGTCGGCCGAGCCGTGGCGGAACCGCTGCTCCAATCTGTGCCAGTACAAGGCGATCACGTTGAATTGAGCCACCGCCAGCGGTGCTGCCAGGACCGCCTCACGGTCGCCGGTGATGAGGGTGGCTGCGGCATCGGTCGACCGCTCGAAATGGCGCCAGAGCAGATACAGGGCAACGGGCGTCAACCACACCAGCAGCGGACCGCGTACGGACCAAGGGACGCCGGCGACGGCCGAAAGATGCGAGAAGCGGTAGATCAGGGGCAGTGCCACAATCGCCGCGCCGATCAGCACGTCGCGATGCCGGCTGCGGAGGTGCACAAATTCGCGGGTCAGGATGGCTTCCGTCTCACGCTTCCGCGGCGTCTTTAACAGCGCATCGGACAGGAACAGCCTGCGCCTGCGAACCATGTAGGGAGCATCCAGGAGCCCTTCGGCCGCGGGCAACACGTAAATTTCCTGCAGCCTGACCCCGGCTTTCTGGGCCAGTTCGACGATTCGCGATCGCAGCTCGCCGGACGGAAGGGTGTGACGGCCAAGGTTCTGGAACTGCAGCCAAAGCCGGACAAGAAGTACGTGGGCGGCGTAAGAAACGGCGAGGCATATGAGGCCCAGCGCAAACTCATTAAAAAGCGTGAAGCACGCCACTCCGGCCAGTAGGGCAAAGAGCGGCCAGATGTTCACCGGCTCGTGCCAGAAAGCATGCTTCAACGAAACAGGCAACAGCCACCGTTCTCCGCTCAGCCGCGCGAGGGCCGTGCCGGACGCCACCGTACAGATGAGCTGCATCAGAATCGGCGGTACCAGATAGAAGGATACCTGCAGCAGCGGCGCCATAGATGAATCATTCAACAGGAAACGCGCCAATGCGGCGCAATCGAGAACCGTCGAGCCCTGCACCCACAGAAGCCACGCGCCGGTAATCACCCAGCCGAACAAACGCCAGTAGGTGAACCAGACGACAACCGGGTCGGCAGTGCGGGCGCGCAGCGCGGCCCAGCGCATCACCATGGTTAGGGCAAGCGGGAACAGCAGCAGAGTCAAGGGAAGAAAATTGATCAGGCGATAGCCGAAAGCCAGGTGGATTTGAGGCGCGGGCGCCGACACCGCTAAAGTCTTCGAATATTCGAGCGACTGCGAAGTGGTTTCCGAAGACCAGCCAGCTTCAGTAAATCGGGCGGCGCCGGTCCGCGGATGCCGGATGATGACATCCAACCGCTGGACATTCGCTTCTTTGAGAGACTGCATCAGGGGCGCAAACTGGATCTGGCCGCCGACTTGCAGCCCGCGCCGGCAAAATGCGCCGTCGCAACGGCCGGCAAAAACCCAATCACCATCGACCTCGCGGTCTTTCGGGTTTTCAAAAGTGCAGCCCAGTAGCTGGTTAATGGCGGGCGCGAGTGGGGAAGGAAAGCTTGTGTCCGGGATCCGCAGGCTCACCGTGCTGGCGCCTCGGGCGTCGAGAGTGATTTCCAGTTTGGGGACCGCGACAGGCTCGGCCGAAGGTTCCTGTGCCATGGCGGCGCAGGCCAGAAGGCACAAAAAGCAGAGCCCTGCGAGCTTACGGCAAGCCGTACGGTTAGTCAAAAAAGGCTACCTTTCCGACTTGAATTATAACTATTAGTAAAGATTTATTGAAGCTTACTAAGGGTATTCACTTCGAGTTATCAAATAAATAGCCAATGGATAAAAATGCCGTTTTACTTATAAGAAACAAGCACTTGCGAGGGCATTCCCGGTATGGGGTGCAGTTCGGTGCGCTCGAAACCGGTTTTGTGAAACATGTTTTTATACTCCGAAAAGGTATAAGCGTCGCCGCCCTCAGTAGTTCCCAGCATGATAAAGCTGAATGCGGCCGTGGTTGGGGGCGAGACACGATCTTCGTTTGGAACAAAATCCAGCGTGACAACTCGGCCGCCGGGCTCGAGCGCCGCATGAATCTTGCGCAGCAGGGCTTCGCAGGTGGGGATGTCGAAGTGATGCAGGAAATTCGTCAGGAGCACGAGATGATAGCCGGTGCCGAACTGCGTTTCGAACGCACTGCCGGGAAGCGTTGCATATCGGTCGGCGACGCCGGCTTTGAGGGCGTGTTCCTTGGCCACTTCGAGCACCTTGTGCCAGTCAGCGGCGACAATGGTGGCGTTGGGGTTGTGACGGGCGATGGCGATGCCGAAATATCCGTGACCCGCGGCGATATCGAGCACTTTCCATTTGGCGCCTTGCGAAGAGCCCACCAGGTTGGCGATGAACTCGGCTGGCATGGACATCATAGGGGCCATGGCGCGCGCGAATTCCACCCAGATCGGGTGGTCCGGTTCCATGGTCCCGTGCGCGCTCATCACAGAGCCGCCGTTGCGCACGATGGCGGGCACGTCTCTGAAAGCGTCCATGAGCGTCGCTGAACTCAGAAAGCGCTCGGCGGTACCCATGTACGCAGGCGAACGGCGGTCCAGAAACATGGCGCTATCGGGTGTGAGCCGGTAATCCGTGCCGTCTTTTGTCAGGAATCCGATGATCACCAGGTAATCGCACAAGATGCGCATGCCGCGCTCGGAGGTATCGCAGCGCCCGGAAAGGGCTGCAGCACTGGTGTTGCCTTCGCCGATTGCCGTGAAGACATCCAGTTGAATGGCGCCTTTTACGGCGGCAGTCCGCTGGTAGGCGTTCATGGTGTCAAAAAAGAGTGCGGGGCTGGGTGGCTGGGTCTGTGGAGCGCTGCTCATAGCCTATCAATGATACACAATCCCAGATTTTTTGCGTTCTCGATCGATCCCTCGTGCGTACTATGTCATTGAGAGCGCAAGAGACAGTGAGCGTTGCGGGAGGCACGGCAATTCGACTCGAGGAAGATCCCGAGCTGGCAGCGCAGGATGAGATCCCGGCCTTTGCCGAGATTGTCCGGGAGCATCAGGGCATGGTTTTCAGCCTGGCTTACCACTTTCTGCGCGACCGCGGGCTCGCAGAAGAAGCGGCGCAGGAGGTTTTTCTGGAGTTGCATCGGCATTTGGGCATAATCGAATCGCGGACGCACCTGGTGTTCTGGTTGAGGAAGGTGGCCAGCCGGCGATGTATCGACCAGATCCGCCGCCGTTCGTTCTGGCCGAAACTGCGGTTGGACGAAGTGCCTGAGCCCGCGGCCAAGGCGGATGAAAGAGACCCGATGCTTTCCCGCGCGCTGGCGCGCCTGGTGGCTTCCTTGCCGGAGAAGGCGCGGATGGTCGTGGTCCTGCGTTACCAGGAGGATCTGGCGCCCGCGGAAATTGCGCAGGTATTGGATATGCCGGTGGCCACGGTGAAAAGCCATCTGCAGCGCTCCCTGGACATGTTGCGCGACAAACTGGCGCGCTCGGTAGGAGAAATTGCGATATGAGCTACCTGGAAGACGATTTGAAAATGGCGCTGCGGCGCACGGAGCCGCCCGAGGGATTTGCGGACCGGGTGCTGGCGCGAGCGAATGGGCCGGCGCCGGCGGAGCCCAGCTGGTGGGAGTACCTGCTGGTTCTGGTCCGCCCGCCGCGCGTGCAATGGGTGGCGCTCAGTTTGATCCTCAGCGTCATGATTCCCGCGGCTGGCGTGTATCGCAAGGAGCGCCAGGAACGGGCTGAGGGGGAACGGGCCAAGGAACAACTGGTATTCGCAGTTCATGTAGCCGGAAACAAGCTGCATCGCGTGCAACAGAAAGTTTTGGAAATGGGTCGAATGGACACCCGCTTATGAAAATCCTACGGAGTATTACGTTTTGCATATTGGTGGGCGCTGCCAGTTATGGGCAGGCGCTCGATCTGAAGCACCTGGACAAGCTGGCCGATAGGGCCAGCAACAAAGTCGAGGTAACGCTGGACGGCTCGGTGTTAAAAATGGCTGCCAAGTTTCTGTCCGACGACGACGATCCCGACTCGGCAAAGATCAAGAAGCTGGTGGGTGGGTTGAAGGGGATTTACGTCAAGACCTTCGAGTTCGAAAAGGAGGGCGCATATTCCGACTCGGATATCGCAGGCATCCGAAAACAGCTCGAATCGGGATGGTCCCGCATTGTAGGGATACAAAGCAAGAAAGACGGCGATAACGCCGAGATCTATCTCAAGACGGGTGGACCGGATGGCGGTTTGGCGATCCTTTGCGCGGGCGCGAAGGAACTGACGATCGTCAACATCGTCGGCAAAATCGATCTGGATCAATTGAGTGAGCTGGGCGGCAATATGGGTGTGCCGAAAATTGAAGTGGAGAAGCCGAAACCACCCAAGAAGGACGACTGATGGGCGTCACAGCTATAACTCTAGCGGTTCTATCCTGGTATGCGGCCAAGCAACCTGAGCCGGCCGACATCATCATGGCCAAGGTCGCGCTCAACCAGGATCGCGCGCAGGAGATGCGCTCTGCATTTGTTTATCACCAGAACATGCTCATCCGGTTCAAGCGCAGCAACGGCAAGCTGGCACGGGAGGAAGAGCGCGAGTACGTAGTGACGCCCGCCGAAAAGGGCTTCAAGAAAGACCTGACGCACTTCGTGGGCAAGTACGAGAAGGGCGGCAAACTCATCGCGTACGATAAACCAGGCTATCAGTACAAGGGACTGGACATCGATGGCGATTTGGCAAACGACATGGCCAATGATCTGGCCAACGACAAGAACTCCCGCGATGGAATCACCAACGATCTGTTTGCACTGACCGCGGAGAAGCAAAAGCGATTCGCATTCAAGCTGGAGGGTAAGGAGGACTATCGCGGCAGGCAGGTATACCGCGTCACGTTCAAACCCAAGAGAGCCTCATTGCTCGACTGCGATGACGACGATGATTCCACCTGCTGGGCTGGAGAAGCACTGATCGATCCCAAGGAATACCAACCGGTGCTGGTCACAACCTGGCTGGCCAAAAGCATCCCCATGGCCGTCCAGATTCTGTTGGGCACCAATATCAAACACCTGGGTTTCAAAGTGGCGTATCAGAAATTCGATGAAGGCTTGTGGTTCCCGGTGACCTATGGCGGCGAGTTCTACGTGCGCGGGCTGTTCTTATACAAGCGGACGATAGCCATGTCGGTGGTAAATAGCGGCTTTCAGAAAGCCGACGTCTCAAGTGTCGTTTCTTTCCAGCCGCCACTCATTCCATAGGCAGGGCGGGGGCGCCGGGCGACTCGTGTTCCAGGTTCACCAATGCCTCGGCGATCATGCTGACCACCTGCTCCTCGGCATTCCGGGACGATTTATTCAAAGGCAAAACCGAAAGATGCAGGTGAACGAGTTCGTGAACGACGGAAAGCTCGATATCCGCGGGGATCTTGTCCTTGGGCAGCTCGTAATCGGCCGGGTTCAGGACCTTGATGGTAGCGGTCTTGTGGGGAATGGACCAGTCGATATGTCCCAGCGTTCCCTGCTCTAACTCCCAGACACGAACTATCTTAACCTCGATTTTCCAGTCTTCAAGGCTGAGACGCTTTTGCCACAGGTGAAGCCAGTCATGCACCTGTTCTGTGGTGACGACGACTGGCCGCGGATTCGTGAAGCGATCCCTCGACTGCGGCGCGGCGCTGCCGATGCTAACAAAGAGCAACAAGAATGTGATCAATAGCACCATTTTCGTTCTGCCTTATTTTATCGGATTTTCTGGAGAAATCTTCAGAAAAAAATTCATTGGGTGGTAAGTGGCTGATTCTCCGTGAGCCGCCTACCCGAACCCGCGCTGCCACGCTAACCTTTGCCAGCATGCTACTCTTGAAGTTTCAAACATGTGGCAGATATGCCCGCTCGTGTGAGCGAAGCCCTCGTCCTGGCAACTTACCCGTTTAAAGAATCGGATCTTGTGGTCAGTTTTCTCACGCGGGATCAAGGCAAGTTGCGAGGCGTGGCTAAGCGCGCGCGGCGCCCGAAAAGCACCTTCGGTTCGGGCTTGGAGCGGCTCTCGCAAGTCAAGATGTCCTATTTCCAGCGGGAAACACGGGAACTGGTCAATTTGGATTCCTGCGAGCTGATTCAGTCGCAGTTCGGGCTGCTAGGGGATTACGGGGCCACGGTGGCCTTGGATTACCTGGCGGAGATTTCGGAGCAACTGATGCCGCCGGCCGAGCCAAACGACCGTTACTTCCGGCTGGTGCTGACGGTGCTGGAGCATCTGCGGTCGGGCGGTGAGGGCAAAGTATGGCGAGCGGTGACGTATTTCAGTTTGTGGGCGGTTCGCCTGGCGGGGATTCTTCCGGAGTTGCACGTTTGCCTGGCATGTGGCAACTGGTTGGATAATCCCGAAAGCCGCGAGCAGTCGTTTTTCAGCCGGCATCGCACCGGCCTTTACTGCGGGCATTGTAGGCGTAGCGCGGAGCTGGGCAGGACCTGGGAGTTGAGCATGACGTCGAGAGACATCGCCTTAGAGATGCTGCGCAAACCCGTGGGAGAACTGACTTCCACTGGCTGGCGGCGCGAGACAGCGGCTGACCTGAGGCAGTTTCTGGTCCGGCAAATCGAGCATCACATCGAGCGGCGGCTGATCACCGTCCCCACACTGGAAGCTGCATAGGGAATGGATTCCTACCAAGAGATCATTTTCAAACTGAAGAAGTACTGGTCCGACCGCGACTGCATCATTCAGGAGCCGTACGACCTCGAAGTCGGCGCAGGCACCATGTGCCCCGAGACTTTTCTGCGCGTGCTGGGGCCCAAGCCTTACCGCGTGGCTTACGTGCAGCCCAGCCGCCGCCCCGCTGACGGCCGCTATGGCGAAAATCCCAACCGGTTGTACAAGCACATGCAACTTCAGGTGGTCCTGAAGCCGGCGCCCGCGGACGTGATCGATCAGTACCTGGGCAGCCTGGGGGCGATTGGCATCGACCTGCGCAAGCACGATATCAAGTTTGAAGAGGACAACTGGGAAGCGCCGACGCTGGGCGCATGGGGAGTCGGCTGGCAGGTGATGCTCGACGGGCTCGAGATCACGCAGTTCACATATTTCCAGCAGTGCGGCGGCATCGATCTGGACCTGGTGCCGGCCGAGTTGACGTATGGGTTGGAGCGGCTGACGGCGTTCTTGCAAGTCAAAGACAGCGTGTACGACATCGAGTGGGGCGGTGGCGCGAGTTACCGCGACGTGCGCTTTAATGACGAGCTGCAGTTTTCGGTTTATAACTTCGAAATGGCGGACGTGGCGACGCTGTGGAAGCAGTTCGATCTGCATGAGGGGGAGGCGGCGCGGCTGCTGGGGGAGTATCGGAAGCTCGTGGAACCCAGGCCGGACATGTCCGGCCCCTACGTAGGGGCGATGCATGCGTCGCCCGCCGACAAACATCGGTTCCCGCTGCTGGCGGCTTACGAGCACGTGCTGAAGTGCTCGCATTTGTTCAACACGCTCGACGCCCGTGGGGCGATCTCGGTGACGGAGAGGGTCGCGGTGATCGCTCGTGTGCGAAAGATCGCGGTGGGAGTGGCGGAGTCGTGGATGGACCAGCAAAATCCCGACGCGGCGACGCGGGGACGCGGCGACGCGGCGAATGAAACGGCGGAGGCTGTGCGATGAGCCTGCCGTTTCTGCTGGAGATTGGGACGGAAGAGATTCCGGACTGGATGATTCCGCCGGCGCTCGAGAGTCTGCGCTCGCTGTTCGTTGAGGCAGTTGCTGGCGAATTCAGCGCGAAGGTGGACGCCACCCCGAGGCGGCTGGTGCTCCGCGCCGCCGGTCTTCCCGAGAAACAGCCGGACGAAGTGAAGAAAGTTTCCGGACCCGCCGTTACTGCCCCCGAAGCAGCCGTCGCGGGATTCGCGCGCAAGCAAGGAGTTGCGCCAGATCAACTCGAGCGTGAGGACGGGCGCTACGTTTTCTTGAAGCAGATTCCTGGCCGCCAGACGCGCGAAATCCTCGCCGGAGTTCTGCCCGGCGTCATTTGCAAGGTTTCCTTCCCGAAAACCATGTATTGGACCGGCAAGAATGGCCCGCGATTTATCCGGCCGATCCGCTGGATCGTGGCATTGCTGGGCAGCGAGGTGGTGGCGTTCGAGATCGGCGGTGTTCAGTCGGGCCAAGTCACGTCCGGTCACCGGATCCTGGGCGCGGCTCAGGTGGGGATTACCGTCGATAACTTCGAGCAAAAGTTGCGAGAGAATTTCGTCATCATATCGGCGCTCGAGCGCAGGAAAAAGATAGAGAACGAAATCCGCGCATTCCACATCAAGCAGGATCCGGCGCTGCTCGAAACGTTGGTTTATCTGACGGAGTTTCCGACGGCCATCCAGGGCAGTTTCGATCCCGAATTCCTGAAACTCCCCGAAGAAATCCT
>Ga0210407_10002090_pt1 | contig 17557 bp, 10 predicted proteins | sample IncBWC27MmetaG_FD_150860 | JGI IMG/M metagenome (GOLD analysis project Ga0210407, IMG submission 150860) | Forest soil microbial communities from Barre Woods Harvard Forest LTER site, Petersham, Massachusetts, United States - Inc-BW-C-27-M | ecosystem: Environmental > Terrestrial > Soil >...
ATACGGTGCACGTGGCGCTGCTGCTCGCCGTGGCCGGAGTCGTCACGCACCTCTGGTATGCGCTGCTTCCCTGGATCTTCACGCTCTATATTTGCTGGAGCCCGTGGCACTACACCGGGCAAAACTTCGGATTGCTCGTGATGTTCGCCCGCCGCGCGGGCGTCTCACCCACGGAAGCGGAACGCCGCGCGCTTCGCCTTTCCTTTATCGCTTCCTACATTTTGCTAATGCTGAGCTTTCACACCGGCGCCTCCGGCGATGCGCTGATTCTCTCCCTGGGACTTGCGGCTAAATTCACTCTCCCCGCGCGCGCAGTTCTGGCACTGTTTTTTGCTGGCGCCAGTGGCTGGGCCCTGGCATCGCTAGCGCGCAGAAGCAGCTTCCGGACGATCCTGCCGGTCCTTACGCTAACAATGACACAATTTCTCTGGTTTCTTTTGCCGGCGGTGATCGAGCTGGTCAGCGGCCGCGAAATTCCACAGACTCGTTACAGCAGCGGCCTGCTAGCGGCGCTGCATTCCACGCAGTATTTGTGGATTACCAGCTACTACCAGAAAAAAGAGGCCCGCGCGGCCGGCGATTCGCATTGGTCGTTTTCCCGTTATCTTCTTACATTGATTGCCGGCGGTATCGCGCTATTTATCCCCGGGCCATGGATTGTCAGCCGCGTTTTTCACGCCGATTTTGCTGCGAGCTTTCTGACCTTCACCGCGCTGGTAAATATCCATCACTTTATTCTCGACGGCGCCATCTGGAAGTTGCGCGATTCGCGCATCGCGGCTTTGCTGCTGGATGGCCAACAAAAAACATGCGGCGCCGATCCGGAGAAGCAAAACAGCATCGCGGTTGCTGCTCGCTGGCTAACGGGACCCGCGCCAGCCGCTCGCGCCCTTCGCATCGCAACCGTCGCGCTGCTATTCATCTGGGCTGGTGTCGACCAGTTACATTTCTGGTGGTCCAGCGATGCGAATGCTCAAGCACTTCAGCGCGCCGCGGCGCTGAATCCCAACGACAGCTCCGTGCAAGTCCGGCTCGCCCGCGCCGAGCATCTCGCCGGGCAGCGCGACGCCGCGCTAGCGGCCATGCAGCGCGCCTCCGCCCTAAATCCTGCAAATCTCGCGCTGCAAGAATCCTACGGCCGCAGCTTGATTGAAGCAGGCCGCGATACCGACGCCTACGCGCACTTTCAGAAGATCATCGCACGCTGGCCGCGAAACGCCGACGCGCTGGTCGATTATGGAATGCTGGCGCATCGCCTCGGGCATGACGAAGAGGCTGTCGACAACTGGCAACGCGCCGTCGACGTCGATCCAGACCAGCCCAACGCGCAACTCTATCTAGCGCAAGCTCTCGATCAACAAGGAGAACTGCAAGCTGCGGCGCGCCACTACCGCGTTTATCTCGGAATCATCGCCGCTCGCCACCAAAAAAATCCCGCCGATACTGGACCGGTGCTGGCGGCCCTAATCAAAGTGGCTGACGCCGATGCCGCAATCAATCAAATCGTGGACGCTTCCCAAGGCTACCGTGCAGCAGCCGGTTTCGCGGACAAAGCTGGCGAGAAGACGCTCGAAAGCCTCGCTCTACTCCATCTCGCTGATTTGCAGGAGAAACAAGCCGACATCCGAGGAGCCGCGCAGTCTTACCAGCACGCCCTGCAACTCGATGCGGCGCTCTCCGATCCACGCAGCATGGCTTCCGACTGGTTCAACTACGCCCAATTCCTGCGCAAACAAAAACAGCCTGAACGCTACGTTTTTGCCTGCCTGCTACACGCAGAAAACACGCTGCAGAGCACGCCTGGCGAGGAGCTCGCCGCAGTGTCCCAAGCGCGCAAGGAGAGCGAAGTTCGCCTGGGGAAGGAGAGCCTCGCTGTACGAAGTAAGCTGGATGGAATTGTCGCAGAGTCTCTAAGCTTGCAGCTTGCCGCTCAGTCCGCAAAAAAATAGTGAAAGTGGACCCGCTGGAAGTGGTCGGGATGAAAGAATTTGAACCTTCGACCTCCCGGTCCAGAACCGGATTCCAGACGTCTTGAAGCCCGCGAAATTCCGTTGCGGCGAAGTGGTGATAGATACGTATTCTTCCCTTTCCTCTCGCTAGATGTATAGACTATCAGACATTTACGATTTCGGCGTTTATGAAGCATTAGAGATGCATCGGCGAACGCCGTCGAGTATTCATGGTGAATCGGACTGTGCCAAACTGTTGAAAATTCAATATCTCATCGCCGTCTCTCGCAACTCCAGCATCCTCACCGCGAAGCTGATCAAGCGGTTTCAGAAGTGGAAAGGGGTTCACTCGCGCTCACAGAGAGTGAATTGACGGCAGGTTGCTGCAGCCTGGGAAAGAACCTGTCCCGAAGTCGCAGAACTGGAAGCTCGATCAGGTTCGCCATTGCAATCCCAAGTACACAACATGCCACGATGTAGATGCCTTTTACCGGCACTCCGGTTGGTTGAATGTGCGCCACTTTTCGGAGAAGGAGTGGAAAGTACACCAGGATGGGAGTGTGCCATAGGTAGATCGAATAGGAGTGCGTACCGACGTAAGCGCAACCGGTCCCGATCTTCTCTGTAAATCGGGCGACTTTTCTGGGGAGCACATCTCGAACCATTAAGGAAAGGACTAAAAGTCCGCCAAAGCCCAGATACAGGAAGGTCAAACCGAAACTTAGCAGGAAGTGATCGTCCCGCGAGAAAAAGTAGCAGCAGGAGAGCAGTATTGCCGAAAGCGCCCCGATTGCGATTCGATTAACTCTTGGTCGGCAGATTCTGCTTATGGTTTCCGGGCGAAAGTGATACAGATAACCGAGCAATACACCGAAAAAGAGTGCATCAATCCGCGTGTGCGTGGGGTTCATAACATGAGGAGTGAGGTCCTTGGCTTGCGCCATCAGCACGAGGGTAAGAATTCGGAGCATCAGGCAGGTTACCGCGACACCCACAAAAATCTGCGGAATCCTGTTGAATGGATCCTTTCGATCCGAAGAATAACGTGCAAGGACCAACAGAAGCGCAGCCAGTGCAATGTAAAAGTGCTCTTCTACTGCGAGGGACCACGTGTGCCCCCAGACCCCATAGCGATAATTTTGTATAAAGAAGATTTCATGAAGATAGCTAGACAACGATTGCGGAGGAGCATGCCAGAAGAGCAGCTGTCCAACGTAGGTGGCCAGCAACAGGACGTAAAAGGCAGGGTAGATTTTCAATCCTCGACGGATAAAGAAGCGCCGAAAGCTTATATCCCCTCGTTTCTTGTATTCGGAATACAACAGCCCAGATATCAGAAAACCACTCAATACAAAAAATAGATCCACCCCTACCCAACCCACCTTCACAGTCAGGTCGAAAATTCCAGAATGAGAAACGACTACCAGCAAGACAGCGGCACAGCGCAGGATGTCTAACCTCTTAATTCTCATGCCGTTCCCACTTCCTCCCGGAGAGTGCCAAAGACTCTAGCCTGGAGACCCAAGGGAAAAATGTCCCGGTGCTGTCTTGCAAGAATAGCAGAGCCATCGAAGAGCCGCGAGCCGCGCAAGAAACACTGAATCAACCATTGGCTGAATTCGCATGTACACGGCCAGGCCGATGGCTACAAATTATCGCCCGGAGAGGGTAAATCCTGATTAGTCAGGAACTACGCCATGAATCGAGCGATTTCAAAACGAAGGCGAAAACGCCTTGCGGCTGAACCTTATCAGCAAGCCTCGCGAGAAGCCGCCTCGGCGACGACTACGAACGGAATCTGATCACTCTGTGCGCCGGTTGCCATCAATTGCTTCACAGAAAATTAAAACCAGATGCGCCCATATTTCCTTCATGAAGTCTCTTACTTTGACTTGACCACCAATTTTTGTGGGGAACCCATACCTCCGAAACCGAAAATCGCTTCGCCATTCATGAGCACATCGGACAACGACACTAGAATTTTGCCAAAACGACTGCACAATCGTAACAATTCCCTAGGTTACACATTTAATTATTCAAGGTGGTTGTACTTCTGGAAAACACTGACCGATTGATGAAACGACCGTCAACAGATCGTCCTGCCTTGCTCATCCGAAACTGGTCAAAGGAAAAATAGGAATAAGAAATTCGGGCTACCATAACGGCCCGGGGAATTAAGTCTAGGGGAAGTGTATGCTTTTTGTGGAGTATCCTTCTTGTCGAACCTGTGCTGCCGATTCAGTCTGAATCTGAATCGTTTTCCGATTGAGGTGGCCTTTGCCTGAGCCCCGCTATCGCGTCCTCGCCATTGGCAGCCACCCAGTCCAGTACATGGCCCCTCTATTACGTCGAATGGCTCAGCACCCGCAGCTAGACCTCTCCGTGGCGTACTGTACTCTTCGGGGAGCACAACCCGTTCACGACCCGGACTTTAACACTACCGTGAAATGGGATATTCCGCTGCTCGAAGGATACCCTTGGCAGGAAGTCCCAAACCGTGGCTCAGGCACCGACTCTTTTTGGGGGCTCTACAATCCTGGCCTTTCCAAACTTATTCGTACTGACAAATTCGACGCCGTTCTCTGTTACCTCGGGTATTTGTACGCCTCCTTTTGGATCTCCTACTTCGCGGCTCGCCGCTCCGGAGCAGCATTCCTCTTTGGCACCGATGCCTCCAGTCTAATTCCTCGTAGCGGCGGCTCGTGGAAGGTCCATTTAAAGCGCGCTTTTTGGCCCAGGCTATTTTCCTTGGCCGACCAGGTGTTCGTTCCTTCTTCCGCCACGCGCGATCTTATGCTGTCTCTCCGGATTCCCGCAGAGCGAATTACGCTGACTCCCTATTCCGTTGACAACGACTGGTGGATGGCTCAGTCCGATAAAGTGGACCGCGAAGCCGTACGTGCCAGTTGGGGCGCAACGCCGCAAACCATCGTGATTCTCTTTTGCGCGAAGCTTCAACCCTGGAAGCGTCCTTTGGATCTTCTGCGAGCCTTCGCGCAGGCTGATCAATCCAATGCCCTTTTGGTTTACGCCGGAGAAGGAGCACAGCGTGCGGAACTAGAGAGGGAGGCGGCAGCTCTCGGAGTCGGCGAGCGCGTCCGCTTTCTCGGATTCATGAATCAATCGCGCTTGCCCGCCGTGTACGCCGCCGCGGATCTTATGGTGCTGCCATCGGAATATGAACCGTTTGCGGTGGTGCTGAATGAAGCGTCCTGCTGCGGCTGCCCCGTCGTCGCCAGCGACCATGTCGGGGCAGCAAGGGACTTGATTGCCCCTGTCCATCCGAGCCTCATATACCCCTGCGGAGACCTTCAAGCCCTCTCGACACTTCTGAGTGAACTGTGCCGCGACCGCGGACATCTCCGTGAACTGGGTCTCGCTGCCAGGAATCATATGGCGGCTTGGTCTCCCGAACATACAGTGGCGGGAACCGTGGCGGCCGTGAGTGCCGCTCTCCACCGCGGCCAACGCTGAAAGCCAGAGACACACGTCTGCAATTGGGGTTGGTCAGAGGTATGATAAAGAGGTTTGCGATGGTCCCGCCTCGCATACGCACGGCCTCTCGTTTCGCCAGGAACTCGGGGAATTCGCGGGTCCAGATTGGAACCGGATCAGGCTGCGAAGATCACTTCGTAGAGGACACTAAGGTCAAAAGTGCTTAAGGTGGCGCTCCAAAGGGCAGAATTGTGATCAGCAAATCCAACCGGGAACGTAGCCTTCCGTCATGAGGGTACTGGGGACGCTCGCGTCACGAAGGACCTCGCGGAATCCGCTGGTGGCTTTCGGGCTGTTCGTGGCGGTGATTTTCGCTGCTTTCATGGCTGCGGGAGCCATCATCGGGAATGACATCAAAAACTTGGCTGTCGCCGCGCTCCTGATTGTTGCCGGAGCGGTTGTCGTCCTCGTTCTCAATGATTGGCGCAGAGGCCTCTATGTCCTCGTTCCCTGGATTCTCTTCGAGGATTTTGTCCGCAAGTATCTCGGCAATAACATGGCCATCTTTTTCGCCAAAGATGTGTTAGCCATTGTCCTCTATATTTCTTTTTTTCGCGCGCAACGCGCCAAAAAGTTCGAGAAATTCGGCGTTCCATTCCGAGTCCCCCTGCTCTTGTTCCTCTGGCTTGGACTGCTCCAGGTGTTCAATCCTGCTTCCACTAGTATTTTTTACGGCATCCTGGGAATGAAGATCTATTTCTTGTACGTGCCGCTCATTTATGTCGGATACACGCTAATGGAATCCGAGGAAGATCTGCGCCGTTTCTTCTCCTTTGTCTGTGCTCTCATTCTGATTGTGGCTGCGTTGGGGCTCGCACAATCGATCATCGGGCCAACTTTTCTGAATCCCGTCGACTTACAAGAGGACATCCGCGAACTCGGCACGCTCTACCGCGTGGCACCCATCTCGGGCCTGTTGGCGTATCGACCCACTTCCGTGTTCGTGAGCGCGGGCCGCTTCCAAGACTTTCTGATGGTTGCCTGGCTGATCTCCCTGGGTTTTAGTGGTTATCTTCTTTTGCGAAGCCGGCGAGGCCGAACCCTCGCCTTCACTACGGTCGGTGTTGTTGGTGCAGCATCATTGATGAGTGCTTCCCGCGGCGTTTTTATGTGGAACGCCGGAAATGCGCTGGTCATTGCGGCTGGGTTTCTCTGGGGAGCACCCTGGCGACAGGGTGAAGTAATAAGGGTGTTGCGCACAATCCAGAGAATTGCACTCCTTGTCGGCTTCGGGATCATCATCCTCCTGACAATATTTCCAGAGGAACTTGGTTCTAGGATGGCAATCTACTCCGAAACCCTCATGCCGAACAGCCCCACAAGTGAACTTGTCCACCGGACCCAAACCTATCCGCTGCAGCAGTTAGAATACGCCTTCGACCATCCGCGCTGGCCTTATGGTTATGGAATGGGTACAGTCTCTCTGGGTCGTCAATATGTGATTCGCCTCATGCACGCTGAGCCTATGTATGTCGGCGTAGAAAGCGGCTACGGCAACTTGGTTGTGCAACTCGGGATTCTTGGTCTGGTCCTTTGGATCGTTCTCGGCTTTTCCATTGCCATTTCCGCCTGGAGGGTCGTGAGGGAACTCCAGGGTACGCCCTGGTTTCCCCTGGCATTTACTATTTGGTTGTACGCAATTCTTCTCTTTTTTCCAATGATGTTTGCTGGTAACAGCCCATACGAGGACTTCGTCTTGAACGCTTGGCTGTGGCTCTTGTTGGGCATTCTCTACCGCCTGCGGATGTTGTCGAAAGCAGCCCGCTTTGGTCAGGATCAAGCGGATTCAAGGGAGACGTGAAATGCGGCTAACGGTTGTTTCTCCGTTCCTGGACCGGCTGCACGGCACGGAACTCTGCATCATTGAACAAATCGAACAACTCGCCTCTCGGCACGGTTGGGAAATCCATCTCTATTCGCAAAGTGTGAAAGACGTGCGTGGCCTGCAGTTGGTCACTGACCTTGTCTCGGATTCACCGGGTTCTATTTTTTGGCACAAGGTCTCTGCTCTCCCCGGGCCTCATCTCCTTAACTACCCTTGGTGGTTCTTTGCAAATCACTGGCAACGGTGGCGAGACCGGCGCTCCGGAAGAGTCCGCCCCGACCTCGTCTATTCGCCGGGAATCAATTGCCTGGATGCAGACGTAATCGTGGTCCACATCGTATTTCGCGCGTTTTATGAACGGTTGAGGTCGGAGCTAGTCCTGCGTCGGGTTCCTCTGAGGAGCTGGCCGCGCCTGATTCACCGCAAGTTGTACTACAAGCTAATCATGTTTCTCGAACGAAGAATTTACCGGGACCCTGGCGTGCACCTTGTGGCTGTCTCCTCTCTTGTTGCCGTACAACTGAAATCACACTTTCAACGTGACGACGTTACCGTCATTTCCAATGCCGTGGATACTACCCGATTCACTCCCGAGGCACGCCAAGGGAAAAGAATCGGTTCTAGAAATCTATTTCGATATGTGGATAATGAATTCGTCATCTTGCTCATCGGGAATGATTGGAAGAAGAAGGGTCTCCATACCCTTCTCATGGCACTTGGTTTGCTCACGGAGCTTCCTTTGCGCGTGCTTGTCGTTGGCAGCGATGACCCTGACTTCTATCGACTTCTGCTCGACCAGATCGCCTTCCGGGATCGGATCCGCTTTGAAAAGCCTTCCGCAGACGTTCTCTGCTTTTATGCCGCTGCTGATCTTTATGTCGGCCCATCTCTAGAGGACGCATTTAATCTGCCCATTTTGGAGGCGATGGCATGCGGCCTTCCAGTGATTGCCAGCGTCTACGCAGGTTGTAGCGAGAACATCATAGATGGCCGAACGGGAATTCTTCTCAAAGATCCGCAGGATTACACCTTACTTGCACAACTCATCCGCCAAATGTTCAACGATGACTTCATGCGTGGGAGAATCGGAAGAGCAGCCGCCTGTTCTATCCACGCGAACTGCAGTTGGGATCGAAACGTAGAAAAGACGAAGAAATTACTGGAAATAACTCTACAGTTGGGGTGAAGTCCCGACACCAACAACAATTCCTCCATTTTTCTTCTGCTGGTCTTCAGCAGGTACCACTGATTACGATACGATTATGGGCCCGCCTTCATCTCGGCAGGGTATCTTCGCCTTTTCCCTTCCTATAATAATATAACGTTCTGGCCTGCTTGAACTCGTCGCGAACTCTTTGCGCTTCCACGGCCAGGCTTCTACACTTTGAGTTCGCGGTCAGACCTGACCTTCACGGTTCTCGCATGGACTTTGGTCTCCGTACTTCATTTGTTGCTTGTGAGAGCTCGAAGCGGTTCACACTCGTCATATTCAGCAGAAATTACAATATCTGAGGCTCCACCCAGCCGGAGGCGATTCACTTAAAAATCAGGCATTTTGGATCCCCTTGCACTCAGTGATCGTCTTGGTTTTTCGTTTCGATGGAACTTTTTACTCTCAAAATGATAACTGATATTTCTGTGTGCTCACCCTCAATGCGCATTCCCTGAAAATCTTGCACAACGGACCGGGCCACGGGAACAAGTTCCCCTTTCGCTTCCATCTCCGTAAGTGGCGCCTCGATCTTCTCCGGATAGTCAGGTGACCGAGCAACAAACGCAATTCCTTCCTTCTGAAAGAAAACCTCCCAATCATGTGGCGTGTGGAGACGGTCGGGATTGATTATCCAACTCGTGGCAGGATCACCGTTCAGATAGGGCACGTCCACGGAATACATGTGCCGTAGAAACAATAAGGTTTTGCCGCCCTTGGTCTGGCTTGCCAGCACCCGATTGATAGCCTCCGCCTCTTGGTATTCGGGACGCCTTTCTTCCAAGTAGTGAACCTCGCCAATGAATCCGAGAGCAGCAGCGGCCGGTTTCCACATGTACATGACCAATCCTGCACCACCAACCATCCAAAGCAGGATCACCAGACCCACGACAAAGCGATCGGTTAATTTCCAACCATTCTGCTGGGAGAAGTCGATCCCCGCCGCAGTGCAGGCCAATGCAAGCGGAAAGACGGGAAGGAGAAAACGCGGCAAGCCGGAAGAATAAAATATTCCGAGAGCGGAGACGCACCACACCACGGCCGGAACTCGCCACTTGCGAAAGTCAGCGAAGCTAGAAATCAGCAAAGGCGCCAATGCAAAGACAATCGGACCGAAAAAATCCCAGAAGCCGAGGGAACTCTGGCGCATCCCTGCAAAAAAAACGAATGGAATGAACTGTGAAAGATGGCCTGGTTGAGATGCGCCTGTGTCGGCCAGCAGCGCTTTCAGTGCAAAGAGATTTGCCCGCTCTGGGATCAGGGTCTTGGACAGGAAAGGGAACACAGGATCTCCGGTCCAGACAAAATTGCGCAAGTAAGGCCAGATACCTGTAAGCAACGAACCGGCAAACAGCAGGGACGTACTTCGTGCTGATCGGTACTCGATCGCAATAGCCGCTACCAGTCCAGCAGCTATGAGGCATCCGGTGTATTTTGCCCCGGCGACGCCACCGGTCAACAGTCCCGCCAAAAGAGCCTGACGCCATGTTCCAGAATTCTTGCGTTGGCACAGGACCATGACCGCAGCGCTCGCAAAGAACGCCATCCAAATATCCGGCGCGCCCGCAGAAGAGATTTGCCAGAACACTACAGGGGTGAGAAGGAGGAGCAATGTGATTGCCCGTGTCGTCCTGGGGGAAGACCAGCGGGAAGCCAAGCAAGCCAAGGAAAAAGCTGTCATTACTCCGCCAAGAAAAATGAGTCCCATCGCCACTTTTTCACTGCCCAGAGCCAAGCCAAACAAAATCAACAAATGGTGTTGGCCGCAGAGGAAGCTGTGAAGTATCGACAAATCTGGATGAAAACCATACGTCAAAATCAATTTTGGTGTCGTGAAGTGGTAATGCAGGGCGTCAGAGCCCGTGAGCGGCGCAAGAGACGCTAGGAATTCGAGACCGAGGACGATTCCAATGATGAGGAGCAGTAAAAAGTCGAGTCGGGAACCAGAAAACGCGGCCTTCAAACTCCGAGAGCACCTTGGCGCGATCCGCTTAAATTCCGCAAGGAGGAATACGCAGAGCAAGCCAACCACCACCAAACATCCATTACGAATCTGTTGGGTGACCTCAACGCCGAACAGCAGCATTTCAATAGAAATCACGCCCACCCCGGTGCAGATCAGTAGGTGCTCTCCGTCGGCATTCATCTCCAATTGCAAAACCCTCAGGATCAGACTCCCCAGGGATGCCGCCGCAAGTGAGAATGCGCACACCGAGACAAACAGGAATGCGGCGTGTATCAATGCCATATTTTCCGTAGGAATCTGTTGAGAAGGGGCGAGATGACGGGAGAGAACTGCCAGAAATACCAAAGGAAGACAGCAACAGCCCAGATGCAGATCACACTCTGAATAACCAGAGTGTTCCGCCTCTTGGGAACTGCCGGTTTCATTTCCACGATAGATAATGAACATAGGACAGCGGGCCGATTGATGTCAATCGCAGTCCCCAAAATTGCCAATTGTCCTGTCTTCGAAGAGACCGTGCCGAAGTTCGCAAAATGAGTTGCAAACCGTAGTAGATTGAATGGGGTGTAAACTGGTGATCCGTTGCCGGCCAAGGATCAAAGAGACTTTTGCAGCGAAAGAGCGGAGTTGCTGTCCGAATAGCCAGATGCGTATCGCGCTCTTCACTCCATTTTCTCCTGAAATAGGCGGCGGGTCCGTTCAATTCCGAAGCCTTCTCCCGGAGTTGCGGGATCTCGGCATAGAGTGGTTTTACCTGGCTGCAAATGCGGGGAGAAGTCAGCAGGGACATTGGCTTGGCCACCCCCTCACTCCCAGACAACTGCTAAGCGATCTTTGTGCCAGAACTGGGCTCTTGCCTGGGTCTAGAGGTGTGGTAAGGAGTCTGGCAAATCACATCCAAGCCGATCTGTACTGGGTGGTTGCACACAACGAGGGCGTTTCGTTGGCTACTGAGCTATGCGCGATGGGAAAGCGAGTGCACCTGACTGTTCACGACGATCCCGTTTGCATGTTCAAAAGATCCCGCAAATACCGCGCCCTTACACCCTTTATGTCCTTACACTTCGCAAAATTGTTGAGGTCAGTCGAGTCCGTGGACGTCATCAGCCCTTGGATGCGGGATGCCTACAAGCAGAAGTACAAAATCGACAGCTTCCCGGTCTATCGTTTCGTGCCGGGGCTTCCTGCAATCTCCTTCCAACCTGCCCCCGGTACCCTGACTGTTGGGCACATCGGCTCCGTTTATCATCCCGAGCCCTTTCGTCGCTTCCTATCAGCCTGCCAACAACTCACCAGCAAAATGAAAATTGTCTTCAAGGTCGTCAGGATCGGCTCTTCACCAGAAATCGACCGAGTTGCCTCCTCCAATCCTCAGATCTTCAAGAATTTCGGCGAACAGGACGAAGGTAAGTCCATCGACTTGTTGGCCTCATGCGATTTTCTCTATGCCATGTACCCACCCGACCGTCGCTTCCAGTGCTTCCGTCAAACGAGTCTTCCGATGAAGCTTTCCACGTACGTCCAAGCACAGCGCCCTATTTTTGCACACACTCCTTCCGATAGTAGCCTCGCTTCAATCGTGGAAAAATATAAGATCGGAATGGTGTGTACCAGCAACGAAGAATCGGAATTGCACAATGCGCTCCAGGTACTGTTGCAGAAGGAAATTCCACGCGCTCGCTTCGAGGAATGTCGCGTGGATCTCATGGGCCCCGAGCCTTTACAACAGCTTCGCGCCGCGCTGACCAACGTAGCTCTCAACTCGACTGCGCTTACTTCGGCGGCATCAATCTCTCCAGCCTGAAGGAGTAGTCGACTTTGTGGTTTGTGGCGCGGTCTGGCACGAGCAACTCTTGAAAGGGAATTGGCTTTGGCGAATGCGCTCAAAACCTGGCTGAAAGACCACCTGCCGCAATCCTTTGTCGGCAGAGTGGAATACCACCTCGAACCTGAACGCCTCGACTCCTGGGGCGGCCCTTTCAATGGTCAGTGCTTCAGGCAACTCATTTTTCTCGATCTCGTTCGCGCCTGCCGGTTCGAGGCCATCGTCGAAACGGGTACCTTTCGTGGCTCCACAACTCTTTTTCTCGGTCACAACTGTAACGGTGTACCCGTCCATTCCTCCGAAATCAACCCTAGATTTTTTCAGATCGCCCGTCGCCGCCTTCGCGCGTCACCGAATCTGCATTTGTACAATTTGGATTCTCGCAACTTTTTATCCCAATTGCGCATGCCGCGAGAAAGCCGGATCTTTTTCTACCTCGATGCTCACTTGAGCGAAGATCTGCCTCTTGCTGATGAAACCGAGTTTGTCATCCGCAACTTTAATACCTTTACCATTATGATCGACGATTTCGAAGTGCCCGGTGATTCTGGGTACGCTTACGACGACTATGGACCAGGGAAGCGGCTCTCGCTACGCGATTTTCCCTTCCACAAAGACAGTCGAATCTCCGCCTATTTTCCTTCAAGACCTGCCAGCCAGGAATCTGGCATCCGCCGCGGCTGCATCGTCCTGGTGAGCCGCGATCTTGAGGATGCCGTCAATTCCTTGAATTGTCTTCGCGCACTGGATTCTCATTCCTGATTCTCGTACTCGGGAATGAGTCTGTCATCGTGAGAGAGCGAAAACTGGAAAGGCAGTTTCACTCGGAACGCAAACTGCTTTCACCGATTTGATATGTGCGGGGAGGATTTTGTCCGTGAAGCTAGCAGTGCGGTACTTTCGGTGATTTCACAAAGATATTTTTCAAAGAACCGCCATGAGACTGCTGCTACAGCGAAAGTCAGAACAGTCGCGAAAGTCACACCAAGACCAGCCAAGTTTTGAAGACCTTGTAATTCATGGATTTGGCCTCTCGCGATGTGATTCGCGAATTCGCAATATTCATTTCCATGGTCCAAGTCCCCGAACGGGGGCCGCTTGAATCCTGATTATTTGACATACTGCTTGCGAATCAGAGTACTGTCCCTATTAAAATAAATCGAGGCCAGAATATTTCCCAGTTGGTAATCTACAATATGGTTATAATTCTTCTGAAACCAAATGGCGTCATCATCTATCTGAGATTGCATGGCAGGAAAGTCAGAATCGTAAAAGATCACTATATCCGCATGATATTCGCGAGCTGCCTTTGGCAGCCACTTGGAGCCATATTTCCGCTTTAGCCGAATGGTTTCTGGAGTAACCAAACCCATGGAATCGTAAATGTAGCAGCCGCTTCTGTAGCCAATCAATCCGATATGTTCGAGAAATACCGTTCCTGTCTGTGGCAAATTTCCTTCTATGAAGTTGCTCACAGCGAGGGGGTTGTCGGCGGAAGATACGTCACCGCGGTTTATTGTGGAGCGAACTCCCATACCCAACAGAATTATGCCTAGTAGCGCCATGACATGGTTCGGCTTCAGGGGCGAGAATGAGCGAACGGTCTCACTAGCTAAGAATTGCCAGATCGCATAGGCGACCACAAGATAGAACGCCCATTTGGATGGTATCGAATACCAAGAGAACAGCGGGGCGCGAACGGCCAAGAAGGTCGTCACATAAAGCATGAAAAAGTAGAGAATTGGGCGCAACTTCTGGTAATTTCGCCATAGATCTAATGCAGAAGGAATTAAAATCAAAAATACTAGTGCAATTGTGGCAAGTCCCCAGATGCCGAAACGCTGAGCGGGGACAAAGGCGGATAGAAAGGTCAACACGTAGTTCCAGTCGGGGATTACGAATGAACCATGACTGACGCCTTTCCCCACGACTGACTGTGGCACAATCGTTCCAAAATAGAGTTTCAGAAAAGAGAGCCATACGGCGAGCGCACCACAGAAAATGAGAAGTGGGCGAACAAGCTCGGCCAAGCGCTTTGGCCAACGTGAAATAAACAGATCAATACCTAGAGCGAGTAGCCAGAAGCCGGTGTCTATTCGAGCAAGGAAAAGGAGAAAGCCAACGATGCTTAGCCAGAGCAGGCGATTTTTGATGTAGAGATAAAGGGATAGCGACATCAGGAACAGCACAAGAGGGGTTTCCATACCCGACACTGAGTTTGAAATAAAAGAGGGAACAAAAGCCAAGACAGCTAAAAATGTCCATTTGATCGCCGGAGGCAGCCCGACAGCACTCAGACTGGATTCGCAAAAATACAAGGTACCTAAGGAAGCTAATATTCCGAATGAAACAGCCAAAGCTTCGAGATGCCTCGGACCCAGAATGCCGCCGCTCACCGCAAGGAGGAACGTGAAGAGCGGGCTTGTCGTACCCATGACCCGTTCCCCGGAATTGAAAACCAATCCCAAGCCTCTCACCAGATTGGCTGCATACCGGAGGGTGACATAGGCGTCATCAAAGAGGCCGTTTGGGAGTTCGTGCGTAGCGAGGAAAATCCGCACGATTCCAGCGCTTCCCAGTAGGAGCCACAAGAATTGTCTGGGTTTCTGTGTCAACTTTTCACTCTGATCCTGCGTTCCAGGCATTCGAACCGCTACGAAACTACTACATGTTTAGCTTCGCAAAAATGGGTTCAGGCACCACACGAATGATTGTCATAATCCAGTTCCAGTACCAAGGAAGATAAACAACTGCCCGTGGCTTACGTGAAATGATCGCGTCGTAAACTCCTCGACCGACTTGTTCTGCAGATGCAAAAAGAAAGTTCTTTTTTAAGTGCGCAGTCATCGGAGTATTGACCCAACCTGGCTTAATAAGCACCACCGTAACCCCTGCAACTGCCAAGCGCAATCGCAAACCTGCAACAAATGTGGCAACTCCCGCCTTAGCGCTGCCATAGACATAATTACTACGTCGGCCCCGATCCCCTGCCACTGATCCGATAACTGAAAGAATCCCAAAACCCTGTTTCTGGAACACGGTGGCTAACTGTGCCAGCAGCATTATGACGCTTACGTAATTGGTCTCGATCGCCCGGCCCAATACAGCCGGATCAGTTTCTGCAGAGCTTTGGTCGGGGAGGGTCCCGTGAGCAACAAGGGCTACCTCCAATCCGGCCCATACTGTAAAAGCCCTATTGATGACCTGTGAATAGACCGAATAATTTGTCAACTCGGCTTGCTGAGTTTCGACGGCCTCCGCTCCTCGTATCCTCAGATCGTCAGCTACCGCTCTTAGTTTCTGAGGATCTCGGGCCACGAGGAAAATCTTGGCATGTTCTGCAGCAAAGCAACGCGAAGCCTCCTGTGCGATGCCGGAGCTAGCTCCGAGAATAAGTACGCGACGCGTCATTGGTTCCCTCGATCAGTGGCTGTAACTCGCCGCCAGAAATCAGAAGAAAAGTGCGGGTCCAGGAAATTTGAAAACTCTCTCCAATGTGGAAAATACACCTTGAAGCTTTCTGGAGACATGCGAGCATCTTTTGCAGGGTAAACCACGCCCCCGTTATTCCTAACAACGTCGTCAAATCGTTCACAAAGGTCAAGTGTTGACGATCCTTGGAACGGAAAATCCAAAGCTAGCGTTACTCCCGGGCGCGAAAACGACAGTAATCCAGGAGAACGCATCGGTCCAAAGACCTTCAGAACGGAGAGGGCACAGTCTGCACGAGAAGCCACGATAGACTCTAGAATCTCCCGCACTGACTCTCTCTTTTCATATGGAACTATAAACTGATATTGCAAGAAACCACGTCGGCCGTAGAGACGGTTCCAATCGTGTAGTCTATCCAGCGGATAGAAGAATTTTTCGAAAGGAACTGAATCTCGTACAATGCCTCGCCATTGGCGGTGGAAATAAATCCAATTGAAAGCACGTATCGTCGGACGACTGATCACAATTTCAGGAACTTCAAGACCGGGAAGGTGTGGTTCCCATCTCTGTTTCAGAAAGTTTTTCGTACGGACGGAAGAGTGGTTTCCACGCATAAAAATCCCGCGACCCAGTTTCTTGCCACCCGACAGGCAATCCAACCACGCAACGGTGTATTCATAGCTCTCGTCGGACAGCTCAGACAACTCAAAAAACTCCTCGAGTCGTCCGAAGCGGATTTGCTCGCAATCAATCCATGGCCCGGAGACAGGTTTCAACTGAAATTCCGCCCAAAGAATGATCCCGGTCAGACCGAGGCCCCCTATTGTCGCCTGGAACAAATCCGCATTTGTCTCCCGCGAGCACAGTACTCTGCCTCTGTCGGAGCGCAGAAGCTCGAAGCGAAGCACGTGACATGCAAAGGAGCCTGCTCGGTGGTGATTCTTTCCGTGTACGTCATTCGCAATCGCACCGCCAACCGTCACGAATTGAGTGCCCGGTGTGACCGAAAGAAACCAGTTCGCCGGCAAAATTAATTGCAAGATAGAACGTAAAGTAACTCCCGCCTCGCATCGTAAGATTCCCGCGTTTGCATCGAAGTGAATGAATCTGTCGAGCCCAGAAGAATCAAGAAGTGTGCCCCCGTCGTTCAGGCAACAGTCTCCGTAGCTTCTTCCTTTCCCGTACACAAGAACCGGGCGAACGAAGTGGTTAAGATTCGGGACCTCCGACATCCAGGATAGGGGAATGACCTGGGCCGGGTTTGATCGGGGATACCGTCCCCATGACATGTACGGCTTCATAGCAGAGATCACACTAAGCTGCCACGAGGAGAATAAGGAGCAAGATAAACCCTAGAAGATAGCTGAACGGATCACGCGCGGCAAAGACTACCGGATCCTCGTGGAGCTTGCCACGATTTGCAAGGAACCAAACTCTTGAGATCCAAAATAGAAGCATTGGACACGCCAACCAAATCAATTGCGGATACCGATAGAGTGATATTACTTCCTTTCCATTCACGTAAAGAGCTAGCACAAGGACCGACAAATACCCGCTAGTTACTCCGAATTGCTGGATGAGTTCCCTATCTTGCGCCTGATATTCACGCTTTGATATCAATGACCGTTCTCCGGCATTGGTCTTCTGGTTGAGCAATTCTGCATGACGTTTCGTAAACGCCAAACTCAACAAAAGAAACATCGAGAATGCCAACAGCCAAGGCGAAACGGGCACCTGTGCCGCCGCTCCTCCCCCGAGTATCCGCAGCAAATACAGCGCCGTCAGGAAAAGCACGTCAAGAATGGGAATTCGTTTTGCATAGGTGGAATAAATCGTAGTGGCCGCTAGATAGACC
>Ga0210407_10002091_pt1 | contig 17555 bp, 16 predicted proteins | sample IncBWC27MmetaG_FD_150860 | JGI IMG/M metagenome (GOLD analysis project Ga0210407, IMG submission 150860) | Forest soil microbial communities from Barre Woods Harvard Forest LTER site, Petersham, Massachusetts, United States - Inc-BW-C-27-M | ecosystem: Environmental > Terrestrial > Soil >...
CCACTGCTCGGAATTATCAGCTCGGTATTGAGCAAACGGATCAAGAAGATGCAGAAGACCATCGTTGCCGAGACCACCGCGCTGGCGGGCTCGACGACCGAGTCGCTGCGCAATATTGAATTGGTGAAGAGCCTTGGCCTCGCGCATCAGGAAGTGGTGCGACTCAATAGCATCACGGAAAAGATTCTGAAGCTCGAACTCAAGAAAGTGAAATACCTCCGCAGCCTGAGTTTCATTCAGGGGACGGCGGTCAATGCACTGCGCACCAGCATTTTGTTCTTGATGCTCTATTTGATTTTTCGCCAGCAGATTACCATCGGACAATTTTTCTCACTCATGATTTATTCGTTTTTCATTTTCACCCCGTTGCAGGAGTTGGGAAACGTCATCAACATTTATCGTGAAACCGAAGTCTCGCTGCAAAACTTTCAGGAGATACTTGACACTCCTCGTGACCCGAAGCCCGCCGATCCGGTGCCGGTGGACGAGCTCATGACGTTGCAGTTTGAGCGGGTGAGTTTTCAGCATCAGAGTTCTTCGTGCCTGGCGTTGGACGAGATCGGCTTCAGCGCGGCTCGAGGAGACACGATTGCGTTCGTGGGACCGTCCGGGGCAGGGAAGTCAACGCTGGTCAAGCTTCTGGTGGGCTTGTACGCTCCGAAAGAGGGCGAAATTCTTTATAACGGGATACCCTCGAATCGCGTGGATCTGGATCTGCTGCGCGAGAAGATCGGATTTGTTACGCAGGATACGCAGCTGTTCTCGGGCTCGATTCGCGAGAACCTTCTGTTCGTAAATCCGAAGGCGACGGACGAGGAATGCATGGAGGTTTTGCAGCAAGCGGCTGCGGATAGCTTGCTTTCACGCGCCGACCGCGGATTGGACACGCTGATCGGCGAAGGCGGCGTGAAGGTTTCCGGAGGCGAGAAGCAGCGGCTTTCGATTGCTCGCGCGCTGCTGCGGCATCCGCAACTGCTGGTGTTCGACGAAGCCACTTCTTCTCTTGATTCGCTGACAGAAGAAGAAATCAGCCGCACCATCCGGGAAGTCGCAACCAATCAGGAGGCGATCACGATTCTGATTGCGCATCGGCTGTCCACGGTGATGCATGCCGACCGAATCTACGTGCTGGAGCGCGGACGCATCGTTGAATTTGGACGGCACTCGGAGTTGCTTGAGCAAAAAGGCCTGTATTACGCGATGTGGCGGCAGCAGGTTGGCGAACGCGAGGCGGTCGCACAGGGCAAGTAACCGGGAGCGCATCCAGAATTCCAGCGGCCACCGGGCCGCTGCTGAGCTGCGCTCGGCATGGACAGCCGAGGGCGGCTGTCTCTACGCGAACGGGCGCGGCGCCCGTCCCCACACGTGCATTGCTAGCCGGCCAGCGCCTCGATGGCCTGCACCGCTTCCGGCGGGAGCTTGACATGGCGGCTGGCCAGATCCTGCTTCATGTGTTCGGCGTTTGTGGTGCCGGTTAGAGGCAGAATTCCGATGCTGCGCGCGAAGCGGAACACGACTTGGGCCAGTGTGGCGTTGGCGCTCGCGAGACTGGCGATCAGGGGATGATGCAGCACCTCCTGATTTGCGGTGAGCAGAGAAAATCCCTGATAGACAATTTTGTGGTCGTGGCAGAACGAGCGCGCGCCTCGGTCCCAACCGAGGCGGGCGTAGCAGCGGTTTTGTACGAATGCAGGAAGTTCGGCGCGGGCGGCCGCCATGTGCTGCAAGTGGCGCAGAGAGACATTGCTTACACCGAGGAGACGCGTGCGTCCGGCATCGCGCTCCTTGCGCATCGCCTCCCAGACTTCGGCGTCAGCATCAGTCCAATCGTGGTTGGAAGAGGGCCCGTGCAGCACGTAGCTGTCAACGTGGCCGGTGCCGAGATGTTCTAGCGAACTGGCCATGGACTGCGCGACCTGAATGGAAAGGGAGGCTTCGGGATCATAGGGCAGGCGGTGGTCCTGACCGGGCTGATAGGTAAATTTTGTTTGCAGAAAAAGATCGTCGCGCGTGACGATGCCAGCGTTATACGCGGCGGCTAACCCCTGACCTACTCCAGCTTCGAAATAATGCCGGCGTTGATTCGCCGTGTCGATGCCGCGAAAGCCCATGCGGAGCGCGAGTTCCGTGAGGGCCGGGGTACGATCTTCCTTCCAGGCGGTGCCGTAGATGAAATCGGGAATGGGTGAAGGTGGGTGAGGCGGCATCGAGTTATTCAATCATGATCCGGAGGCGAGCCGCTAGGCGAGCACGGGAATGTTGCTGACTCCCGCAGTTCCGAAGATTCGCCGGTAGCGTTCGATTTCGGTCGCAGTGCCGAGCGCCTTGGCGTAGTTGTCGGAAAGCTTAACCGCGGGCTTGCCTTCGACCGTGGACACTTTGCAGATCAGGCTGATTGGATCAAAGTCGAAGCCGCCGGCGGGATCACAGCCGCGGAAATCGTTGGTCAGCAAAGTTCCCCAACCTGCGCTGAAACGAATGCGGCGGCCAGGAGTCCACTTTTTGCGATCGTGGAAATCCGCGGCACTGCGAAAATCGTCGAACCTGGCGCCCGTCGCGAGCGCTCCGCCAAAGTAGGCGTGCAGGCCGAGGATGTCATCAACATCAAGGGCGTCGGACGCAATGACGAGTTTCTCAAGCGGGTCTCGACCGCGCCCCTTGAGCCATTGGATATATTCGTCGCCGGCAACGTAGGGATTCTTGCTGTCTACGCGCTGGCCCGTCCAATCGGCGAGCCAGTCGGGGGCGTTTTCTAGAAATTGGGTAGTGCCAAAGGTATCCGGCAGCATGATGCGGAGTGCTCCTTCGTAGGTGGCCTGCCACAACTCGAGGACGCGGTACTGCGAGGCTTTGAGGGCAGCCTCATCGCCATTCGGCGCGAGTGCGGCGAGGGCCATGGGGATCTCATGGGCGTTGGTTCCGATCGCTTCCAGATCATGCTTGTGGGCGAGGAAGGCATTCGAGGTTCCGGTAAAAGCGCTGCCGAGATTTGCTGCCATGGCGTTGACCACGTATTCCTGCCAGAGGAAGCTGTGGCGGCGGCGGGTTCCGAAATCGGCCACGGCCAGACCGGGGACGCCGCGCACGCGCTCGATCTTGCCCCAGAGTTTTGTTTTCGCCCGGGCGTACAGGATGTCAAGACCGAACTCGCGCAATTTTTTCAAACCGGCTCGGGTTTTTAGTTCGTCAAGGATGGAAAGCGCATAGAGCTCCCACATGGTTGTTTCGGTCCAAAGGCCATCGAAACAGAGATGGAATTGTCCGTCCTTGACCGATAGTTCATAGTCCGACAATCGGAAATCGCGTTCCAGCCATTCCAGAAAGGCTGGTTCAAAGATTCCGCGGCGGCCATAGAAAGTGTTGCCGGCTAACCAGACCAGTTCCGACCTTCGAAACCGCAGGCCGCGAACGTGCTCCATTTGGTGGACAAGCTCCTCGCGCGGAAACATGTCAGCGAGGCGCACAGAAGCAGTGCGGTTGAACAGAAAGAACGACACATGGGTTCGCGGGTAATGCTTCCAGATGAATTGGAGCATCAGCAGCTTGTAGAAATCGGTATCGAGCAAGGACCGGGTAACCGGGTCGAGTTCCCAGTTGTGGTTGTGCGCCCGTTCTGCGAAGTTCACGATCATCGTTTACGATCTAGCGTACTATCCTCTGTGACAGAGCTGAGAAAATCAACCTTATGAACTAGTGAGAGTCCTCGGTTTGCGGTTTGGCTGACTTTGGAACGGCAAACACGGTACTATCAAAATTCCGCATGAGACTGCCTCGGCCCTCCTCGGCTGCACCCCGGAGCTGCGCATCATTCTTTCTTGCGGTGGGGCATGCCCATGGCTGGGCAGGGTTTTCTGGCCGCGGTCTGCACGCGCTGGCGATCATCATTCTGCCAGCGGTTCTGCCAGCGATGTTGCTTCTGCGATCGACCCGCGAGGAGATTTACAACATTCTATGGGCGCTGGTGTTTGGTTTTGCGACGCTGAATATTTTAAGCCTCGGGGCGCGTCGATTTGAGGCGGGAAAGACGGGCCTGAACTTCGGTGAGATTCTAGCCATACTGGTGGTGCTGGTGTCGATCGTCCTGCTCGGTTGGGAGCTGCTTTATGTGTTCGGCATTCTGCCGATTCGACTCACGTCGCGCTGAGGCGGATTGCGGTATGATCGCGATGTGGCGAAACGCGAATCCAATGTTCGTGAGTCTAATTTTGACGTGACTTGCCCCTGCTGCGGCGCGGTCATGAAAATCGATGCTGCGACGCGCAGCATCATCGCGCACACTGCGCCGGTCAAGCCAAAAACCTTCAACGACATGGAAGAAGCGGCGCGCGCCATGAAGGAACAGGATAGCCGTCGCGATTCGATCTTCCGCCAATCGGTGGAAGCGCAAAAGCATGCCTCGGAGCTGCTGGAGAAAAAATTCCAGGAGGCGGTGAAAAAAGCCAAAGAAACGCCGGACACGGGACGGCCGATCCGGGATTTCGATTTGGACTGAGAAAATAGTTCTCCGTTCTCCGTTCTCAGTCGGCGGCTTGAAGGATTTTGCAGGCAGCTGGAATCCTGACCTGAGATCTGCCATGAAACCTATTCTTTTGGGGCATCGCGGGGCGCGAGCTGTCCGCCAAATTCCTGAAAATACACTGGCGTCATTCGCGCTTTGTTTGCAGCACGGGTGCGACGGGTATGAGTTTGACGTGCGCCGGTCTGCTGACGGGCAGGCTGTGATTTGCCACGACGAGACCATCGGTGGAATGGAGATTGCGAGTACTGCTTCAAAAACCCTGCCATTACCCACACTGGAAGATGTTCTGCGGCCATTTGCGGATCGGGCGTTTCTCGATATCGAGCTGAAGGTTGCGGGGCTTGAAGTGCAGACTGTCGAGGCATTGCGCGAGCAGCCGCCAAAGAGATACGTGGTTTCTTCGTTTCTCCCGGAGGTGCTCACCGCCATCCACGATCTCGACCCGGCGACTCCGCTCGGATTTCTCTGCGAGACGCGGGATCAGCTTCGAGGTTGGCGCCAGGCGGCGGCGGAGTGGGTGATTCCACAGTTCGCGCTGGTGGATCGGCAATTGGTCGAACTGGTTCATGCGGCGGGGAAGAAAATCATGGTCTGGACGGTGAACCGCGCCGAGCGGATGCGCGAGTTTGCGGAGTGGGGCGTGGATGCGATTATCTCGGATGAGACGGAATTGCTGATTCGCTCGTTGCGATAACGGCTAGAGAAGCAGAGGAATTGGCGCCAGCGACGCCGAGCGTCGCTCGGCATGGACGGGCGAGACCACCCGTCTCCCCGCAAGCACCGCCATTGCTCCCTCAATGCACCTCATTTACATTGAACAGGATGTCCAGCACCGGCGAACGATTCGAGCGAGCGGTTCAGATCATGGCGCGGTTGCGGGCTCCGGGGGGATGCCCGTGGGATCGCGAACAGACCTTCGACACCATCAAGCCTTACACTCTCGAGGAGACTTACGAAGTCCTCGAAGCCATCGACAATCGCGATTGGCCGGAGTTGACCGGCGAATTGGGCGACCTGCTGTTGCAGGTGCTGTTCTATTCGCAGATGGCGAGCGAAGAAGGCCACTTCTCGGTGGATGATGTGCTGGATCGGCTTTCTACTAAGCTGGTGGACCGGCATCCGCACGTGTTTGGTGATGTGAAGGCCGATACTCCGGCTGAAGTACTGCGCAACTGGGAGGCGCTGAAGGGGGAAGAGAAAAAGAAGAGGCTGGCGGCGGGCGGAGGCGGGAACGCAGAGAATGCAGATGATGCGCAATCGGTGCTCTCGGGCGTGTCGTCGAAAGTGCCTGCTCTTCTCGAAGCGCATAAGCTTAGCTCGCGCGCGGCGCATGTCGGATTCGACTGGCCGGAGATCGAGGGTCTCCTCGAAAAACTTGCAGAAGAAACTGCGGAGTTGCGCGAGGAACTGAAGGCGGCGCCCGTCAAGGGGCCATCCGGAACCGGGATTGCCGGGTCGGGAAAGCCGCAGGTTGCGCCGGAACTGCGTGAGCGCCTGGAAGATGAAGTTGGCGATCTGTTCTTCGTTCTGGTGAACATTGCCCGCTATCTGTCGCTCGATCCGGAGTCGGCGTTGAGGAAGACGAATCGAAAATTCAAGCGCCGCTTTCAATGGATGGAGGAGCGCCTGCGCGACAGCGGGCGAGGGCCACAGCAGGCGTCGATGGACGAACTGGAAACTCTATGGAAACAGGCGAAGCAGCAGGAAAAGCCGGCGTGACCGGCGCGAGCGGCAAAGCGTCCACCGGAACTATGGACGGAACTACGGCCGGCGAAGTAACGATCCGCAAATGCGAAGCGCTTGAGGAAATGCAGGCCTGCTTCGCGTTGCAGAAGGAAGTATGGAAGTTCGCGGATGCGGACCTGATTCCGGTGCGGATGTTCGTAGTGGCGGCGAAGATTGGCGGCCAGGTGATTGGGGCCTTTGTTCGAAGAAACGACGGAAGAAACCAATACCGGGATGGTGAAAGTGGACTGATCGGCTTTGCGCTCGCGATCCCGGGAATGCGAAACGGGTACGGCTATCTGCACTCGCAGATGCTGGCCGTTCGACAGCAATACCGAAATGGAGGATTGGGGCGGCGGATGAAGCTCTATCAGCGTGAAGAGGCGCTGGCTCGCGGTTTTGAGTTGATGGAGTGGACGTTCGATCCGCTGGAGATCAAGAACGCGTATTTGAATCTCGAGAAGCTGGGTGCGATCGCGCGACGCTACAACGTGAACCAGTACGGGATCACGTCGTCACCGTTGCAGGGAGGTCTGCCCTCCGACCGGCTGGTGGCGGAGTGGTGGATGAAGTCAAAAAGGGTCGAAGCGGTTCTGGCGGATGCCCCGCGCGCGGAGTTCGAATGTCGTGCGCGCATTGACGTGCCAGCCGCGATCTACGAATGGAAAGCGGAGTCGGCAACTCGCCAGCAGGCGCTGGCGGTGCAGGACAGGAATCGTGAGCAGTTCAACCGCGCGTTTGCGGAAGGACTGAGTGTGCTCGGCTATGAGCGCGATGAACACGGGAATGGGCGATTCCTGCTGGGAGACTGGGACGAGGCCCGGCGGTACTAAAGCTGCGGGCCGCGTCCCCTAAGGCGAGACGGGGGCAAGCCCCGTCTCCACAGGTGGAAGGAGGTATGGGTATCGCTAAAACAGGCTGCGGAAAAAGTGTCTTCCGCGCCGCAGTCGTACCCTCCGCGGCTGAGAGCCGGCTCTGAAAATAAGCGAGTTACCGCAGCGGTGAACCGCTGCGCCACCCAAAATCAGGTGCAAAATCGACTTTTTCCACAAGGGCTAAAGCGATGCTCTGATACGAATCACAACTCATTATGAAAATCGAATCCGTAACTCTGCGTGAAATTCATATGCCACTCGTGCATTTTTTTGAAACGAGCTTTGGCCGCGTGTATAGCCGCCGCATCCTGCTGGTGAGTGTCCAGGTCGATGGAGTGCGCGGGTGGGGCGAGTGCGTCGCCGGGGAAGATCCGTTTTACAGCCCGGAATGGACCGAAACCGCGTGGCCAACGATCAAGCAGTATCTGGCGCCGCTGCTGCTGCAGGGTGAGCTGTCCGCTGGCCGGGACTGTGCGGTGCGGTTTGCCAGAGTACGCGGCCACCGCATGGCGAAAGCCGCGCTCGAAAATGCGGTGTGGGACGCGGAGGCGCGGCAGAGACAACTGCCGCTCTGGAAGTTGTTGGGAGGAACGCGGCGCGAGATTGCCTGCGGCGTTTCGATCGGAATTCAGGACTCGCCGGAACAACTTTTGCAAAAGGTCGAAACTGAGTTGGCGGCGGGATACCGTCGGATCAAGATCAAGGTGAAGCCGGGATGGGATCTGAATGTGCTGGAGAAGATCCGCGCCCGCTGGGCCGATATCGTTCTCAGTGTGGACGCGAATTCCGCCTACACGCTCGATCAGCTTGAGCATCTGCGCAAGTTCGACGCGTTCAATTTGCTCATGATCGAGCAGCCGTTGTGGAATGATGAAATCTATCTTCACGCGCGGCTGCAAAAAGCCATCCAGACGGCGATCTGTCTGGACGAATCCATTCTGAACGCGAGGGGCGCCGATTTTGCGCTCGAGATCGGAGCCTGCCGGATCGTCAATATTAAGGTCGGCCGCGTGGGCGGCTTCAGCGAGGCGAAGAAAATCCACGATGTCGCGCTCGAGCACCAGGTTCCGGTGTGGTGCGGCGGGATGCTGGAATCGGGAGTGGGACGCGGGCACAACATCGCATTGTCGACGCTAGAGAATTTCCGCTTGCCGGGAGATGTGTCTTCATCGAAGCGTTATTGGAAAGAGGACATCATCGAGCCCGAAGTGGAAGTCCGCGGCGATGGGATGATCGCCGTCAGTGATGCGGCCGGGACGGGCTACCAGGTGCGCGAAGATCTGGTCGAGAAGTTCACCGTGCGCGAAGAAACGTTTCGCGCGGGGAAGTAAAAGGGGCGTTCTTCCCTAGAGACGCGGCTTGCCTCGTCTCTAGAGGCGGCGCAAGGGAGGACGGGGTAAGCCGCGTCTCTACATGGGTGTTCACGGAGGATTCTTCCTTCTTCAGCAGTTCCAGTGCCTGGGCGAACGTCAGGTCCGAAGGGACCCGCTTGAAGCCGCTGAAGATCTCCGTCGAACGGATGGAGAGACTTTTGAACAGAAGGATCTTTCCGGTAAAGTTTATGCTCATGCTTGAAATTTCCCATACATTGTCTTCGAGCTCCTGCTGCTGAACCGTGAAGCGGCCGCCGGGGTTGAGGTGTCCGAGAATTCCCCACCCGAATCCGACTTCCTTGAAGAGCGTGCCGTCGATGACGGCGAGACGGTAATGGGCGGCGTCCACCAACACGTAGCCCTGCATACCGGTCAAGACCTCTTCTACGTGCGAGGGCGGCTGGTAGTGGAGATTGGGCCGGAACTTCAATTTGACCAGAGTCTCGCCGGCGCGGCCCCTGCCCTCCGAGCCCGGTTCTTCTCCGGCGTAGTCAAAGAGGAAGGCATCCGGAAGCGCGCGCACGATGCGCAAAGTGCGCTCGGCGCTCGCGCGCTCCTGTTCGCGCTTCTTTTTCAGTTCGTCGGGATGGCTGATGAAGCGCTCAACCCGAGCCTCTTCCGCATGGCGCTGTTCGGGAGTCAGAAGTTTGCCGTTGTAGGCAATCACCAAGCCGGCAGTAGCCTCCCTGGTTTCGACATAGAGCCGGGTGGTGGATTCCTGAGGCGTGGTCTTGGTGCCGCGAAATAGGAAGCGGGCGCTGTCGTCATCGGCCGCCTTGATTTCGTTCTGTACTGTTTTGCGCACCAGTTCCACCGGATCCCGATAGGAGGAAACTACGGCTGGCTGCCCAGCAAAACTGGCGGCGGTCAGCAGCAGAATCCAAGCGCCGGCGTGGGCGATGGAGTGAGCGAGGGAGTTGCGCGAGATGGATTTGACGACCGCCATGACCGGAGCGAGCACGTTGACCCCGTTTAGACCATGGTAGCAAACAGGGGTTGCCTCTGGGTGAAGCTGTGCTTCCGGCCGCTAACTCTAAGCTCCTGTTGGAGAATGATTTCCGGTTACTGCTTCGAGCCGCGAGCGGGCGGATGATTTACAATCGGTGTATTCGCGGCAAACAGAGCGCGACGAGATGGAGGCTAAAGCATGGATGCTCCGAAGACCGGAGAGTTTGCCCACATTGGCAAGTCGGTGGTGATTAAGGGAGAGGTGTCGGGCTCCGAAGACTTGTACGTGGATGGCAGCGTCGAAGGAAAAATTGAGCTCCGCAACCACAGCCTGACCGTCGGGCCGAATGGAAATATCAAGGCCGACGTCACCGCCAAGGCGGTGGTGATTCAGGGCCGGTTGGATGGGTCGGTGAATGCCTCGGATCGCGTGGAGTTGCGAAAGGCGGCGGTGGTAAACGGCGACGTCACCACGCAGCGCATCGCCATTGAAGAGGGCGCCTTCCTGAAAGGGAAGGTTGATATTCAGAAAGAGGCCGGAAAAGCGGCGGGGCTCGCCTCTTCGTAGGCAAGGGCGGGCGCAGGGTTCGATGGCATCTGTTTCTGACAACGTAATGAAATTCTTTCGGAGCTCTTCGAAGACGACCGCGGGTCCCGCGGTCCCACGGAAGATAACCCGCCGGTCGAGCGGCATGGGAGAGATTTCGCGGCTGTTGAATTCGCAGGAGGCGCTGTGCGTGCTCGACATGGGCGCGACCTCCGCCAATAACATCCGCTTTTTTACCAGCAAGGGACACAAGAATTACAGCGAAGATCTGTTGCGGTCGTCGCTCGAACCCGCGCTGCGCATTCAGGACAGCGAAGGAAACTCGGTTGTGGACAGCAAGAAGTTCCTGGACGAGAACCTGGTGTATGCGAACGCTCAGTTCGACGTGGTGCTGTGCTGGAATCTGCCGGATTACATGGAAGAGAGCCTGGTGAAGCCGACCATCGACCGTTTGTGGTCGGTGATGAAGCCGGGCGGACTACTACTGGCATTCTTTCACACTCGCGACGCGGGCCCGGACACGACCTGCTATCGCTATCATGTCACCGGCACCGACATGCTGGAGATACAAGAAGTGAAGTTCGTGCCGCCGGGGCGTCCCGCGTCTGACAAGCAGTCCCCGCGCCTGCAGCGGGTGTTCAACAACCGGCACATTGAAAACCTTTTTCGGGATTTCGCTTCGATTAAATTTTTCCTGGCGCGCGATGCGATTCGGGAAGTGCTGGTGGTGCGCTAGGAAACAAAATTGGTGGAGCGCCGTGCGCCCCGCCCGGCCTTCCGACACATGACTTATCGCGGGTTGGACAAACACGTTGGACATGTCTTCGAGTGAGACAGGCGAGCTTTGTGAGCCTGTTCGTATGCTTCCATTTTCTCTTTCTGCTGCTTTCTGTTAGCTCTGTCCGATGGCTTTGGTTTGATCTCGTTGCGGAACAGATGAGAAGTCCATGCGGTGTGGGCGCGGGTTTCGCGAGCTTGAAGTTCTTTGTAGGCGGCACATTCCGACTCAGCCATGGCACGATGATAATTGAAAGTGTTGCCGCTGCCGAGACGCGGCAAGCCGCGTCTCTACGACGAGGTTTCCCGGTGGCCTCCTGTTTTCACGGTCTCTTGTTACTATGTAGAGTCAGGCATCGGTTCCGCGCGACGTTTTCCCGCCAACCCCGCCAGGTCCGGAAGGAAGCAACGGTAACGGGCTCTTTCGTGTGCAGTGGAGCGCCGGTGCCTGGCTTTTCTTGTCTGTTGCGCTGCCGTGGAGCTACGGATACTTCGCCCGTTTAGTTTTAGGGTGGCCGGGCGGGACGCCCGGCTCTCCACTAACTGGTTCTCGTTGCGGCTTTTTCGTCATGACTAAGCGTCTCTACTACGACAGTTCGGAAGTGCACGAATTCGATTCCGTGATCGAAGAAGTCGCCCCTGCCTCCGCTGAGCAATCGCGCCCCGCCATCATCCTCCGGGAAACCGCGTTCTATCCCGCCAGCGGCGGGCAGGTTCACGACACCGGATGGCTGACGCTCGAAGGGGCCGAGCGCTTGCGGGTAGCGGAGGTTGCGGATACGGAAGACGGCAGGATTCTGCACTACCTGGAAGCGCCGCCGAAGCTGCCGGTTGCGGGCGTCAGGGTCCGCGGCAGCATTGATCGGGAACGCCGCCGCGACCACATGCAGCAACACTCCGGGCAGCATGTTCTCTCGGCAGCTTTTGTTGAGCTTTACCAGTCGCCGACCGTCTCGTTCCACATGGGCGAAGACTATTGCTCGATTGATCTGGCGACGCCGTCGGTAAGTTCCGCGCAGATTGCTGGGGCCGAGAAGCGAGCCAATGAGGTTGTGTTTGAGAACCGTCCGGTGCAGATTCGTTACGTTTCGCGCGCGGAAGCGGAGAAGCTTGGCCTGCGCAAACTGCCTCCGGCGGAGCATGACGAGCTGCGGCTGGTCGATATCGCGGAGTTCGATTTGTCGGCTTGCGGTGGAACGCACGTGGACACCACCGGGCAGATCGGGTCGATCCTGCTGCGGAAGACCGAGAGAGTGCGACAGGGAACGCGAGTGGAGTTTGTCTGCGGCGGCCGTGCGGTTCGCATGGCGCGCCGCGACTACGGTGCCCTCAGCGAGGCCTCCGCGCTATTCTCGGCGAAGCTCTGGGATGTGCCGGAGCAGATTCGCAAGAGTGTCGAAGAGAGCAAGCTGTTGCGCAAGCAAAAGGACGATGCGGTCGAGCAGCTCGCCGAGCTTATGGCCTTGGCCGCGCTCCATAGTCAGCCGGAGAGGAAAGGGCGGAAGGTAATCGTGAAGGCGTTTTCCGACCGCGACATCAGCTTCGCGAAACTGTTTGCGCAGAAGGTGACTCGAACCGCGACGCCGGCCGTCGCGCTGGTGGCGAGCACAGTCAATACGGCGGGTCTGGTTTTCGCGCAGACTGCGGCCGGCACCGCTGATATGGGAGCGTTACTCAAGCAGATTTTGTCGTCCGTCGGAGGACGCGGCGGCGGCGGCCGCGATTTCGCTCAGGGTGGAGTCCCGGCGGGCTGCAATGTCGAGCAGCTTTTGCAGCAGGCGGCGGGTACAATCGGAAGTTGATCCCTTACGACGCACCATTTTTCGCGAAGAAAGTCATTCGGTGGAGAGAGGGCGTCTCGCGCGCGGCAGTTGGGCGGCCCGGCGGGACGCCCGGCTCTCCACCAGCAAGCTCATTCGATGCTGGAACCGCGGCTGATACTCGTCAACCTCCTGATCAAGCTGGGCGTGGCCGCGGCCGTGTCGAGCGCGCTGGTGCGCTCCAAAGAATTCAAGAGTCTGATCTTCCGTGAGCAGCGCGAACCCCGGCACAAAATTTACCTGGCGTTTTGGATGGCGATCCCGATCGCGCTTGGCGTCTGGATACGATGCAGCGTCAAGAGTTTCAGCGCCGGCGACTTGTCGCTCGAAACAGCACTGCTGCTGGGCGTGATCGGCGGGCGCCTGTCGGGAGGGCTCGGCGGAGCGCTGATCTCGCTGCCTGCAGTCGTGTATGGCGAGTGGGCGAGCTTGCCATTGAATGTGCTCGCCGGGATTATTGCCGGACAGTTGCGCCGGGTCGCGCCCGAGCAGGAAGATATCTGGTCGTTCTCGCCATTTATCGACCTCACCCTCTATCGCATGATTCGGCGCAATCTGCCGAGGCCGCGCGTGTTTGATTGGCAGATCACTTTTTTCGCCACCATCGTGGGCTTGCGTTTCCTGCAGACGCAGATCTGGCACTTCTGGCCGAACTCCATCTTCAGCCTGGAAAGCCCTGGCCTGTGGGCGGAGGGTGGCGGAGGAACTCTGAACGGGTATTTGGTCGAGTGCGCTATCTACCTTACGGTAATCGTGGTGGTGGGCACGGAACTGAAAATCTTCAACAGCGTCCGCATCCAGATCAAACTGGAAGAACAGGAACGGCTGCTGCTGCAGGCGCGCATGGCGGCGTTGCAGAATCAAATCAACCCGCACTTCCTGTTCAACACGCTGAATTCCATTTCGTCGCTGGTGCGCTTCGATCCCGATACGGCGCGGGAAATGATCCTGAAACTCGCTACCATTCTTCGCCGCCTGCTGCACAGTACGGATTCGTTCGTGCCGCTGCGGGAGGAAGTGGAGTTCATCGACAATTATCTGGACATTGAAGTCGTACGTTTTGGACGGGACAAGCTCAAGGTGATCAAGGATCTCGATCCGGCGTCTCTTGAAGCCATGGTGCCCAGCATGTTGCTGCAGCCGCTGGTCGAAAACTGCATCAAGCACGGACTTTCTCCGAAGGTCGAGGGCGGCAGCATCACGCTGCGCAGCCGCGTGATCAAATCGCGGCTCGTGGTCGAGGTCGAAGATGACGGAGTGGGGATGGGAGCGGCGCAATTGCTCGAACGCCCCGATGGTTTTGGGGGCATCGGAATCGGCATGGCTAATGTTGCGGAACGGCTGAAGGTGCTGTATGAAGATACCGCCAAGATGATGATCGAGAACCGCGAAGGCGGCGGGACGCTGATCCGGCTGCGGCTGCCCATTTTGCCGAATCCGGAAGAGCTTATGACGACCTCGGCGATTGCTCCAGCACCTTTCGGTAAAAGCCTTCGTAAAGCGGAATGATCTTGCTGGAACAGTATTTTTCTTTGGCGCCGGCTCGCGCCCGTTTACCCATTGCCCGCAAGGCCGATTCATTGCTCAGGAGATCGATAGCGTAACCTGCCATGGTGTCCACGTCGCCGACGTCGGCCATGTAGCCGGATACGCCGTGCTCGATCACTTCCGGCACCCCTCCGGTGCGGGTGGTGATCGGAACGACTTCACAGGCCATTCCTTCGAGTGCGGCGAGTCCGAACGATTCCAGCTCGCTCGGCATCAACATTACATCTGAGATGGCGAGTTTTTCGCGAATCTGATCCTGCTTCCCAAGAAACAGAACGTGCTCGTGAATGCCTTTTTGCACGGCCAGCCACTCGGCCTGGGAACGATCGGGCCCGTCGCCAATCAGCAAGAGCTTGGACGGGATCTTCTTGTGCACGCGATCGAAGATTTCGATCACATCCAGCACGCGCTTCACGGGCCGGAAGTTGGAGAGGTGCACGAGCAACCGCTCGTCGTTGGACACATACTCGCTGCGCTTTTCCACCCACTCCGGCTTGCGCAGGTATTCGTCGCAGTTCACGAAGTTCGGAATGACCTCGATGTGCTTCTTGATGTCGAAAATACTAATGGTACGGTTGCGCAGATATTGCGAGATTGCGGTCACGCCATCGCTCTGCTCGATGGAAAACCGCGTAATCGGAAGATAGGAGCGGTCGAGCCCGACCAGAGTGATGTCGGTGCCGTGCAGGGTTGTGACAAAGGGTAAATTCTTCCGAGGCGGAGTTGCCGCCAGCATTTGCTTGGCCAGCATCGCGCTGACCGAGTGCGGGATCGCGTAGTGCACGTGCAATAAATCGAGTTCGTAGAGCTGCGAGACTTCCGCCATGCGCGTCGCCAACGCCAGATCGTAAGGAGGATATTCAAACAGCGGATATCGAGTAACCTCAACCTCGTGATAGTGAATGTTAGGTTCCGGCCCGGTCAGACGAATGGGCTGCGAATAGGAGATAAAATGAATCTCGTGGCCCCGGCGGGCGAGTTCAAGCCCCAGTTCGGTGGCGACAACCCCACTGCCACCATAGGTTGGATAGCAGGTTATGCCAATCTTCATGCGCCTCCCACGATATATCATCATTGGATTCGCCGGAAGGGCGGGGGATGCAGGAGGAGGCGGTCAAGGCAACTGGGGGGCGCCTTGCTTGCCCAATTTTGGGGTGGCCGGGCGGGGACGCCCGGCGCTCCATCGGGAAGGCTGTTAATCCTTGCTTGGCTTCTTCGACGTCAGGTCGCAGGCCTGTCTGATTCGATCCAGATTCAGCCCGCTGGGAGAGAACTCCGCGATCTGCCGGCCGCTCCGCGTTGGGAGTTCCACGTTGAAAACCTGGGCTCCGATCATCCCCCGAACCGTGCCTTTGTCCATGGAGAGGAAGTGGCCGCGCATCCAGTTCCAGCCTTTGAAATAGTGGGTGTCGTCAATGCGGACCATCACCTGCAACTGGGGCTGTCCCCAGAAGCCCGGGCGGTTCGGTGGAGGCAGCCTGACTCCGGGATTGAAGTCCGCAAGCTTCAGCTTGCCGTTACTGCAAAACAGCACCACTCTGGGCTTGTAGTCCGGGTCTTCGCGAAAATAATTATTCGACCGAAGCTCAAAGCGCACATCGTTCGCGCCCGTCATCTTGTCGGTAGAGTGGAACTCCAGCCATTTTCCGCCGGCGCTGATGCCGTCCGATTCGCCCTGATAAGGACTCATAGCGCCATTCTGGGCGGATGCCAACGCTGCCGCGCCGACCACGAAGAATAAAAGAGCGGCTCTTGCGGCGAACCCGGAACCGATTGTTTCACGAAATATACGCGATACTTTCAAGATCTCCTCCCGACAAGTCACTCCCACATATTATTATTGAACCCCGAAGCTGCCGAAAAGTTGTATGTAAATGTTTGTAAGCATTGGAAGCACCGCGTCGGACAAGAGAATGTTTCGTGGTGCATGATCAGAAAAGAGTATCGGAGCCGACAAGCAGGCTACCGTTCTCAAGGAGCCTTCTTCGATGAACATAGTCGAGCCAGACTGGCCTGCCTTGCCTCTGGAACAGTGGGAAGCCACGTATCGCACGCTGCATATGTGGACGCAGATTGTCGGCAAAATCCGGCTGGCCCTCACCCCGCTGGAAAACCACTGGTGGAATACTGCGCTCTATGTGAATACGCGAGGTTTGACGACTTCACCGATTCCGTATCATGGGGGCGCGTTTGAAATCCAGTTCGACTTTGTCAACCACTGCCTGGAAATTCGAACGGGACGGGGCATAGACCCGTCACCACACAAGACGTCTGCCCGCATATCCGACGGTGGGCGTGCTTTGACGCTTTCCCCAAAATCGGTTGCCGCCTTTTATCGAGAGCTATTTGCGTTGTTGCATGGGGTTGGCATTGACGTCCAAATCAACCCCAAGCCGCAGGAAGTTCCCAATCCGATTCCTCTGGATCAGGATGACACTCATGCATCCTACGACCCAGAATATGCAAACCGCTTATGGCGCATCCTGCTGTCGACGGACATGGTGTTGCAGGAGTTTCGCGCGCGATTCATCGGCAAGTCGAGCCCGGTGCACTTTTTTTGGGGGAGCTTCGATTTGTGTTGCACACGCTTTAGCGGACGCCGCGCTCCTCTGCGCAGGGGCATCATCACGTCTGAAGCCTACTCCCACGAATGCAGCAGTGTCGGCTGGTGGCCAGGCGGCGGAGACGTGACGGGACCGGCGTTCTACGCCTACACGGCTCCTGAACCGCCGGGCTGTGGCGAGCAACCGGTTCGGCCGCCGGGTGTGTTGTATCCAAGCAAGCTGCGCGAGTTCTTGCTGATGTATGACGATGTGCGCCGCTCGACGTCTCCGCGTGACGAAATTTTGGAGTTTGCGCAGAGCACTTATGAGGCCGGAGCGAATCTTGCGGGGTGGGACCGAGTTCTGCTCGAACGAAGACAGCCGTCTTGAGCGTACGGCGCACCGGCCAGGGGAGAGATCGACCGCGCGCCGAGCCTGAACCGTCACCCGGCGGGGTGCTCGCCGTTGAGGTCGGCTACGAAAGCGCTACGCAATTCAATCGCGAATACAGTCGTTTCTGGTCGGCCAACCTCCGATGCGAGATATTCGAGCGCTTCTTTCCCCGGATGTTCCGAAACTTGAATTGGTCGGAAAGAGCGCGTCCTCGGGTCGGAACCGGGTCAGTTAGTGTAATCGCGATTTGGACGAAGTCGCTGGCGCGACGGACGCTATCGCGTGTTCTTCGCGCAGCTATTTTCTCCGAAGCAACAGTTGGTTTTTGGGTGATAATAGTGCGGCCGTGCTGCCCATGAGTTGCTTGTCAATCCGGGTTCGGCCACTCCTGAGGCGATCAAACGGCGAAACGGCCATTGAATACCCATTAATAATGATGTGACCGGCCCGCGTCCGCCGCAAACGCCAGCGACTTAGTCCAAATCCC
>Ga0210407_10002092_pt1 | contig 17553 bp, 15 predicted proteins | sample IncBWC27MmetaG_FD_150860 | JGI IMG/M metagenome (GOLD analysis project Ga0210407, IMG submission 150860) | Forest soil microbial communities from Barre Woods Harvard Forest LTER site, Petersham, Massachusetts, United States - Inc-BW-C-27-M | ecosystem: Environmental > Terrestrial > Soil >...
GCCATGACGGCGGCTTATTTGCCCATGGTCCGCTTCTATCGCCTGGGCCCGCTCTGGGCTTTGACCTTGCCCGTGGCCGCCATCTTCTATATGGGGGCCACCGTTCACTCGGCGTGGAAGTTCTGGGCAGGCCGCGGTGGCGAATGGAAGGGCAGGGTGCAGGACCCGCAGGGCAAACCGGTGGGTGGACAAACTTCGCCGCCCTGATGCCAAAAATGCGCTACAGTAGGCAATCATGTTTCGTCGTTTCAATGACGTAAGCATCAGGAACAAGCTCATTGTCATTGTGTCCGGCACCGTCGCGATGCTGACAACGGCTGTGTTGCTTCTGGTGGCGATTTCCGCCCGCAGCCAGGTGAATGACGACGTGCGCCACGAACTTGAAGACGCGCGCAACTCGTTCGTCGTGGGTGAAGGCGAGCATTTGCACGAACACGTGGTGGAATCGCAAGCCATTGCCGGCTCGGATTTCGTGGTGGACCTGGTCGCGGCGCGTAAGAGTAAAGCCGCATGTGCCTGGGCGGTTGATTTTCTGAACGGCAGACGCGATCCCATCAGTCCGGAGGACTCTTTCGACCTGGTTGCGGTCGTGCTGCCAAATGGAGAGTCATTAGTTGCCGCCCTCAGCCAGGGCCCGGTTTGCAGTGAAAAAGAAATGAGATGGCGCTTCCCCGGCCTGTCCAATGACGCTCATCGCAGTGAAGTTACCAATTGGGAATCCACCGACGACCGGTTTTATGAACTGGTGGAATCTCCGGTGATTGATACCGCGGGTCACAATCTAGGTACGTTGATCGTGGGCTTTGAAGTCTCTGATGTACTCGCCGCCCACATCAAGGGTCATACGGGGCAGGACGCGTTTCTCTGGCACATGGAGGGCAGCAAACCGCATTTGCTCGGCGCGAGCGATCCGCAATTGCGGAAACTTCTGGCCACCACGGTGGAGAATGGCGGAGTCGATTCAGCCGTGCCTTTGAACCGGACCGGCGCCGCGTACAGCATCCTTGACGCCAGCATTCAGGACGCTACCGATATCGTCCACAATCCTCAAGGCCTGCGCGTGGCGCTGGTGCAGCCGCTGGACGTGAAGTATCTTCCTTTCCGTCGCCTGGAGTATAGCCTGCTGCTGCTTGCAGGTCTTACCTTGCTGGTAGGTTTGCTTCTGGGCGTGGCCATGTCCCGTCCCATCGCGCGTCCGCTGGCCAATCTGGCGGCTGCGGCTGAAAGTGTGGCCGATGGAAACCTGGAGACGGCTGTGGGGCTGATGAAACAGAACCCCAACCGTATGGACGCAAAAGACGAGATTGGCGTCCTGGGCCGGTCTTTCCTGCGCATGGTGCAGGGACTCAAGGAGCGCCTCACCATGTCCACCTTCCTCTCCAATGCGGCGTTCGAACATATACGCGGCAATGCCGAAAGAGGCTCCGCCAGTGGAAGGACGTCGCTGGCAATTTTATTTGCGGACGTGCGCAAGTTCAGCAACTTCGCCGAAACCCGCGATCCCGAAACAGTGGTCCAGCTGCTGAACCAGGTGCTGAGCATTGAGGCGGAAACGGTGAAGAAACATGGCGGCGATGTCGACAAATTCGTCGGCGATGCCGTGATCGCATGGTTTTCCGGCCCGGACCGCTGCCGGCGGGCATTGCTGGCCGCAAACGAAATGATTGCGAATCTTCAGGCGCGGTTCAACGGCCAGCCGGGAACTACCATTGGAGTAGGCATTCATGTAGGCGACGTGGTAGTGGGGTCCATCGGGAGCGCGGCGCGCCGCGACTATACCGCGATTGGAAGCACAGTGAATCTGGCTTCGCGGCTATGCTCCAACGCGCACGCGGGGCAAGTCCTGGTTTCCCAGGCAGTGGTGACCGAACTGGGCGATCAGACACAGCTTAAGCCCCTGGCGCCCATATCGATGAAGGGCTTTTCCGAACCCGTTCCGGTGTTCGAAGCGAATTTAAGCGAAGCTGCAGGCGATTGAACTATTTCAGCTTCAGCTCGCTTCTTGCCAGCCTGGCTTCTTCGGAGAGCGTGATCAGGGCCAGGCGCGTTTCCCGTACCAGCAGGAAGCAGCCAGCTACCTGTCCGACGAACCCGGCAGCGCCGGCCAAAAAACTTATGCCTGCGGTCACGGCAAACGGCAATCTGTACTCAGATGCCGCAAGACTGGCGCCCAGCAAAGCTACCAGGCTGGCCGCGGCAAAGCACCCGACCGCGCCGTAGAAAAAGCTCATGGCCCGCACCAGGAGTCGGGCCCGCACCTGCAGGCGGTCAATCTGTTGTCCCCATACTTTTGCCGCCTCCTCATCCGGCGGTTTTGCGTGGAGCATTTGCGCCAACGCACGCGTCCGGTCCATCGTCCGGGCCAGCCGGTTGCCGGTGCCCAGCGCCAGCACGGAGGACGCGTTCGTAAATACCGCAGGTGCGGCAATCAACGTGAGCACAGCGAACGGATTGTCTGCAAGAGGAGAGGGCATTCAATGTTCCGCGGAACCAGCGCCAGGACCGGAGGACAAGAAATTGTACAGCGAAAAACTCCCGCGGGCCCGCTGGCGCGAGGTTATTTCGCGTACTCGACCAATCTTGCGTAGATGCCCGGCCCCGCCATTCGACGCCCTGTCATGACAGACGTTATCTTAAGATACAGGATTGGAAGACATGGGATTGGAATCAGTCCGTTTCATCACATTTGATTGCTACGGCACGTTGATTGACTGGGAGACAGGAATCCTCTCTGCTTTGCGGCAGGCCCTGCCCGAGTACTCACACACGACCGACAGCCAGCTCTTGGAAATGTACGCCGAAAGCGAGGTCCGGCTTGAATCCGGACCCTACCTTTCGTATCGCGAGGTGCTCGAACGAGTGGCCGAAGAGATTGGACGCCGTTTGGGAACGCGCTTGTCCGCAGCCGACTGCCGGAACTTTGCGGAATCCATCAAAGACTGGAGACCGTTTCCCGATACCGTCGCCGGCTTGCGGGCCCTGGCCCAAAAGTACCGTCTGGGAATCATCTCCAACGTGGATGATGATCTGTTTGCGGCAACCCAAGAACGCTTGCAGGTGCCCTTTGACGTGGTAGTGACCGCGGAGCAGGTGCGGAGCTATAAGCCTGCGTTCGGCAACTTCCATGAAGCCATGAAACGCTCTGGCGTGAAGAAAGAAGAAATGCTGCATGCCGCCGAGAGTCTGTATCACGACATAGCTCCGGCGAATTCGCTGGGCCTTTCGAACGTATGGGTGAATCGCCGCTTTGGCAAACATGGTTTTGGAGCTACCACGCCGGGTGACGCGCAGCCGTCGTACGAAGTCCACAGTCTGGCAGAACTTGCGGCGATGATGACTGCCTCAAACTAGCTATTTGTCCGGAATCACCGCCTTGGCATCCAGTGTAAGCGTCAGGTGTGAACCGTCTTGCCGAGCGTCCGTACCCCGCTTCCACCTACTCCGAAGTGAATCCCGATCGTCTTCAGCCATACCTCAACTAATTGAGGCCAACCGGTTATCGGAAACTTTGTGCGCCGCAGCCCAAACGCATGCCCGCCCTGGGCATACAGATGCATCTCCACGTGAACCCCTGCCTTCTTTAGCGCAATGTAGTAAGCCAGTGAGTCGTTCACATTGTCCACATGGTCATCCTCAGCCTGCAGCAGAAACGTAGGCGGCGTTTCGCGCGTGACCGGAATATCAGGATTCAAGCCAAAAGCTTTGTCGGCTGTCGCGGGATAATGAACCACGAACTTTCTGGCGCCTTGCTTTGCATCCCATAGCGCCGCGGAAAGCGAAAGATGCCCTGGATAAATAACGACCGCAAAATCCGGGCGACAGCTCTCTTTGTCGGCGGCATCGACAGCGGGATACAAACGCTTCTTAAAGTAAGTGCTTATCGCCGCTGACAGGTGCCCGCCTGAGGAAAACCCAAGCACGCCAACCTTGTGGGGATCGATGTGCCACTCCGCTGCGTGAAAGCGCACCAGCCCCATTGTCCTCTGCGCATCTTCCAACGCCATTGGTGATTCCGGGTACGGCCCCGATTTCGGATACGGTCCGACATTGGTCACGCGGTATTTCAACAGCACACACGCGATTCCCTTGGACGTCAGCCAATCGCAGACCTCCGTGCCTTCATGTTCGATTGCCAGACCCTGATAGCCCCCGCCAGGGAAGACGACGATCGCAGCGACTGTATTCTTACCGGACGGTGAGTATAGGGTCATCGTAGGCTGCGATACGTTGTACATCCCCATTGCCGGCCTGCCGCCAAACAGCTGGTCTGACGTTGAAACAGTCTCGGGTCCAGCGACCGGCTGCGCATCAGGCGCCTTCCCCGGCCATATCGTTATCTGTGTGTGTCCTGTTGACGGTGGCCACGCGGGCCTCTGCGCGCTCACACAGCCAATGGCAAAGACAGCACACAGTGCAAAAATCAAAGGTTTCATGACAATGGCGACGCCTTTTACCTATTGTTCTTCACCTGGTCGATCTCCACATACTGCCAGCCAAAGCGCCCTTTGATGCACAAGTTCCCGTGGGTAACGGAGTGGTCGAGGGGCGACGTTACGCGGACAATGTTTCCATCTTGCGCGTGGACCGTCAGGGTACAGCCTACGCCGCAGTACGGACAGATCGTGTCCGTTCGCGTCTGGCGTGAATCGTCCCACGTGCCCTCCTGGCGCATGTCATATTCGCTCTTGAACATCAAAGCGCCGGTAGGACATACGCCAATGCAGTTTCCGCAATAAACACACGCGGATTCCGGTAGCGGGACATCGAATTCGGTGGCGATGTGCGCGGAAAAGCCGCGACCCGCCACAGCGATGGCGAAGGTGTTCTGGGCGTCCACCCCGCAGGCTTCCACGCACTTGTAGCAGAGAATGCACTTGGAGTAATCGCGCACGTAGAGGTCGTTATCAATTTTTACCGGTTGGGCCGCGGTGGCGGCGTCGGCGCCAAAACGCCCGGACTGGGCGTCGTAACGCTCCATGTACCCGGAAAAGGCGGGAGCTGTGGAGACGTCCACCGACGAAGCCAGGAATTCAAGCACCAATTTCCTGCTCAGCCGCACTCGCTCGGAATCGGTTTTGATGGACATGCCCGGTTCAACCTTTCGGGAGCACGCCGGGACCAGAGTACGGGAGCCTTCCAGTTCCACGACGCACACCCGGCACACGTTGACCGGCGTGAGGCTCTCAAGAAAACACAGGGTGGGCGTATCCAGGCCCAACTTCCGTGTGGCGTCCAGGATGGTTGAGCCTTCAGGAACGGAAACGGTCCTACCGTCAATCTGAATTTCGATTTGGCGGACTGGGCGTGCCGGCGGGGCCTGTGGAAGTGGTCCGCGGGGAATTGGAATCAGCGGCTCAGGCGCTGCCGCGGCGTCGCCTTTGGTTGCAGTCAACGTCTCTGACGCCGGTTTGTTCATGAAAACAGACTCCATCGGCCCAGGGCGGATTCAATCGCCGAGGACGCAGTTTGCCCCAGGCCGCAGATGGAAGCATCGCGCATGGCTTGTCCCATCTGCCGCAGCAGAGCAATTTCGTCGTCGGCGGAACCCAGAGCCTTGCCGTTGATCAGCCTCTGCAAAGCCTCTTCCTGGCGCACAACTCCGACACGGCAGGGAACGCACTGGCCACAGGTTTCGTGGCGGAAAAATCCGGCAATCCGGAGCAGGACCTTCTTTAAGTCCACACTATCGTCAAAGAGCATCACTACGCCGGAGCCCAGCGTGGCGCCGATGGCGCGAGTGTCTTCAAAGGTGAGTGGCGTCTCCAGCTCTCTCGGAGAAACAAATGCTCCAGCCGCGCCGCCGAGCAGCACAGCCTGCAGCCGCCCGTTACCCGCTACGCCGCCGGCAAGTTCGATCAGGCTGCGGAGCGTAACGCCCATGGCGACTTCGTACACGCCAGGGCGTGCCACATGGCCGCTGATGCAAAACAATCTGGGACCGGCAGAATTCTCCGTGCCGATGCGCGCATAGGCGGCGCCGCCCTCGCGGATGATGAGCGGAACATTGACCAGGGTTTCCACATTGTTCACCGCGGTTGGCTGGCGGAAGAGCCCGGATTGCGTCGGGAACGGAGGCTTGTTGCGCGGCTCGCCGCGATATCCTTCAATGGAATTGAACAAAGCTGTCTCTTCGCCGCAGATGTAAGCGCCCGCGCCGCGGCGCAACTCAATATCGAATTTCAAACCGCGGCCCAGGGTATTGTCGCCCAGCAATCCCGCTTTACGCGCGTTGGAGATAGCGGAGGCAACGCGCTCGGCCGCCAAAGGATACTCGCCGCGCAGGTAGATGTATCCTCTTTCAGCGCCCGTCGCCAGCGCGGCGATTGTCATGCCTTCCACCACGGCGAACGGGTCGCCTTCCATCAGGACGCGGTCTTTGAAAGTGCCAGGTTCGGATTCATCGGCATTGCAAATCACGAAGTGCTTACGGCTTGGATCGGTTTGAAGAAGATGACGCTGGACGTGGAGAGCTTCCCATTTCTTTGCGGCAGGAAACGCTGCGCCGCCGCGGCCCAGGAGTTTGGATCCGGCTACTTCGCGAATTACGTCTTCCGGGCCAAGATCGAGTGCTTTGTGTAGCGCTTCATAACCGCCCTGGCGCTGGTAGTCGTCGAGATCCGGCGAAGAAATCCTGCCGACCCGGCGCAGCAAGCGCAATTCCGGCTTCCCGGTTTGTGGGACAGACAGTTGCGAGGCGAAAGAGTCTGGGTGGGAAGGCAGGCGGCCTTCTACGGCGTCAGCTAAGAGGGTGATCAGGTCCTTGGCCTGGGCTGGCGCGAGTACTCGTTCCTGCGGCCTTTTTCCAGCGAGCAAGACCATGGCCGCCGGTGCGCGCTCACACAAACCAAGACATTCGCTGCGTCGCCAGGTGGCGCGGCCTCCAGAGCAAAGTGATCCGGCAGGGCCTAGTTTCTTTTCCAGTTCGCTGCACAGCGCCTCTGCGCCGCGCGTAAGGCAGGCAATGTCATCGCAAACGTGGGCCACGACGGGCGGCTGCGGCGACAAAGAAAACATTCCGTAAAACGAAGCTACTCCATAGATTTCAGCCGGAGCAATATGCAACCGTCGAGCCGTATAGTTCACCGCTCCAGCGCTGATCCAGCCTAGGTGTGCCTGGATCGCATGTAACACGGGAAGCAGGCGATGCCGCTGGAGAGGAAACCGCTGTTCGTCAAAAGTGATTTCCTTGCTGGTCCCGGGATTGTGCTTCTGGTGCTCCCGCTCCTCCAGTTCATCGCCCAACTCAGAATCAACGGCGGCTACTTCTTCAGGAGTTGGTTCGGCGCTGGTGAGGTGAAGGTCCAAATCAATCTCCCGGACTGGTTACGGTTTTTTCGATCCGGATGGCCGTGGCCTTGAATTCCGACGTTCCCGATTTGGGATCGGACGCGTCAATCGTAAGGTCGTTGGTGGCTACCTGGTCGTGGAAGTGCGTGGTGAGGAAGGCGAGACCGGCGCGCAGCCCGGCATCAAAACGGACCGGAGCAATCACCGAGCCGCGGCGCGAGCTTACTCTGACTTTGTCTCCCTCGCGCAACTGGTAGAGTGCCCCGTCCTGGGGAGAGATATCCAGCGTCTCCGCGCGGCGCAGCGGAGACGCATAATGCCCGCTCTGGACGTTGGTGTTGAAAGAATCCAGACGGCGCCCCGTCGTCAGGCGAATCGGATACTGTTCGTCGACCTGGTCCACAGGCGGCTCGAACTCGACGGGGCTGAACGGCGCGCGCGGCGAGATCAGCGGCTCTTGCCACAGCCGGCCATGCAGGTACATTTCTCCGGGATGAGATTCGTCGTAGCAGGGCCACTGAATCCCGCCCATTTCCTCGAGCCGGCGATAGCTCATGCCGGCATGCATCGGGCTCAGCGCGCGCAGCTCGTTCCAGATGCGTTCTGCGTTCGGCGTGCCCCAATCATGTCCCATGCGGCGCGCCAGGTCGAAGATAATCTCTGTATCATCGCGTACACCGGCCGGCGGCGGGACAGCACGACGCACTCTCTGCACACGCCGTTCGCTGGAAGTCACGGTGCCTTCGCTTTCGCACCATCCGGCGGCGGCTGGCAGGACAACGTCGGCCAGTTCCGCGGTCTTGGTGTAGAACATGTCCTGCACCACCATGAATTCCAGCCCGCTCAGCAATTTGATGCAGCGATGGCGGTCGGCTTCGGAATCCGCAGGGTTTTCTCCCAGCACATAGAGCGTAGTCAGTCCCCCGTGCTCCATGGCGTGGAACATGGCGGTGAGATGCAGGCCGCGCTTCGATGGGACCGAGACGGCCCATGCGCGTTCGAACTTGGCCCGCAGTTCGTTGTTTTCCACGTGCTGGAAGCCGGGCAGACGATCGGGAATGGCGCCCATGTCTCCGCCGCCCTGGACGTTGTTTTGGCCGCGCAAAGGATTCAGCCCGCTCCCGTAGCGGCCTACGTGGCCGGTGAGCAGGGCCAGATTGATCAGCCCCAGGACATTGTCCACGGCATTGTGATGTTCGGTGATGCCCAGCGTCCAGCAGATTTGCGCGCGTTCCGCCCGGGCGTAAGCGTGTGCCGTTTCTCGAATCACATCCGCCGGTACGCCGGTCTCGCGCGCCGCGCGTTCCAGCGTGTATTTCTCTACATGGGCTTTGTACGCTTCAAATCCGCTGGTAGCGTTCCGGATGAATTTCTCATTGACCAGTCCGGCAACAATGATTTCGCGGCCCATGGCGTTGGCCAGGGAGATGTCCGAACCCACTTCCAGGCCCAGCCAGACATCGGCCCATTGCGCCGAACTGGTGCGCCGCGGGTCCATCACGTAGAGCCTGGCTCCGTGACGCACTCCCTGCAGCAAGTGATGAAAGAAGATAGGGTGCGTCTCCCGCGCATTGGAGCCCCACAGCAGCACCACGTCGGTGTCTTCAATTTCGCGGTAGGAACTGGTGCCGCCGCCCGCCCCGAACACTGTCGCCAGACCGACGACACTTGGGGCGTGTCAAGTACGGTTGCAACTATCGATGTTGTTGGTGCCCATCACCGAGCGAACGAACTTTTGCGCGATATAGTTCAGCTCGTTCGTGGTCTTGGAGCAACTGAACATGCCAAATGCGTTCGGGCCGTGCCTGGCCGTCTGCTTCTTGAAGTTCCGGGCCACGCGCTCCAGGGCTTCTTCCCAGGTAGCAACGTGGTGCGCTCCATTCTGGCGAATAAGGGGTTGGGTTAAGCGATCTTTTGCTGGAGTTTCCATTTGGAAGCATCTCCCAGGCGGTCGCGCGGAACCTTCTATGCCGCTAGGATATACCAATCGCAGAGTGGCCTGCGGGCAATAGTGCTCCGTTCAACACTCATTTCTTTCTGCCTGGACCGCGCCGCGGGCGGGTTCAAACCGACAACACTACACAACGCAAGTTTACAAGTCTAAACCGCGTTCCCAGCAACAACGCCTGGGCCAGAGGGTTTGTAGTTGCCAGAGGGCAGTAAGCTGAAGCCGATCAAAGTTGCGATCAGCAACGGAAATCTGGCCCGGCTGGAAAGGAAAGATTTTATGAATCGGTTACGCATGTTGCTCATTCTCACGGCATTGATGACGGCAGGATCGGCCCTGGCGTCCGCAGAGGAATTTCACGGGGATGGCGGTCCGGCGTATCGCTACCAGGACCGCAACCAGAACCGCGACCGGGATGACCGGCGGTACTTTGTTCGCGACCGCGATGACCGGTTTCAGTCCTTTCGCCGCAATGATGGGTGGAGAAACGATGGCGGGCAACGCCATGACGACCAGCGCGGCCGCTACTACAGCCATGATCGCCGCTAACTAAGTCAGTTGGGCGGATCGAAAGGGCAGGGTGGAAACCCTGCCTTTTCTTCTTGCGCCAGAGCAGAAACGTATTTTTCAGTAGCCGGCTAAGGTTGCTGTTGAATTGTTCCGACCGCTACGGAGTTGGTGTCTATCTCGATAAACAGCAAGTGCGAACTGCTGGCTGCGTAGTAGATCACGTTGAGGGAGCCGGCCGCGCTGGAAAGCGTTCCTGTTGAGCGTCCATTGGCGCCCAGGCTGTATGTTCCTGTCAGCGCAAGGTTGGAAGTAAGCACTCCGCCGTTGTTCAAGTCCTGGGCCCCGGTGATGTGCCCGCTGCCGTCCGCGGTGGACTGGGCAATAAAGTCGAATGGAGTTAAAGGGGCAGCGAGTCCGGTTGCATTCAGGCCGTACTTGCCGCTGAATGTGCTGTTGGAGAAGGGCCCCGTCTGCTGAAAGGCGGAGCCGCTGACATCGGTGGTGTTGTCAATCTCCAGCAACTGGATTCCGTTCATGGAAGGATAAGCCGCCAGATGGATGGCGCCGGCATTTAAGGTTATGGTCCCGCGGCCACCCGACACTGAATAAGTCCCGCTGAGCGCGACGTTCTGGCTGATCACTCCGCCATTGTTGACGTCTTCCGTGCTGGTGCTCAGAACGTTGCCTGACCCATCGGTATTAATGATTCCGCCGGCCACAAACGCGCCGCCCGTGCCTACACCGGCGACGGTAAACGCAAAGGAGCCGGAGATCGTTGTGCTGGACTGGCGGAACGCGTCCCCGGACAGCGCAGGCGCGATGTCCGTCTCAATCAGCCGGATCTGGTTGGCACTGATTACGTAGTAGGCGAAAGTGCGCGTGCCATCGGCAACAGTGGTAATGGAGAGAGTGCCGCGGCCGTTGGAAGGATTGCTGATCGCCAGGGCCGCCGGGGGCACTGTGGCGTTGGTGCTGAGCGTGCCGTTGTCGTTCGTGTCCTGGACGCCGCCGGTGATGTTGCCGGATGCGTCCGCGGTAAACACGCCCGCGGAGGCGTCCGTGTTTGCGGCGCCGTCAATGCCAAAAATATTAAAGGCGAAGCTCCCGGCGAGCGACGCCAGATTGAATGCCGATGACGTTTGCTGATCAATGCTTCCGCTGGCGCTGGCATTGTTGTCAAAGCGGACCACCAGCCCGTGCTGGCTCGTCAGCAGGACAAAATCCAGATTGACGTTATTAAAGCCGGACCCGGCGGCCGGGATGATGGTGGCCGTCGTGCGCCCGTCAGCGCGCACCGAGTAGGTCCCGGTAATGGCGATGTTGGTCGCCAGCAGCCCGGTCCCCGGACTGTTGACGTCTTCCATGCCGCCGGTGATCATGCCGCTTCCATTGGCCTGCAAACTGCCGGCCAGAGTAAAGAACCCGCCGGCGTTGGTCCCGGAAACGGCGAAAGCATACGTGCCGTTCAAGGACGCATTGGTAAACCCGCCCACAGGAGGCGGGGCCACCTGGTTGCTGCCACCTCCGCAACCGCACAGAACAACGAGAAGTGACGATAAGGAAACCAGTATGACTACTCTATGGAATGACATCTTCTAACTCTCCTTGGCGAATAAAAAATAAAAAGTCAAAAATGCAGTTGTAAGCAGCCAGGCACAGCAGCGCTTGGTCTGTTAAACCCTGTGTCGCCAGACTTGTTGCGGCTTCAGCGAATTCCTTCCCTCGCTTACTCCTGGACTGTTTAGAGTAGCCGAAGACCGGCGGTCGCCTATGATAAGAAGTGTTGAGCGGAGACGGCGGCAACGATGCTTCCGTGCGCCGGAAGGTTGGCTAAGGTCACTGGAAAAATGGATGGGAATTCATTTTCAATGCGATCACGTACCCAATGCGGTAAGATCAGCCTGCGTTCAGATCAGGTGGCAATGATGAAGAGACCAGCGCGAATTATTGTTTATCTGTTGACGGCTGTTTTCTGCACTTTGTCCAGTTTCAGCGGCACGCTCGCTAAAGAGAATAAGCCACTCGTAGTGGTCGTATACGCCGACTGGTGCCCCTATTGTCAGCATCTGAAGCCCGCGCTTGCCCGGATCAACGAAAAATACCACGGCCAGATCCGTTTTGCGCGCCTGGATGTTACCAGCGCTGAAACTACGGCGAAATCCAAGTTGCTGGCGCGCAGTCTTGGTCTCGACGAGTTTTTTGAGGACAACAAGGCCTCCACCTCTCTGGTGATGATTCAAGATTCCTCCGGGCATGAGGTTTTCCGGGCGTTCCACGACTATGAGTTCCAACACTACGAGACAGTGCTGGACCGGCAACTGGTTGCCCGAAAGCCCCATAAGAACTAGCTGTCCATGGAATCCGGCATGAGCGCCGGCATGTTCGGATGGCGAAATTAGAAGGGTCTAATAAGCCCAAGGTTTCTGAGCCGTTCCCCAAAGAAGTCTAAACCCGCAACCCCACCTACCCGATAGTAACAGTACAGGTGTTTAGTGTCGGACGGGTCTTCCACGACGGGATCCACGCTGCCGAGCGGATCCAAAGTCGATATCCCTGTCATTTATCTCACGGCGCACTCCGACGACGCGACGCTGGTCAGTGGGTCCCAACTGCCGGGCAACTCAACTATAGAGCTGCAACAAAACAGCATTTAGCGGTTCCATGACCCGTTGCGTGCCCCGGCAGGAAGGCAAGGAGCATATCGATGATCGCAGGCACAAGTGCAACGGCCCAAAACGCTATGGCGCTCGCAGGCACGGAATCGGGCCCGAAAATACCCTTCAATGATAACGCGCCGGGGCCCCGCATTCTGGTGGTGGAGGACGAGCGGATTGTTGCCCTGGACATTGCGGCAACCCTCAAGCAGCTGGGTTACAAAATCGCCGCCAGTGTGAACTCCGGTGAAGCCGCCGTGAGAGAGGCCCTCACGTTGCGGCCGAATCTGGTGCTCATGGACATTCGACTGGCGGGAGTAATGGACGGCATTCAGGCTGCCGAGGCCATCAAAGCAGAAGCCGATATCCCCGTCATTTACCTCACGGCACACTCCGATGATTCGACACTGGCCCGGGCCAAGAACACATGCCCCGCCGGCTATGTCGTCAAGCCTTTCAAGTCCGCTGACTTACACTGCGCGATTGAAATTGCCCTGCATAAGCAGGAAATTAAAGCGAGTCTGCGGGAACGAGAACTATGGCTCGCCGGCACTCTCAAGTCGATCCGGAATGGCGTTGTAGCGCCGGACGCTGAGAACAGCGGCAAATTCCTGAACCCCGTCACCGAAGCCTTGACGGTATGGCGTTCCGAAGAGACAGTGGGCACGACGATCGACGATCTCCTGAACCTCGTCAGCAATAAAGACCAATCCCTGTTATCCAATCCCCTCCGCGCGGCCTTGTTAGAACGGTCCGTCAAGGCCACGGAAAAAAGCCTCGGTCTGGCGAGCCAAGGCGCGAAGACCATTCCCGTGGCTAAATTGGCTGCGCCGATTCTGGATGGAGTGGTCGTCGGGGACACCACCGAGCGAAGACGTGCGGGAGGTGACACCCAGGAACGCAACGCGGAATTAGAGCGGCGTGTGACGGAACGCACCGCGCAGCTGGAGGCGGCGAACAAAGAACTGGAAAGCTTCAGCTACTCCATTGCCCACGATCTGCGCTCTCCACTGAACGGAATCACCGGGTTCAGTGAGATCCTCATTGAGAACCATGCGGCAAACCTGGGTCCCGAAGGCCTCAGTTGCCTGCACAGGATTCAGTTAGCCACGGACCGAATGCGTCATCTCATTGATGATCTGTTGCGCCTGGCCCGTGTGGCGCGGCATGACTTCAAGAGGACGAGCGTCGACGTCACGGAACTCGCGGCAAAAGTCCTGGCGGAATTGCAGTCTATGCGCCAGGACCCTCAGGTCCACTGCATCGTTCAACCCGGTGTCACCCTGGAGGGAGACGGCGCACTTCTCCGAATTGTGCTGGAGAATCTCCTGGGCAACGCATGGAAGTTCAGCAGCAAAGTCGCGGCCCCGGAGATTGAATTCGGCTCCTTCGCGCATGAAGGGAAGCAGGTTTGCTACGTCCGGGACAATGGGGCCGGTTTTGATCCGCAATATGCCGGCCAGATGTTCGTGGCGTTCCGGCGTCTCCACTCCGCGCAGGAGTTTGAGGGAACGGGAATCGGTCTGGCCATTGTTGATCGGATTATCCAGCGTCACGGCGGCCGGATCTGGGCGGAATCGGCTCCCGACAAAGGCGCGACATTCTTTTTCACGGTTTAAGGTCTTGAGCAGCGGTTCAGGGAAGGTAACATGGCAAACAAACTTTTCGACAACGCCATCGTGGGCACCACGGACCAAGCGCTCGAGTTTGTCCGCAACATCCTCGAGTCGTCCACCGAGTATTCCATCGTTGGCATGGACCTCAATGGCAAAATTCTTCTCTGGAACGAGGGTGCACGGCGTCTTTTCGGCTACGAGGCGGACGAAGTCCTCGGCAAGCTCAACTCTTTCATCCTGCACGTGCCGGAAGACGTCCGCGCCGGCAAGCATGAAGAGATGATGGCCACTGCCTTGCGCGACGGCAAATGCGAAGAGACACTCGATCGCCAACGGAAGGACGGCAGCCGCTTTACGGCCCGGTTAGTCATCACCCCGCGCCGTGGCAGCGCCGGCCAGGCCATCGGCTACCTGATGATCTCGAAAGACGTTTCCACTGAAATCCGTCTGGCGGAAGAACTCAAGGCCACTCAGGGTTACGCCCGCAGTCTCATTGAAGCGTCGCTCGACCCGCTGGTCACGATCAGTCCCGCGGGCAAAATCACCGACGTGAATGCCGCTTTGGTCAAGGTCACCGGCGTGGAGCGCGAGCATCTCATCGGCGCCGACTTTTTCGACTACTTTACCGAACCCGAGAAGGCCCGTGAAGGTTACCAGCGGGTATTCGCCGAAGGGTTCGTCGCTGACTACCCGCTTACCATCCGTCACAAGGACGGCCGGCTTACCGACGTGCTTTACAACGCATCGGTCTACAAGAACGACCGGGGCGAGGTGCTGGGCGTATTCGCGGCGGCGCGCGATGTGACCGCGCAAAAGAAGGCCTCCCGATACGCACGAAGCCTGATCGAGGCCTCGCTCGATCCGCTCATCACCATCAGTCCGGAAGGAACCATCACGGACGTTAACGAAGGCTCCAACAAGGTTACCGGGATCTCGCGCGAGAAACTCATTGGGACCGATTTCTCTGACTATTTTACCGACCCCAAAAAGGCCCGTGAAGCTTACGAGCTCGTATTTGCCGCGGGGTTCGTCACCGACTATCCCCTTACCATCCGGCACAAGGATGGCCGGCTTACTGACGTGCTGTACAACGCGTCCGTGTACAAAGACGACCGGGGCAAGATCCTGGGCGTATTCGCGGCGGCGCGCGACGTGTCCGCGCAGAAGAAGGCCGAAGCTGAGGTTGCCGAGCAGCGGTCCAAGCAGCTGGAGAGGCTTGCCGAACTCGAAAGTTTCCAAAAAATCACCGTGGGCCGCGAACTCAAGATGATTGAACTCAAGAAAGAGATCACCGACCTCCGCAAGCTGGTCCCGGCGGAAAGCCTGGCCGGATAAATGGCTACGCAAGCTGCTGGTCCAGTGAATCCGGGCGGCGCGCCTAACTCCCAGGAATACGCCAGGGCGCTGATGAACATCCTCGATGATTTCGCCGGGGAGAGGGCCCATCTTCAGGGGACACAAGCGGCTGTCCTCAACATCCTGGACGACGCTTCGGCGGAGACCGACCGCCTGCAGAACCTTCAGAAGGCGATTGTCAATATTCTCGATGATCTTCAAGTCGAAAAGAACAATCTGGAAAAGACGCGGAACCAGTTGATTCAGTCCTCCGACGAGGTCCTGGAGTCGCACCGTCATCTGGAACACCGGGTGGAGGAACGCACTGCCGAGCTGGCGGTCTCCAACAAAGAGCTGGAGGCGTTTGCCTATTCTGTCTCGCACGATCTGCGCGCGCCGTTGCGCCATCTGAACGGCTTTTTGACGCTGCTGCGGAAAAGATGTTATGAGGGGCTGGATGAAAGCGGTCGCCATTACATTGATGCCGTACTTTCCTCCTCCCAGCGACTGGGCACGCTGATTGACGACCTTCTGCAATTCTCGCGCCTGGGGCGGGCGGCAATCAGAAAAACTCAGATCAACCCGAACGAACTCGTGGATGAATTGCGAAAAGAACTTCAGACGGAAACGGACGGCCGCAAGGTGCGCTGGAATGTGGGTGCATTGCCCGCCGTGACCGCGGACCGCGGGATGCTCCGCCAGGTATTGCAGAACCTTATGGACAATGCGCTCAAATTCACCAGGACGCGCGAGGAGGCCGAAATCAACATCGCCGGAGCCAGGGACGAGGCGGGCAACGTGGTGATCTCGGTTGCCGATAACGGCGTGGGTTTCGATATGGAGTACTACAGCAAACTGTTTCAGGTTTTTCAAAGGCTGCATGGAGAAGATGAGTTTGAAGGTACGGGCATCGGCCTGGCCAACGTAAGCAAGATGGTGGAGCGGCAGGAAGGACACGTCTGGGCCCAAAGCACACTCGGGCAGGGGGCAACCTTCTATGTGTCCCTGCCTCCGGCAACCATACAGATGGGAGAAGAACATGAACCGCTTGAAGCACATATTGCTCGTTGAGGACAGTAAGAATGATGTGGAACTCATAGTGGCGGCGCTCCATGAGGGCCACATCGCTAACCCGGTGACTGTGTTGCAGGACGGAGTCCAGGCCCTGGCCTATCTGCAAACTGCGGACCCTGCTTCCATCCCCATCGTTGTGCTCCTGGACATCAAGATGCCCAAGATGAACGGAATGGAAGTGCTTCGCGCCCTCAAAGCTGACGACCGGCTCAAGCAATTACCCGTAGTGATGCTCACCTCCTCGCGGGAAGGCCCGGATATTGATGAGTGTTACCGGCTGGGGGTCAACGCCTACGTGGTCAAGCCGGTCGCGTTCGACGAGTTCTTCCGGGCAATCAAGGACGTAGGCAGGTTCTGGGCCGTGGTGAACCATCCACCCAAGGCGGAGCCCGTGGCCGAGCCGGCGCAAGTAGCGATGAAACAGTGAGGCCAGTCGTGGACAGAAAAATCCAGATCCTCCATCTTGAAGACAATCAAATCGACCGGAAGCTGGTACGGGCATTGCTGGCCGAGGGGGGCCTGGCATGCGACTTTGGCTATGCCGAGGCGCGCGCCGAGTTTGTGGACTTGCTCTCGGGAAAACCCTGGGACCTCATCCTTGCCGATCAGTCGTTGCCTGACTTTGACGGCTGTTCGGCCCTGGACATTGCGAAGGAACTGGTACCGCAGACTCCGTTTATATTCCTGACCGGAACCATGGGCGAGGAATTTGCTGTGGAAACCCTGAAGCGCGGAGCGACCGACTACGTGATCAAAGAGAGGATCGAACGGCTGGTCCCGGTTGTAGCACGGGCGCTCGCGGAAACGGAAGAAAAACGCCGCTTTCAGCAGGTGGCGGAGAAACTCAAAAGCACGGAACAACGCTTTCACCTGTTCATCGACAGCATCCGGGAGTATGCCATTTATCTGGTCGATGCCGCGGGCACTATCATCAGCTGGAACTCGGGGGCCAAACGGATTTTCGGCCATTCCGAAGATGAAGCGCTGGGGACTTCGATGCGGTCTCTCTTCTGCCAGGAGAGCGGCCAGGACAACGCCTTTGAGCGGCTGCTCCAGACTGCGCAAAGCCGCGGCCACGCGGAAGAGGAATTGTGGCTGGTCCGCAATCATGGTGCTCCTTTCTGCACTA
>Ga0210407_10002093_pt1 | contig 17538 bp, 18 predicted proteins | sample IncBWC27MmetaG_FD_150860 | JGI IMG/M metagenome (GOLD analysis project Ga0210407, IMG submission 150860) | Forest soil microbial communities from Barre Woods Harvard Forest LTER site, Petersham, Massachusetts, United States - Inc-BW-C-27-M | ecosystem: Environmental > Terrestrial > Soil >...
CGGAATCCATCGGATTCGGTACCATTCGGCGAGTTCGGCGCCGGTGACGACGAAGGGGAATCGCTTCCGCTCGACGGCGAAGCCATTGGCCTCGCACGCGCTCTGAATCGGTTCGCGTCCGGCGTCGCGGACTCGATCGCTGCGCCGGCCCGCGCGCAGGATAGCGCGTTGCTCGTCGCTGAAGCTCTCGAACAGTTGCGAGCCCATCCCGTCGCCGCCGCCCGCGATCACCAGCGTTCCTCCGGGCTTCAGGATGGCGCCGATCCCGCAGACGCATCCGCCGACGTCGGGCACCATCTGCAGGACATGGCTGCAGAAGACCACGTCGAAGCTGCCCGCGCGAAACGGCGGCGCCATCGCGTCGGCGCATACCAGCGGGACGCGCGCGATGCCGACTCGATTGCGGCGGTCAGCCTCGGCGAGCATCGCGCGCGAGAGATCGGCGCCGACGATCAGCTCGCAGCCGATCGCGTCGCGCAACTCGAACAGGTTAGCCCCGTTGCCGCATCCGAGATCGAGCATCCGCACTGCGCCGCGGATTTCGTCGCGCATCGCGGCGATCACCGCCGCGCGCCGCTTCCCGTAGTAGGCGCCCGCGCCGTAGGTTTTCGCGAGACGGCCGAAGTATTGAGCGATTCCCGGGCGCTCGCCGACTGATTCCTCGGGCATGAACGAATTGCGCGGGTTCAGCTCGCGGCGGCGTCCTTGTACAGCGGCGACGACGCTTTCATGAAGCGCAACAGCATACGCATCTCGGCGACGCGCTTGCCGGCCGCTTCGCTCAGCGCGGTCTCGAACCACATGTATTCGGTCTTCGGACTCTGCCCGAGCGCGATTATGTTCCCGCTCACGCGGTATGGATGCTCTACTAGGGTCGGGCCGTTGATGTTGCGCAGTTCGATCGCGCCGTAAAGGCCCACTGCGTTGCCGAGTTTGCCGCGCAGAGTCGCGATCGATTGCGAGTAGAGCAGTTGCACCATCGTCGCCGGCGTCGCGATCGCGCCGCCCCATGGCGAGGGCTTGGTGTACCATTCGAGCGGCTCAGTGATGACCTTCATCCGCGCGGCCATCGCATCTTTGGTCAGAAAAGCGTCGCACTCTTCGAATCGATCGCCAACCTTTAGCCCGCCCAGAATTCGCAACTGACCCGGGTCGAATCGATCCAGCGGACGGCGCAGCAATGCGGTCGGCTCCGTGGGGCTACCAACTGACGCGGTGCCTTCCGCGACTCGCATCCCGTCGTCGCGCTCGATCCAGATATCGACTTGCGCGTCGGTAGCGTCGGCGGGCGGCTCCTTGAGGAACGCGCGGACCCCTTCGCGGTCGGTAGTCGCGTTGAGAAAGTACATCGAGATCGTGCCGCGCTCGAACCATCGCTGGCCGAACGCTTTCAGCAGGAGCGGTGGAAACAGCTCGAGATGGATCGATCCGGCCACGGTGCCGCCGCGAAAACCGAGCTTGGTCGCCGTCGCGTCATCATGGATGCTTCCGGGAATGTGACGGGCGTTGTTCACCGATCGGCGCAATGGGCCGACGTACACGTGATCGCGCAACTCGATTTCTGAATTCATGATGCCGTCCTCGTGGTTTGTTCACCGAACTTGACATTGGCGCGGACTAAAGTCCAACTTGTTTTCGAATCGGCGCATCGTTGCAAGTCCCATCGAGGACGGGGGTACATAGAAGTGCAAATCAATACGAAGAGCGAAAACCTAATCGGCCGACGCGCGCTGCGAGTCGCGATGTTGGCGTCGGCGGCGATGATCGCGCTTTCGGGATGCGCGTCGGAGGACGCGGCAAATAAGTTAAATACCCAGCTGCATTTCGATCTGTCGCAATGCCAGCAGACTGGTACCAACGTCTACAAATGTCCGAGCGTGGATAAATCGATCTGCGGAGCATTCTATGCGGGACCGCAGGTCGATTGCCTGTACCTTGACAAAGACGGCAACGTGATCGTGCAGCGGCACCAATAAAGTTCGCGCGCGATCGGCACTCGGGGTTCGACAATTGAATTCACCGCCCGGCGCTGCGAAAGAAGCGGATGGGGTCCGGCCGCCGCGGCGCCGCGAAGTAGTGGTCGAAGCAGTTGGCGAATCGCTCAATACGAATGTCAGTTACGGGCCGCTTCGATGGTCGCTGTCGGGCGACGACGCTGGTGCTCCCGACCCGGTCTCTTCATTTCTCGGCGCGCTCGGTTCATGCCTGCTGATGTCGCTCCGCGTGGCGGCGCGAGTGCGCAATCTAGTCGTCGGCAAGTCGGCGGTGACCGCGCGCACCAACGAAAAGGGGCATGTGAAGGAAATTGAAGTAGAACTTCAAGTTCAGACCGACGCCGACGACAACCAACTTTGGCGCCTGATCGAAGTGGCCGAGCGTGGATGTCACATTCGAGCGATGATTCGCGACGAAGTCGCGTTCAAGCTCAAGGTTACGAGGATTTGATGAGGCCTTTTAAACCGGGTGCGGGTGCTGGACGCCGACTGATCATGTCTAGGAGTCCCGCGGCTTCGACCTTTACGACCAGCCGACCCGGAAAAAGCTTGATCGCCTCGTAGCGCGCGTCGGCAGGATGACTTGCGCGAATTGTCTCCGCGGTACCATCGGCAAAACTCGCTTTGAAAATCATCTTCGTCTCCGTGATGACCGATCGTATATACATTCTACAACCTAATAATGCCGACGCAAAGAATTTTGCCCCGGCTGCTAACAATGAATGACGCCGGCGAAAGGCGTGAGCAACGCAAATTATCCCAAACTCGACATTCGATTGTTCAAAAGTAAACGACGGCCAAAAAAGGACGCGCACATGAACTACTTTCTCGCCAAGACCGACCCGGATACCTACTCGATCGACGACCTCGAGCGCGACCATCGCACGACCTGGGACGGGGTGACCAATCCGCAGGCGGTGCGCGCGATCCGCACGATGCACACGGATGACCGGGTGTTCGTTTATCACAGCGGACTGGGTGTCGTAGGGATGGCGGTGGTGCGGTCGGAGTCACGCGACGATCCGAAGAACCCAAAGTCGGCGGTGGTCGATCTGGAGTTTGCCGGGCGGCTGGATCCGCCGGCGACGCTCGTCGAGATCAAACAGTCGCACCTGTTCGACGATTGGGCGCTGGTGCGTCAGGGACGCCTTTCGACGATGGCCGCGCCGGAGAAGTTCGTGGCATGGATGCGCAAACGAAATCCGAAGTCGAAAATCTGAAGAGAGTGATCCGGCTAGCGGACGCGGTGCACACGGAGGAACGAACTCAGCGCGGCGAGCGATTGCGCAGTGTCGCGGTCTTGTTCCCAATCCGCCGCTAGCTGTTCATAGAAGCGGCCCGCGCCCGCGTACATTTCGCCACCGTTCTCCGCGCCGTCGATAAACTCCGCAATCTGCTCCATCTCGCAAACCCATCGATAGGCCTTCGGATACATGGCCGGGACCCTGGTCTCGAGCATCGCAAGCAGGCGCGGCTGGCTGCGAGCAAGTTCCTCGCGCAGCGCAGAAGCGACGCCTGCGCGCGATGCTGCGCCGATCATCGCCGCACCGAGCGCAATGAGCCCCTTGGTCAGTCCCGCGTATGACATCTTCAACGCCGAGGCTGCGCCGATGCCGCCGTCGACGACCGCGATCTCGAGTCCGAGGCGGGCAAGCCTGTTCGTCAGTTGATGAGCCTGCTCGCCCGAAGCGTAAAAGTGGGTTCCCTTTTCACCGGGACGTGGCGGGCGGCCGATGATGCCGGCGTCGACGAAGCCACAGCCCGTGCTGGCGAGCGAGTCGGCGATAAGACGGACTGTCGCCGGAGAGATCGCGTTGCATTCCACGAAGATCGGTTTGACGTCGGCCCGCGTCAGCGGCCCACGAAAACGCTCGGCCACAACCGTCGCCTGACCCGGCGGAACGATGGACAGGATGAAGGCGCACTCGCGCACGAGCAGGTCGTCGTCGTCGAGGACCTCGAGGTTCGCGTGGCGGACGCGCTCCACGCTCGCGGCGCTACGGTCCTTGAGGGTCGTTATGACCCGCGCCCCCGAGTCGCGAAGTCGCCGCCCGACGGCGGAGCCCATCTCGCCAGCGCCGACTATCGCAATGGTCCGAGCTCGAAGATTTGAATCGGTCATCACGCTCCCCCTTCGATAAGAGATCCGCGCATGACACCGATGAAGCAACAGAACTTCTTGCTTAAGTCAGCTACACGATTCCCGACTTGCCGGTCAGATCCTGCGGACGGAGCGACGCCTTGCACTGACGGTAACGACTCTCTCTGAATACCGCGACCGGGTCGATTGCTCCGCCCATGCGCATCCGCGCCATCTTGATCGCCGACTCGACGTCCATCCGCACGGCGTTTTGCAGCGTCCGATTCGCCATCAGCGCGTCGTTCGATTCTTGCGCCGACTGCAATGCCGCGCGATCGACCATCAGCGCCTGCGCATAGGCGCGCTGCAATGCGACCGCGCTCTCGAGCAGACTCTCGACGGGGTCGGTTACGTTGTGACTCTGATCGAGCATGTAGGCGGGCGCGAAGCCGGGAGCGCCGCGCAGTTCGGCGTCCACGAGCTCGTTGAATACCAGAAAAATCTGGAACGGGTTCACCGACCCGGTATCTAAATCGTCGTCGCCATATTTCGAATCGTTGAAGTGGAAACCGCCGAGGCGCTGAAACTGGATCAGCCGCGAGACGATTTGCTCGATGTTGGTGGTGGGCGCGTGATGGCCCAAATCCACGAGGCACTTCACGTTAGCGCCGAGCTCGGTCGCGCAGATGAAACTGGTTCCCCAGTCCGCGATCACGGTCGAGTACAGCGCCGGCTCGTACAGCTTGTGCTCGATAAACGCGCGCCATCCGTCGGGCAATGCGGCGACGATCACGCGCATGCTCTCCAGGTACCGCTCGAGCGCGCGAGTCATGTTGATCTGACCCGGAAAATTGGAGCCGTCGCCAATCCAGACAGTCAGCGCTCGCGAGCCGAGCTGTTTTCCGATTTCGATACACTCCAGATTGTGCGCGATCGCCTGCTCCCGGACTGCCTTGTCGGTGTGGGTCAGGCTGCCGAACTTGTAGGACAGCCGGCCCGGCAGATCTTCGAAGGTGTTCGAATTAACGGCGTCGAAAACGATCCCGTACGAACGCGCGAACTCCAGCAGCTCGCGGAAATCGTTGACCCGGTCCCAGGGAAAATGAGGCGACACCGTGGGCGTCGCGCGTCCCAGCTGCTGGATTACCGCGCAGTCCTCCAGCTTCTCGAAGACATTGCGCGGCTCGCCGGCGACAGGAAACCGCGCGAATCGCGTGCCGCCCGAGCCGACTCCCCAGCTTGGAATCGCCACCGCGAATCGCTGGATGCGCGCAGTGATCGCGTCGAGGTCAACCTTGCGCCGCGCGAGTACCGCGCCGAGTTGGTCGTAGTCGGCGCGCAGATCCTTCTCGAGGCGCGCGTTGTGCTTCGCGATCAGCTCGGGATCGATTGGCGTGCGTGGAGTCATAGAACCTCCGCCTTAGCGCGTGAACGCCGCGGCGTTGCCGGCGTCGACGTTGAGAATGTTGCCCGTGGACTTCGCGGATCGATCGGACGCGAAAAAATGCACCGCCTCGGCGACATCCGCAGGCGTGACGTTTTGTTTCAGCAGGCTTCTTTCCCTGTAAAAGTTTTCCAACTCCGAAGGATCGATTCCGTATGCTCGCGCGCGTTCGGCGCGCCAGCTGCTCGACCATATCCGCGAGCCTTGCAACACCGCATCGGGGTTCACCACGTTCACCCGGATACCATCCGGCGCAAGTTCCAGCGCCATGCATCGCGCGAGGTGAAGCTCGGCCGCCTTGGCGGTGCTGTACGCCGCGGCTCCTGACGATGCGACCAGCGCATTCTTGCTCGCGATGAAGACGATCGATCCGCCCATGCGCTGCATCTTCAACATCCGCGCCGCTTCGCGTCCGACCATGAAGTAGCCGGTCGCGAGCACGTCGATATTGCGGCGCCACGCCTCGATCGTGGTTTGCTCGAAGGGGGCCGCGGATGCGATTCCAGCGTTTGATACCACGATATCGACGCCGCCAAATTCCCGCGCCGCAAACGCGAACGCGCGCGCTATGTCCGCTTCGTCGGTCACGTCGCATCGCGTGACTCGAGTCCGATCCTTGCTGAATTTCAGCGCGAGTTCGGCGCCCGTCTGTTCCAGTGCGTCTCCATCAATGTCGAGCAGGCACACGCAGGCGTCGTCGACGAGGAGCCGCTCCGCAATCGCGCTACCGATTCCGCCGGCGCCGCCGGTCACGATCGCGACTCGCCCGGCGAGCGGCTTGGGCGACGGCTGTCGGCGCAGCTTGGCCTCCTCGAGCGCCCAATACTCGATGTTGAATGCTTCTTGTTCGGGCAGTCCGACATATTCATCGACCGCCGACGCGTGCCGCATGACACGTATCGCGTTGCGGTAGAACTCGGCCGCGATGCGCGAGGTCGCCTTGTCTTTTGCGAAGGTGAACATCCCGACCGATGGCATCAGGATGACCACCGGGCTCGAATCGCGCATCGCTGGAGCTCCGGGCTTGGCGCATCGTTCGTAGTACGCCTGATATTCAGTTCGGTAGCGCGCGATCGTTTCCGCAGCCGTCGCTTTTGCAATCGCGGGATCCTTGGAAATCACGAGCGGCCGAATCTTCGTGCGAAGAAAATGATCCGGACACGACGTTCCGAGATTCGCCAGCTCCTCAAAGCGCCGGGCGCCTACAAACTCGAGTACTTCCGCATCCTCGGCGAAATGACCGACTTTGTGCTGTGCATGAGATAGGTGCCCGCGCAGAACCGGCATCAACTCCGACGCAATTGCACTACGCTCTGGCGCGGACTTCGACGGGATGCGCTCGCCACCGAATGCCGGCGCTTTTCGGCTGTGCTCGGCGAGCCATCCTTCGGCGCGCCGCATCGTATCGATCGTATTCTGATAGCAAAGTTTGGAAGTGTCGCCCCAGGTGACGAGCCCATGGCTCGCAAGCACCACGCCGCGAATGCGCGGATTGTCGCGGACCGCATCGCGCAACCGCAAGCCCAGATCGAAGCCCGGTCGTTGCCACGGGATCCATCCAAGCTCGCCGCCGAACGCCTCGCGGGTGATCGCCTCGCCGTTGCGCGATGCCGCAATCGCAATAATGGAATCCGAGTGAACGTGATCGACATGCGCGAACGGCAACAGCGCGTGGAGCGGCGTATCGATGCTGGCGGCGCGTGTGCTGCCGGCGAACGCACAATGCTCGAAGTAGGGGACTAGCTCGTCTTCGCGCTCGCGCCCGCGGAAGTGACGCTCCAGTCCGATGACTCTGTCCTGATACAGTCTCGCGAAGCCGGACAGATCCATCGAGCCCAAATCGTCGCCGGATCCTTTCACCCAAAGAATCGTGACGCGCTCATTGCTTAGCGGATCGTCAGCCGGAATTTTTGCCGAGGTGTTGCCGCCGCCGAAGTTGGTCACCGCAAGATCAGCGCCTAACAAATGAGACCGATATAAAAGCAGCTCGGGCTCGGAAAGCTCTTTCGCGTCGGCGTCGTTCCATAGGTCGCTGGTCACGGCACGAATCGTAACACGACGGCATGGTAATTCAATTGAGGAAACCAGCTGACTTCAGTAGTGATGCTCAGGTGAACAGCGCGCGGCCCGAAGCAGTAGCCGTCTTCGACGTCGGCAAAAGTAACGTGCGGATATCTGCGCTCGACGATCGCGGCATCGCAATAGCTACTCTCGAGCGCAGGAACGTCGTCGATAGCAGCGATCCATATCCGCACTTCGACGCTGACGCGCTGTACGCATGGCTAATCGACGGCCTGGCGACGCTCTCGCGCGACGTTGAAATTCGTTCAGTCGTGCCCGTGACGCATGGCGCGTGCGCGGCTCTCGTTGACGATGACGGACTCGCGCTCCCAATCATGGACTACGAGTTTCGCGGCGTGTGCGACGTCGATTCCGACTACGACGCGATTGCCCGCGACTTTGCGCGGACCGCATCGCCGAAGCTTCCTGCCGGCCTCAACCTTGGGCGACAGCTCTTCTGGCAGCAGCGACAATTTCCGCGCGAGTTCAGTCGCGCGACGATCCTACCTTACCCACAATACTGGGCCTCGCGCTTATGTGGCATCCGCGCATGGGAGCCGACCTCGCTCGGCTGCCATACAGATCTCTGGGAGCCGCAACGCAACGACTTCTCGTCGCTCGCGAAGACGATGCGATGGGACGCGCAATTCGGCCGCAGTGTCAGCGCATGGACGCGACTTGGACCTCCATCGCCATTAGTTGCCAGTGCAACTGGACTGTCGAGCGATTGCGCGATCCTCGCCGGAATCCATGACAGCAACGCGTCGTACTTCGCGCATCGCGCGACTCGCGACGAACCGTTCTGCGTCGTTTCGACCGGCACCTGGATAGTTGCGATGGCGCATGGCAGTCCACTCCGCATGCTGCGCGAAGAACTCGACATGCTCGCGAACGTCGATGCGTTCGGTGAATCGGTCGCGACCGCGCGCTTCATGGGAGGACGCGAGTACGCAGCGATTTGCGGTGCGGAAGCAGGCATGATCGAGCCCTCGGCTGGCGACTTGGACGCTGTTCTCGAGTCGAACGCGCTGGCGGTTCCGTCGTTCGCGGATCAGGGTGGACCTTTTCGCGAGCATCCCGGCCGGATCGTCGGCAACGTCCTCGACGCTCCGCGGTATCGAGCCGCGCTCGCGGCGCTGTATTGCGCGTTGATGACCGACTACTGTCTGACGATGCTCGACGGCCGCGGCGACATCATTATCGAAGGTCCGTTTGCCGCCAACGACGCGTTCGTGTCGGCACTCGCGGGGCTTCGCGCGCCTCAGCCGGTGTTTCGTTCCAGCGACGAGACTGGCACGCTTCAGGGCGCGTTTTCGTTATCGCTGATCGGGCGCGGAAAAAATCCGGAACCCGCCCGGCTTGATCGTTGTCCAGCCGGCCCCGCCGCCAAATTGAGATCGGCTGGACTCAGATGGAGAAGTCTTCTACCAGTTACTCGACGCGCCTGAAGGCGGTGTCGGATCGTTGGCTTCCGGTCGGTTTTGCGAGATGCTCAGGACGCCTATTCGTTGCGGCGAGGTGCGACTATGAGTCTGGATAATTTTATCGAACTCCTCCGAAAGAATCTCTCCGAGCTCGATTTCGGACGCATGATGGCGTTTACCGCCGGGATGACGCCCGAGCGGCGCAATTCGATGATGCAGTTCCTCGCCGAGCGCGAGACGCTGGCGCCCGCTCTCGGAGCCGACGCGCCCGACTTCGAGTTGCCGCGGCTTGGTAGCGCCGAGCGCGTCCGCCTGTCACAGTTTCGCGGACGCAAGCCGGTCGCGCTGATCTTCGGGAGCTACACATGACCGCCGTTTCGTGCCCAGGCTGGGCACCTAGAGGCGCTGCATCACCGCTTCGGCGATCGGGTCGAGTTCTTCGTCGTTTATATCCGCGAGGCGCATCCGACCGACGAATGGCAGGTCGAATCCAACGAAAGCGAGGGTATCTTGTTCACGCAGCCGAAGGAGCTCGAGGCACGCACCGAGATCGCGCAGGTCTGCTCGCTCAAGCTCGATCTTTCGATTCCAACCCTTATTGATGACATGGAGAATTCAACCGACCTGAAGTACTACGCGCTGCCGGACCGGCTCTATCTGATCGGGAGCGATGGCAGGGTGGCATATCGCGGCGCGCCGGGACCTTTTGGCTTCGTTGCGTCAGAACTCGAACAGGCAATCGAAAAATATTTGGACTCAACCGCGGCAGCGTCCACCGCGAAATCACCTTAGCTATTCGATTCGACGAATCATCACGGAGGAAAACGTGGACAAGTATCCGATTCGCTTTGGAGTTCAGACTGGGCAGCAGAACGTTGAATGGGAGCAGTTGCGCTCCTTCTGGGGCAAGGCCGATAGCTGGGGATACGACTCGCTATGGGCGTTCGATCACTTTTATCCGATCTTCGTCGAGCCTACTGGCGCATGCTTCGAGGGCTGGACGCTTCTGTCGGCGCTCAGCCAGAGCACCAAGCGCGCGCGCATCGGCGCACTCGTCAACGGCAACACTTACCGCAATCCCTGCGTTCTCGCGAAGATGGCCGCGACGCTCGATCATGCGTGCGGCGGCAGACTCAACCTCGGGATCGGCGCGGGATGGTTCGAGCTGGAGCATCGGAACTTCGGCATCGATTTCAAAACGGTACTCGGCCGCCTCCAGGCGCTCGACGAGTCGTGCCAGATCATCAAGGGGATGTTCACCCAGGAAAAGACCACGCTGAAGGGCAAGCATTACAACGTCGTCGATGCGATGTGTAATCCAAAGCCGGTCCAGAAACATCTGCCCCTGATGATCGGCGGGCACGGAGAAAAGATCCTGCTCAAACTCGTCGCGCAACACGCTGACATGTGGAACATGGGCAACGCCGATGCAGCCGAGATGAAGCGACTCATCGGAGTGATCGAGCGCCACGGCGATACGGTCGGGCGCAATACCGACGAAATCGAAAAGACCCTGATGCTTTCGATGTGCTACAAGGCGCCCAAGCAGCGCGAGGAAACGCTCAGCGGGATCATCGCGATGATGGCGCAGACCACGCCCGAGAAGGCGCGCGAGCGAATGATCGTCGGGAGCAAGGACGAGTGCGTGGGTAAGATCGAGGGCTACATCAAGGCCGGCGTCACCCACTTCATCTTCATGCATGCTCCCCCGATGACCGCCGACGAGGATATGCAGGCGTTCGCCGAGGACATCATGCCCGCATTCAGATCGCGGTGAGCCTCACCCGATAAACCTCGGCGGCGGTTTGGCTGAGCAGACGCGCTTTTTCCGCATCGGTGAAACTCGCGGCGATCTTTTTGAATGCGTTCCACAGCACGACGTACGAGGCTGAAATCTTGTCGACCGGGAAGTTGCTCTCGAACATGCATCGCGCGGGGCTGAACTGATCGATTGTGTGAAGGTAGTAATCGCGCGTCGCGGCCACGAGTTCATCCGATGTAGGCGCCGACGGGCGGTGGTGCCATCCGAATCCATTGACGGCCATGTTGATTCCACCGAGCTTGGCGACGACGTTGGGGCATCGCGCGAGCTCCACGATTTCGGCCTTCCAATGATCGAAGACTTCCGCACGGCGGCCTTCGTAAGGGCCGATGCCCAGCGGTCCGCCGAAGTGATCTAGCACGATCGTCGTATCGGGGAAGGCTTTTGCAAGATTGGTCAGGCCGTGCATCTGCGGATGGTAATGCCACGCATCGAAGCTGAGACCGAGTCCGCTCAGCTTCGCAAACCCTTCGCGAAAGCTTTTTGATTCGTACAGGTCGGCGGGCGGATTGGTGTGAGAATTTCTTATCGCGGGATGCGCATCGAAACCCGCGGCGTGCCGGATGCCACGAAAGCGGCTCGGCGCTGCGGCGATGTGCACCCGCAACACCTCTTCGACCGCGGCACCCATCGACAAGTCCGCGAAGCCGACGATTCCCGCCGCGACTCGAGTCTCGCCGTATTGGCCGCTTGCGCTTTGCGCCGCGATGCCGTTGACGAACTCGGTCTCGCCGACCGGCTTCATCGCCTCAGGTCCTTCCGCGCGATACATCGACATGCATTCGACGAAGATTGTCGCGAGGACTCGATGACCCGTGCCGGTATCGCGCACAATCTCGTCGAGCATGTATCGGCTGCCGGGATGGTCCCAAAGATGGTGATGCGGATCGACGATTGGCACGCTCGGGTCGAGCGCCGCTTCCTTCGTTTGATCGAGCCATGCGTCGCGCTTCCGTTCGCGCTCGACTAGCCGTTCAATTTCGCTGGTTGCCATCGCGGTGTCCTTGTGCCGAATCGTGGGCTCCGGCTAATCCAAGTAGCACTGGTATGAAATCTCGACAATCGCTTATGCAGATAACAGAGGAGCAGTGAGATGGACGCGATTAAGAAACTCGACCGCTCGGTGAAGGGCAGGGCAGTGCTGATCACCGGCGCGGCAAGTGGAATGGGACGCGCGACGGCGCATGTGTTTGCGAGTGAAGGAGCGCTGGTCGCAGTCACGGATATCAATGAATCGGGAGTCGCGCGCGTCGTTGAGGAAATCAAAGCGGCGGGCGGCAAAGCTGAGGGCTGGCGCCTGGACGTGTGCGATCGCGCCGACATCAATCGTGTCGTCGCGGAAGTCGCCAAGAGTTTCGGCCGACTCGACATCCTGATCAACAACGCCGGATTCGGCGGCGTTCGTCCGCTCGATGCCAAGGACTACGACGAGGTTTGGGATCGCTCGCTCGCGGGATTGCTGACCGCGCAGCAGCAGATGGTTCGTGCCGCTCTGCCGCATCTGCGGAAATCTGAAGCGGCTCGAATCGTAAACGTCGCCTCGACCGAGGGCCTCGGCGCGACTCCGGGCGACGGTCCTTACGTGGTGGCGAAGACTGGGGTGATCGGACTGACGCGCTCGCTCGCCGTGGATCTAGGACCCGAAGGAATCACAGTCAACTGCATTTGCCCGGGGCCGATTCGCACCGCGCTGACAGACGCGATTCCCGAAGAGCACAAAACGATCTTCGCGAAGCGCCGCACCGCGTTGAAACGATACGGTTTTCCCGAGGAAGTCGCGCACATCACCTTCAGTCTGTGTCTCCCCGCTGCTTCCTATATTACGGGAGCGGTCATTCCCGTCGATGGAGGCCTAACGATTAGGAACGCATAACGGGCAACAATTTCAAATTCAAGATGGAGTAGGAAAAATGGAAGGCAGACTAGCGAACCGGGTGGCGATTGTTACCGGCGGAGCCTCGGGCATTGGCAAGGCGACCGCGGAATTGTTCGCCGAACAAGGCGCGAAGGTCGTGATCGGCGACTTGCCGAATAGCGAAGGCGAGCAGGTCTCCAAGTCAATCGGAGGCGTGTTCGTTGCGACCGATGTGCGCGAGGCGAAGGCGGTCGAGAAGTTGGTGGCCACCGCGTGCGACAAGTTCGGCGGCCTCGACATCATGTTTAACAACGCCGGAATCGGTATCGTCACGCCGCTACTCGATACCTCCGCAGAGCTTTACTCAAATACTCTCCGCATCGATCTCGACGGCGTGTTCTGGGGCCTCAAGTTCGGCGGCAAAGTGATGGTTGCGCAGAAACGCGGCGCGATCGTCAACACCGCCTCGGTGGCCGGCATCCGTGGCAGCGTCGGACTCTCGGCATACAACGCCGCGAAGCACGCGGTGGTTGGCCTGACCCGGAATGCGGCGCTTGAATTTGCACCCGCCGGGGTCAGGGTGAATTGCGTGTGCCCCGGAATTATCGACACGCCCCTGGTCGCGCGGGCGTTCGGCGCCACCGAAGAGATCCGCGAGACGATGCATCGATTCCATCCGCTCGGCCGGATGGGCCAACCGCGTGAGATCGCGCACTGCGTCCTGTTCCTCGCCTCCGATGACGCGTCATTCGTCACCGGCCACGCACTGGTTGTTGATGGCGGGGTCTGCGCCGGCACCGGCAATACTCAAGGGATCACCAACTAGAGACGCGCGGCGATCGTCCGGGGGAAAGCGGAAACCATGCTCCACCTGGTTTTGGTGAACCTGCTGCGCAATCCGCGCCGTGCGATTTTGACCACGCTCGCGATCGCCGTTTCGATTTTCGTGCTGTCGGTTCTGTTGAGCCTGCCCGCAATTGCTGATCGAATTCTCGGCGACCGCGCGTCGTCCTTGCGGCTCATCTGTCACAGCAAGGCCGGGATGCTCTACACGTTGCCCGAGGCGTACCGGCGAAAAATTGAGGGACGTCCCGACGTGCAGGCGGTTGCCGCGTTCACCTTCTTTCTCGGAATCTATCATGAGCCGACCGACCAGTTTCCCAACGCCGCCGTCGATCACGAGCAGCTCGAAGTAATTTGGCCCGATTGGGGCATCTCGCCCGCCGTCGCCGCGGATTTCAAGCGCCTCAGGATCGCGTGCCTCGCCGGGCCTGCCCTGATGCAGCGTTTTCACTGGCGCGTCGGCCAACAAATCACGCTTCGCGGAACTATCTATCCGGTGAACCTGACCTTTCAGATCGTCGGCGTGCTCGGCGACAAAGCGCCGCCGCCGATTCTTCTTTTTCGTCGCGACTACCTCGATGAGGCGACCAATCACCAGGCGCCGGTCAACATCTATTGGGTGAAAGTCGACTCGTCCGAAAAAATCTCCGGGGTCGCCGGCGATATCGACCAGATGTTTGCGAACTCGAGCGCTGAGACTCACACGGAGACGGAGTTCGCATTTTTCTCAAACGTACTCTCGAACTTCCGGGTCATCTTCGCGGTCGCGAGGGGTTTCGGCTTGATCGTTGCGATCACGATTGCGCTGGTTGCTGCGAACACGGCCGCGATGTCCATTCGCGAGCGGCAGACCGAAATCGCCGTCATGCGCGCGCTCGGGTTTCAGTCGTCGACAATTATCTCCGCATTGGTGGGCGAAGGATCGATCATGGGGTTTGTCGGTGGAGTGCTCGGATGCGCGGCGGCGTATGCCGCATTGCGCGGGCTGTCGCTCGGCTCGGCGGCTCTGGGACCGCTCGGGCTGGCCCTTCGAGTGCCGGGCATCGTCGTCGTAGAGGCCATGATGGTGGCGCTGCTTATAGGCGGAGGCAGCGGCCTTGTGCCGGCTGTGATCGCCGCGCGCCGCAACATCGTCGACGCAATTCGCCACGTCGGCTGATCGCGTCAGGATTTGACGTTTCGGATTTCCGCGAAGCCGAGCCCGTGATGCATCTTGTAGCCGACCAGATCGCGCAACTGCTTTGGAAGAGTGCGCGCGAGTTCCGGAGGAACGTCGAGATACTGATTCTCTTCCTGGCGCAGCCATCCGAGCGAGTAGGAGAGAAACACGCCGTAACGCCACGAGTCGGATCGATTCGCGCCCGCACCGTGTAGAGTGCCACTCATCCACACCAGCACCGACCCCGCCGGCATCTCGCCCGACGCGATCTCGTCCGCACGCGCCTCGCGTCCTTGAGGCCATCGATGGCTCCCCGGGACAAGATTGGTCGCCCCGTTCGCCGCGGTGAAATCGCTGATTGCCCACATGCTCGCGAGAACCAGGTTGGGGCGCGGCACTTTGAAAAATTGATAGCCGTCATCCTCGCGATGAAGCATCTGCATCGTTGCGCCCGGTCCAACCACTAGCGCCGATCCCACGTGCAGCTGGTAGCTGTCGCAATTCGGTTTCAGGATCGCATCGCATGCCGCGAGCATCATCGGATGCGTAACGAAGCTCCGAAAAGTCTCCGACTTCGCGACCAGGCTGGTTATGCGCTTGGTGTGGCCGGGATAGAATCCCGCGCTGTTCGAATAATATTTGTTGTTGCGATCGGTCGCCGCGTTCGCGTCCGCCTCTTCAACATGAGGCTCGAGTTCACGGGTAATGGCGTTCCGAGTCGATTCATTGATCACTCCGGTAACTACCGCACAACCATCGCGCTCGAGCGCCGCAACAAGCGCGGTGGCGGGATCCTTAGACGAAATGATCGGTATTGAAGCCATCAGCGGGTTCCTCGACGTTCCTCACCGCGACTCTACAACATCGGCTGAGATTGCAGCGATGACACACACGATGTTGTACTTCTACTACAAAACCGCGGCGACTGAACCAGCACCGTTGATATAGTCAGCCAGCGCGAACATCCAATAGCATCCTTAAACTGCAGATACATATCTTTCAGCTTTCTATAGCTCTAATAACACATAGCGCGCGTCACTAGATGCTACATAGTTGTTATCGTGGCACGCGCGATGCTACGGTTTCCGTCAATTTTGTGCCTAGCCGTTTCTAGGGGAGGGAATATGCCGCCGGGATCTGAGACTGGGGAGAATGGGCGCTTCTACATGCCGGAGCTTGACGGGCTCAGATTCTTCGCGTTCCTGGCAGTATTCCTTTCGCATCTCGGAGTGTTCACGAACGGCGCTCACGAAACGAGACCTGCGATAGTCGAGTTCTGCGATTCGATCGGCCGTTTCGGCGTCGATCTCTTTTTCGCGCTCAGCGCATATCTACTGACGAGTCTCATGATTCGCGAGAAGGAGAAATTTGGGACCCTGAAAGTTCGCGCGTTCTACATGCGCCGCCTGCTCAGAATCTGGCCGCTCTATTTCACCTGGATGGCCGCGCTGATCGTGACCCGGCACCTGTGGTCGGACTATTCGCTGAGCTTCTTCGTTCCATGGCTGCTGTTCGCCGGAAATTTCCAGGCTTCGCTCATCACGGTAAACAGTCTGGTGATCCTGCCGCTGTGGAGTCTCTCGGTCGAGGAGCAATTCTACATCGTATGGCCGCTGCTGGTGCGCAATCTGAGCCGAAGAGGACTAATCGTGGCCGGAAGCTCGATCTGGATTCTGACCACTTGCGCCCGCTTCGAACTTCTTCTGCTCGGATTCACTCCGCACCAGATATGGTTCAGCGGCTTCGGGCGGCTCGGCGCGCTCGCTGCGGGAATTATGATCGCGGCGGTGACGTGGCAGCCGCTCAAACGGGGTCGTCAGATGTTGGTGGTGTTAGGTCTGCTCTGTTGGGGAGAAGCGGGGATGTGTCATCTGTATCTGGCGCGACCCGAGGGGTTTGCGATCCCGATGTGGGGCTTTTCAATGGCTGCGCTCGGCGCCGGCGCCTTTCTGATGTCCGCGATCGGAGTCAAACGAGGCGGGCCGCTAACCAACCCCGCACTGGTCTACATGGGTCGCCTCTCTTACGGCCTATACGTCTTCCATGGCGCCGCGCTGGTCGCTGCGCGGCATATCGTTCCGGTGTCGTCGGACGTTGTGTTCTGGCCGCTGTTCGCGATTGTCGCGTTTGCTCTCTCGGTGGCGGCTTCGGCCGCCTCATATCGATGGCTCGAAAGCTGGTTCCTGAAGCTCAAGAAACGCTACGAAATTATCCGCTCGGCTCCATTGATCGAAAAATTGGCCGCGTAAGTTGCGTCTGGCGCAATAGTCCGCGAATAGCGGCTTAACGCGGACTCGCGTTCCGTTGCACTGGTTCGATTCGTAACGATTCGTAGTCGGTTATGCGCTGAATATTTCGCTCGCTTGTTCCCTGCTCACATTCTCCTCGCTTAAGTTGGGTCGTTTCGATTTTCTGTCTTGACGCTCAGCAGCCGCGCGCAAACGATGGTGCGGCGAAAATCGATCATCGGCGCACTGGTCGGCAAGTCGATGTCGCATAATTCAATTTCACGACTCACGGAGGAAAACTTAATGAAGCTCAACAGTAGACTGCTCGCGATGATTGGCTGTCTCGCGTTGCTAGTGGCAGTGGCCGGTCACGCTCACGCGAAAAATACGGGTGGCTACGCACAAACGAATTTGATTTCAGACATCCCGGGATTGGCCCAGGTCACGGATCCAAACCTGCTCAATCCGTGGGGCCTGGCGTTCTTCCCCGATGCGAGTCCGTTTTGGATCAATGAGAACAACGCAGGCTTCTCGGCGCTCTACTTCGCCGATGCGGTTCCGTTCCCCTTGCTTCCGAGCGTCATCATCCCGCCTCCACCGCCAAGCGTCAGCGCCGGAACTCCAACCG
>Ga0210407_10002095_pt1 | contig 17532 bp, 10 predicted proteins | sample IncBWC27MmetaG_FD_150860 | JGI IMG/M metagenome (GOLD analysis project Ga0210407, IMG submission 150860) | Forest soil microbial communities from Barre Woods Harvard Forest LTER site, Petersham, Massachusetts, United States - Inc-BW-C-27-M | ecosystem: Environmental > Terrestrial > Soil >...
CCGCCAAACCCGTGTATCTTTAGGCGCGGCAACCCGCCGTAGAGCGGATTCGTTACGCCGTCGTTGATGCCCAGACTCTCGGCAGATTGATTGTGATCTGCGCTGTAAGTCGGCTGATTGAGGCGGTTATAGCCGAACCTCGCTTCATTCACCCAGCGAGAGTTCGGAACCCAGGTCCAGTTCAGGCCGAAAACCTGAGCGCGCGTGTGAATCAGCGTCAACCATTGCGGTTGCAGCTGAATCGCGTCGTCCACGGTTCCGGAATTGTTGCCGAAGAAATACATGCCGCTGAGCGTGTGGCGGTCGTTGATGTGATAGTCGATTTTTCCGACAGCATTGTCCGCGCTGACCACATTGGGAAAACCGGTGGTAATGGTGGTTCCATTCGCTCCGTTGTTTGTGGGAAACCCTTTGCCATTGCAGGTAACTGTGAATGTCGGGGCGGGACCGACGGCGCAGCCTGAGACGTTAAGGCTGACTTGGCTGACGGGAATGCCACCCGCAATGAGATCGTGGATTGCGTCTGGAATGCTATTGCCGCAATCGCCGGCTCCGATAAACGTGCAATTGCCCGCCGTTGGAAGCGAGACCATAGCGGGCGAACTGACCTGCACCGAATTCCCCACCGTATAGCGCTGGCCTTCGTAACCGCCGAAGAAGAAGATCTTGTCCTTCACGATAGGTCCGCCGACGGTGGCGCCGAATTGCTCCAACTGAGTTGGGGTCTGGGGGGTACCTATGTCGTTGAAAAAATTGCGCGCATCGAACCCCGTATCGCGGCCGAAAGCGTAGGCGCTACCGTGGAGTTGGTTGGTGCCCGACTTCACTGCCACGTTGACGATCGCTCCGGGCTTCCACCCGTACTCCGCCGGCGGATTTTCAATTACGTTGAATTCTTGGATCGAGTCGATGGGCAGAATCGTCGCCGAATCTCCCGCGATACCGGCGCCATTGATGATGCTCTGGCCCGAAAAAGGCTCGCTGTTAAATAAGCCGTCGATCAGATACGCATTGTCCTCGGCGCGAAGACCATTGGTGCTGGTGGTAGAAAATCCGCCACCGGGATAACGCATGACTCCTGGACGCAATTGCAAGAGATTTTCGTAGTTGCGGCCGTTGAGCGGCAAATCAGTAATTTCCTCATTGCTCAAAGTTCCGCCCAGCGCGGAGGACGTCGTATTGAGCAGCGGCACTTCCTCGTTCACAACCACCGTTTGGCTGGCATCGCCCGGCTGCAGCACCACATCAATGCGAATGTCGGTCGCCACTTCCAGCTGAACGTTGGTGCGCTCGAACCGCTTGAAGCCCGTCTTCGTGACGGTGACCTTGTAGATCCCCGGCTCCAGGTCAGGCGCGACGTACTCGCCCGCACGATCCGTTTCCAGGCTGCGCGTGATCCCGCGCTGCACATCTGTAATCTCCACTGCCGCGCCGATGATCAGCGCATCGCTCGGGTCGCGGACGTCTCCCAGGATTCGACCTGTCGAGGATTGTGAGAAGAGCGGACAGGAGCATAGGAGCAGTCCCACCCCGACGACCAACGAACGCGCAAGTTTTTCCCAAAACGGGTGAACGCGCGAATCCCGCCGTAACGTTTGCATTTCCATGTTTCTCCCCCACCCCGGTGCCAAAGGGCGCTAAAGCACCCAATGTGGTATGATAGCCCTACCACTCAACGATTTGCCGTGTCAAGGTAATTTTTATAGGATTATCTTGCAAATGTGTGGTATGATGGCTATACCAAATGTCGCTCCTTGCTCAATCCTTGCCTATTTACCCCTTTCCTCCGACTTTTTTCGTGTTTTCATGCGAATGTTCTCTTGGCGCTGTATTTTGCGCTTGTGCCCCATTAGTGACCCGGAGGAACGCGTCATGAGCATTGCAACTACGAACCCTGCTACCGGTGAAGTGCTGAAAAGTTTCGAGCCAATTTCCGACGCGCAGCTCGAGGAAAAGCTGCAGCGCGCCGTCGAAGCCTTTAACACGTTCCGCAAGACGACGTACGCGAGCCGCGCGGCTCTGATGCTAAAAGCCGCGGAGATTCTGGACGCCGACAAAGAAAAATTTGGTCGGATGATGACCACCGAAATGGGCAAGACCTATCGTTCGGCGGTGGACGAAGCCGTGAAGTGCGCTTGGGTTTGCCGCTATTACGCGGAGCACGCGGAAAAATTCCTGGCGGACGAAGCGGCCGACGTTCCCGGAAGCAAAAGCTTCGTGCGTTACCTGCCGCTGGGTCCGATTCTTGCCGTGATGCCCTGGAATTTTCCTTTCTGGCAGGTTTTTCGTTTCATCGCGCCGTCGCTTATGGCGGGGAATGTCGGGTTGCTGAAGCATGCGTCGAACGTGCCGCAATCGGCGTTGATGATTGAAGAAATCCTCCTGCGGGCTGGATTTCCAGAAGGTGTTTTTCAGACCTTGCTCATCGGATCAAATAAAGTTGCCAAAATTCTCGCCGATCCCCGAATCAAAGCCGCAACCCTCACGGGCAGCGAGGGCGCAGGCGTCCAAGTCGGCATCGCCGCGGCGACGGACATCAAGAAAGTCGTTCTAGAGCTTGGCGGCAGCGATCCATTCATCGTGATGAAGAGCGCCAATCTGGAGCAGGCGGTTGCCGTGGGCGTAAAAGCGCGCGTGCTCAATAACGGCCAGTCCTGCATCGCAGCCAAGCGATTCATCGTCGCGGAAGAAATCGCGGAGGAATTCGAGCGCCTGTTCGTAAAGAAAATGGAATCGCTGAAGGTCGGGGATCCCTTTGATGAGCACACCGACGTCGGCCCATTGTCCTCCGCGGAAGGACTGAAGGAACTTGACGCCGACGTGCAAAAAACCATTCAAGCGGGAGCGCGGCTGCTGACCGGCGGAAAGCGGCTGAATCAGCCCGGAAACTATTACCTCCCGACGGTGCTAGCCGATATTCCGAAGGATTCACCGGCGGCTTGCGGCGAACTATTCGGACCCGTTGCGTCCCTGTTCCGCGCCAAGAACGCGGAAGACGCCATTCGGATTGCGAACAGCAGCCCGTTTGGCCTCGGTGCCAGCGCCTGGACCAACGACCCCGCGGAACGTGAGAAATTCATCAACGGCCTGGAATCCGGAATGGTGTTCATCAACCGCATGGTCGCTTCGGACCCTCGCCTCCCATTCGGCGGCGTAAAGCGATCCGGCCACGGGCGAGAGCTGGCGATGTTCGGAATTCGCGAGTTCATGAACATAAAGACAGTTTCGATCGAAGGGGCTTAACGTTCAGTGAGAACGAGCGCGGCAGCGCGGATGAGCGGTATGGCCGACAGGACAGATATTCGATGCCTTTGATTTGTGCGAACCGCATGTGGTATGTCGGTCTGACCACTAGACGCCATGCGGTCATAGCGTGGGAGGCTTTATGTACAAGGTAGTTCGGACGTCGCGCCTGTACGAACAGATCGTGCAGCAGATCGAGGATTCGATCACCAAAGGCACGCTCAAGGCCGGCGATCAACTTCCCTCCGAACGCGAACTCGCTTTGAAGTTCGGCGTGAGCCGGACAGCGGTACGAGAAGCCGTTAAAGCGCTGCATGAGAAGGGCCTGGTGGAAGCGTATTCGGGGCGCGGCACATTCATTACCAACGGCACATCGCAGGCGGTCCGGCAATCCATTGACTTGATGATGCGAATCGATCAGGCGGACGGCTCGACGTATCTCGCTGAAGTACGCCAGATTCTGGAGCCCGAAATTGCGGCGCTGGCTGCGACACGCATTCAGGAGGCACAACTCGCGCTGATGCGCGAAGCATTTTCGGTGATGAACGAAGCGTTGAAAGATCCAGAGGCCTACATCGAGGCGGATCTGGATTTTCATTTGGCGCTCGCCGAGGCCGCGGAAAATCCGCTGATTCTGTCGCTGCTCGATTCCATCGTCGGGTTGCTGCGCGAACAACGCATGCGGATATTTTTTGAAGACGGCGGGCCGCAGCGCGGCCAGTACCATCACGCGCGAATTCTGGCGGCCATCGAACGGCGCGACGCAGAAGCCTCGCGTGCGGCGATGCGCGACCATCTGCAGCAAGTCCGGGAAGATTCCCGCCCGCATCAGCACCGCGCGGTTCCCGATTCGAATTTCTGACCACGGCGAGGACGAGCATGGCCAATTTAGGTTTTGTCGGGCTGGGCGTGATGGGCAGCGAGATGGTCAGCCGTCTGCTGAGCAAAGGCCACACCATCACGGGTTACAACCGCACGCGCGCCAAAGCGCAGCGCTTGATTGATCGCGGAATGAAATGGGGCGATTCACCCCGTGCAGTGTGTGCCGCCGCAGACGTCACCTTCTCGATGGTCACCAACGAAAAGGCGCTGGCCGCCATCATGGAAGGGCCCGACGGAATCCTCAGTGCAGTCGCGCCAGGTAAATTTTTGATTGATGTGAGCACGGTCAGTCCGCACTACAGCCGCAGCGTGGCGGCCAAGGCGCGCGAGAAGGGCGCCGACATGATTGACGCGCCAGTTTCCGGCAGCGTGATCACGCTCCAGGAGGGAAAGCTTTCCGTGATGGTTGGCGGACGCCGCGAGACTTTCGATCGCCTGAAGCCGATCCTGGACGACATCGGGCCGAAAGTGACGTACGTCGGGGACAACGGCCTGGCGCTTTCCATGAAAATCGCGACGAACCTGAGCCTGGCCGTGCAAATGATGGCGTTCTGCGAAGGTGTGTTGCTGGCGGAAAAAAGCGGCATCGCGCGCGAAGTCGCCGTGGACGTGCTCACTAATAGCGCCATCGCTTCTCCGATGATCAAGTATCGCGGCCCATTCGTCCTCACCATGCCGGCGGAAGCCTGGTTCGACGTGAACATGATGCAGAAAGACATGATGCTAGCCCTCGATATGGGCCGCGCGCTGGACGTTCCTTTGCCGACGACGGCTGTCTCCAACGAGTTTCTCACCGCCGCACGTGGAATGGGGTTCGCGAAGCAGGATTTTGCGGTGGTTTTTGAAGTGCTGGCACGAATGTCCGGAGTTGCGAAATGACTACGGTCTCTGACCCTACCAGAACAAGCGCTGGCGTCGGCGTGGAAAAGTGGCTGCGCATGTACCGCCAGATGATGGCCATCCGCTTGTTTGAAGAAAATGTGAATGAACTGTACACGCGCGCTCTGATGCCGGGCCTGGCGCACCTCTACATCGGCGAAGAAGCGATCGCCGTGGGGGTTTGCGAAGCGCTGCGCTCTGATGACTACGTGACCAGCACTCATCGCGGCCATGGCCACTGCCTCGCCAAAGGCGCTTCTCCGAAATTGATGTTTGCCGAATTGCTGGGAAAAGAAGCCGGATATTGCCGCGGAAAAGGCGGTTCAATGCACATCGCCGACCCCGCCACCGGCAATCTGGGAGCGAACGCCATCGTTGCAGGAAGCGTGGGCATCGCCACCGGCGCTGCGCTCTCCGCCAAAACCCTGAAATCAGGACAAGTCGCCGTTTGCTTTTTCGGTGAAGGCGCGCTCGGCCAGGGCGTGCTGTACGAATGCATGAATCTCGCGCAGCTCTGGAAGCTGCCCGTTATTTACGTCTGCGAAAATAATATGTATACCGAATACACGCATTTTTCGGAAACCACGGCGGGAGATATTCCTGCGCGGGCCAGCGCTTTTGGAGTACGCGCGGAAACAGTGGATGGCCAGGACGTTCGTGCGGTACATGCCGTCGCTACGGATCTCGCCGATCGCGCTCGCCGCGGCGACGGCCCGGCATTTCTTCTCTGCAACACCTACCGCTATCGCGGGCATCACGTCGGCGATATCAACCGCGAATATTACCGGTCGAAAAAAGAAGAGCAGCAATGGTTGGCGGAGAGCGATCCGATTAAAAATTTCGCCCAATGGCTGAAAAACCAAAACCACGCCGATGCCAGCATCCTAAGCACGATCGACTCCGAACTGCGAGCTGAAATGGACAAGGCCGTGAAATTTGCCGTCGCTGCGCCGTACCCGGGCGCGGACGAAGTTGACCAGGACGTGTATGCTTGAACCCGGGATTCGTGAAATAACGTTCGCCGAAGCAGTTCGCGAAGCGCTCGCGGAGGAAATGCGCCGCGATTCGCGCGTCTTCATCATGGGTGAAGATGTGGCCGAAGCAGGCACGCCGTTCAAAGTGCTCTCCGGTCTCGTCGAAGAATTCGGCACATCGCGCGTGGTGGACACGCCGATTTCAGAAGCTGGATTCACCGGCGTGGGAGTGGGCGCCGCGATGACCGGCCTGCGTCCTGTCGTGGACATCATGTTTGGCGATTTCATCACGCTGACCATGGATCAGATGGCCAATCAAGCGGCGAAAGTTCATTACATGTCCGGCGGAAAGTGGAAAGTTCCCATGGTGATGCGCACCACGCTCGGCGCCGCGCGGCGCTCTGCTGCGCAACATTCGCAATCACTCCACGCATGGTTCAGCCACATTCCCGGATTGAAAGTCGTGCTGCCTTCAACGCCCTACGACGCCAAGGGCTTGCTGAAAAGCGCGATTCGCGATGATAACCCCGTGATTTTTTTCGAAGACAAGATGAGCTTCAAGCTGAAGGGACCGGTTCCTGAACGCGAATACACGATCCCGCTCGGCGTGGCGGATATTAAGCGCCTGGGGACGGACATCACGCTGATCGGCACCAGCAGCATGGTGCAAGTCGCTCTGGAAGCAGCCGTTATGCTCGAGCAAGCCGGAATCAGCGCCGAAGTTGTGGATCCGCGAACCACCTGGCCGCTCGATGAACACACTTTAATCGAGTCCGTGAAGAAAACGTCGCGCGCAATCGTGATTGATGAAGGCTATGGCCGCTACGGCGTTGCCGCCGAAATCGCAGCCACGATCGCCGAGGGCGCGTTTCATTATCTCGATGGCCCGGTGAAGCGCATGGGCGCGATGCACGTGCCGATCCCGTTCTCGCCGCCCTTGGAAGACCTCACGGTGCCCACCGGGCAGACCGTTTTTCAAACGGCAATGAAACTTTGCGGTCGATCTTGATTCCGTAGTTTCAGGAGGGATGCCATGGCGCTACCAACACATGGGACGATGGCGGTTGATTGGGAACAGCGCATTGACTTCGATCGTCTGCGCACGGCACGTCTCCAGCGCGTGAAGGATCTTCTCGCCAAATCGGAAATGGGCGCAATTCTGTGCTTTGACATGAACAACGTGCGCTACATCACCTCCACGCACATCGGTTCATGGGCGCAAGACAAAATGAGCCGCTTCACGTTGCTCACGCGGAAGAGCGAGCCGATCCTGTGGGACTTCGGCTCCGCCGCCAAGCATCACCAACTGCATTGTCCCTGGCTCGGCGAGCGCTCGCGAGCGGGCATTCCTTTGTTGCGCGGCGCGATGTCGCCGGAAATGGGCCGCGCCGAAGACGTCGCGAAAAAAATTCGCATCGAACTCGAGGAACTAGGCCTGCTGCACGAGCCTCTGGGCGTTGACATCATCGAGCCGCCCATACTTTTTGCGCTGCAACGCGAAGGAATCAAGATCGTGGACGGCCAGCAGCTCATGTCCGACGCGCGCGTCATCAAGACACGCGACGAAATCGCGCTGCTCAATACCTCCGCGATGATGGTGGATGCGGCCTACGACGAACTCTACCGAGCGATGAAGCCGGGCATGCGCGAAAACGAGGCCGTCGGCCTCGTCAGCAAAGTCTTGTACGACCTCGGCTCCGAATACGTCGAAGCTGTGAACGCGATCTCTGGCGAACGCTGCAATCCTCACCCGCACGTATTTTCGGACCGCGTGCTGCGTCCCGGCGATCCCGTGTATTACGACATTCTGCATTCCTACATGGGCTATCGCACCTGCTACTACCGCTGCTTCACCATCGGCTACGCGTCGCACGCCATGATTGACGCCTACAAACGCTGCCGTGAATATCTGGATGCGGCAATTTCATTGGTTCGTCCAGGCCGCACCACCGGCGAAATTGCGGCGCTGTGGCCGAAAGCGCAGGAATTCGGATTCCCCAACGAGGAAGCCGCGTTCGCTTTGCAATACGGCCATGGCATCGGCCTAGCGATCTGGGAGAAGCCGGTGATCAGTCGCTTGGTCTCTCTCGATCATCCATACGAAATCAAGCCCGGCATGGTTTTCGCACTGGAAACCTTCTGGCCTTCCACCGATGGCTGGGCTGCGGCGCGCATTGAAGAAGAAATCGTGGTCACCGAAACCGGCCACGAAGTCATCACACGTTTTCCCGCCGAGCAATTAATGGTTGCGGGCGCGCATTATTTCACCGTCAACGGGCCCATGTCCGCGACGCGCGAATCCGAAGCGGCACCCAGCAAGCGCGTCAAGGAAATGGTCGAGGCCAGCGCGAAAATCGAGCGGGTGGGCGCCACAGACTAAGATTTCATCTATGTGCCTTGAGGAATTATGGCCATCAGTGTGGTTATGCCCGCGCTCGAACTGACGCAGGAGACTGGCAGGCTGGTTTCCTGGCGCAAGAGAGAGGGCGAAGCCGTCGCCAGGGGCGAGACGTTGCTCGAAGTCGAGACGGACAAGGCCGTCGTCGAAGTGGAGGCGCTCGCCGATGGATATTTGGCCGGAGTAAAAGCGAAGGAAGGCGACGTCATCGCCGTGGGTCGCACGATTGCCTGGATCGTGGACAAGGGCGAACCCGCTCCTGCGGACGAAGCCCCTCCTGCGGCGGCCGCCAGCGTCGCGCCGCCCGTGGCCCGCGCTGCGGCATCCGCATCTTCATCAGTCGATGCTGCGACTGCCGGCGCGAGGATGAAAATTTCACCGAAAGCACGCCGCCTCGCGAGCGAGCTTCACGTGAAACTCGAGAGCGTGCGCGGTTCAGGACCCGGCGGAGAGATTCTCGCGTCCGACATCGAGGCCGCGGCAAAATCGCCGGCGCCAACCGCTACTGCGGCCCCCGTCGGCGCTAAACTCGAAACGCTCACCACTATCGGCCGGTTGATGGCGGAGCGCACCACGCAAAGCTGGACCACCGTTCCGCACTTCTTTCTGGTCCGCGAAGTGGAAGCTACCGCGCTGCATCAGGCGCGCGAAAGACTGACGGCTTCCGCCGCCGCAAATTCCGGCGCCAAAATCACGCACACAGATTTGCTCATCGCGCTCGTCGCACGCGTCCTGCTGCAGCATCCGCGCTTGAACGCGAGTTGGACGCCTGGTGGAATCCAGTTGCACAGCGAAGTGAATCTCGCCATCGCGATCGCCGTAAACGACGGCGTGATCGCGGCGGTGATTCCCAACGCGCACGTAGCGAGCATCGCCGAAATCGCCGCGCAACGCCGCGGCCTCGCCGAGCGCGCCAAGTCCGGCAAATCGCGCCCGCAAGATTTCGTTGGCGCTACATTTTCCATCAGCAACCTCGGCATGTTCCAGATCGATTCCTTCACCGCGATTATTCCGCCGCCGCAGGCTGCAATCCTGGCGGTCGGCGCAATTACTGACCGCGTCGTGGCCAGCAACGGCCAGCCTGCCGTCCGCAGCATGATGACGCTCACGCTATCCTGCGATCATCGCGTGGTGGATGGCGCGCGCGGCGCGCAGTTCCTGAATGATCTGGCGAAAGCAATCGCCGAACCTCAGCAGCTCTTGCGCTGACCACGTCATCTGCGCAGCGCGCATTCCTGGGAACGCGAATCCAGCTTTGCGGGATTGGCGAATTCACGCCCGCAGCCAAAAAGAGCCGAAAAACTAGCGATTAGAATGGGTCGCTGTTGTTTGTTTTCAGTCATTTGCGCCGATTTTAGTATTTGCGTCACTAGCGATTAGAATTACGCATCGCGCGCCGCCTGGCATCATCGTTGCCGGGATCTGTACGGGCGAGTCCTGCGGCTGCGGGACCGGCCCGCTGTGCGCCATCGTTTGCGTGTAAGCGCCCGGCACCTTGGCTGGCGCGACCCTCTGCACGGAGACACATCGCCAAGCGTGCGCCCAGACGGCCAAGCCCCTCGCCCGTGCCCCAGTCTCCATGTCGCGTCCTGAGCAGCGCCGAAAAGCGCCCCGACTCACGCTAACACAATCGCCGGTCGCTAGATATTCGTAGAAATACTGACGAGCGTAAGCGACAGAAAAGATTCGTTGTACTTCGCTGTGTTGGCCGATGGCGGAGCGGCTAAACCCCCGCTCTTCGCTTGAAACAAACGCGCGAAGGACAGGACCCGCGTGCGGCAGGCAGGCACCCGGAAGTTCAACGGCGTTCGTTTGGGTGGTGCGGAAGCGTGCGCCATCCGCCCGCTCCGGCAGGCTCTGATACACCTTCCCAATCAAGGATATCCCACTGTTAGTTTTGCCAATGGTCGAGATGCCCACCGGGGCGTACGGTGCCGACCGGATGGGTAAGAGTTTACGTATCGCTATTCCCAACCGGGGACACTAGGTTTGTCCCGAGCCCTGATTATCGCGTTAAACGTCCGCGTGGATTTTCACGTTCCCCAGCGGAATGCATCGGCGGCGAATTTCCGAGGGAGCCTGGCGTAAACCTCTCATTGGTCGCTTGCATTTGAATCTGACAACAAGGAGCGCATCAGTGCACACCCGACGAAAATGTCAGTCTTATGGATCATGCACGCCAGAACTGAAGCACGGCCGTGCGGTGAGCTCATTTTCGAGCTACGTGTTTTTGATTCTGCTCCTCATCGGAGCATTTCTGCCCACGGGGCTGGTCGGGTGTTCAGAAAAGGAAGCTCCTGCGCCGCCAGCGCCCCCTGAAGTGACTGTGGCGGCCGTTGTCCAACAGGACGTGCCGATTTACAACGATTGGGTGGCGCAATTGAATGGCCCGGTGAACGCCGAGATCACTCCGAAGGTGCAAGGCTACCTGCTGAAGCAGGAATACCAGAACGGCTTCTTCGTTAAGAAGGGACAGCGTCTGTTCGAGCTCGATCCGCGGCAATACGAGGCAGCACTTGACGCAGCCAAAGCGTCGGTAGCGAGCGCTCAAGCAAACCTCGCGAAGTACCAGACCGATGTCACGCGCGACACTCCGTTGGCCGCCCAAAACGCGATCCCGCAAAAGCAACTGGACAACGATACCGCCAACCGTGATGCCGCGGCCGCGCAAGTATTAGCGGCGAGGGCCAATGAGCAGAATGCGGAATTAAACCTGGCCTGGACCAACGTCGATTCACCGATTGACGGGATCGCCGGCGTATCGAACTCTCAGATTGGCGATCTGGTCGGTACGGGCACAAAGATGGCGACAGTCTCCCAGGTCAATCCGATCTGGGCGTACTTCAATATCAGCGAGAGCGATTTCCTCGGCGTTGCCACCAAGGTAGAGGGAATCATTTCCGGCAAGGTCAGCCGGGATTCGATCAGCCGCAGGCCTATCGAATTCATTCAGGCGAACGACGTCCCTTATCCGGAAAAGGGGAGTTTCGTTTACGTCAATCGCCAGATTGGAAGCCAGACCGGCACGATTCAAATGGCTGCCGAATTTGCCAACCCGAACGCCGCGCTTCGCCCCGGTGGCTTTGGACGGGTGCGGATTCAGACGGGCGTAAATCGGAATGCGCTGCTGGTTCCGCAGCGTGCCGTTATCGAGGTGCAGTCGAACTACATGGTCGTCGTGCTCGCATCAGATCAGAAAGCCAGATTTCGCCCGGTGAAAATGGGAGAGCGTGTAGGTCCGAACTGGATCGTTAGCGAGGGCTTGCAGCCGGGCGAGCAAGTTGTGGCCGAAGGAATTGATCGAATACAAATGGTCGCAGCTGCAGTGCCGCAACTGGCAAAGAACGGCATTCCGGTTGTTGCCAAGCCCTTCGCGCCGGCGGCGGACGAGGGGAGCAACTGACCATGGCCAAATTCTTTATCAATCGACCGATCGTCGCGATGGTCATTTCAATACTGATGGTGCTGATCGGTGTGGTCACAATGCTCGGCTTGCCCACGGCGCAATTCCCCAACATTGCGGACCCGATGATCCAGATCAAGGCCACCTACCCCGGCGCGGATGCGCAGACCATCGCCGAGTCCGTTGCAACACCGCTTGAGCAGCAAATGTCCGGCGTCACTGGCATGAACTACATGTACTCATTGAGCGCCAGCTCGGGCGGGGGAATGACGCTCTACGTTGACTTTCAGTTGGGGACCGACATTAACACCGACCAGATTCTGGCGCAGATGCGGAGCGGGCAGGCCAACTCGCAACTCCCCGCCGAGGTTACGCAGCAAGGCGTTATCGTGCAGCCTGGGACGACTGCCCCTTTTATGCTGCTCGATCTCTATTCGCCCACTGGTATTTACGACAACATTTTCCTGGCCAACTACGCCAACATCAATTTGCAGTATGCGCTGACGCGTATTGAGGGTGTTGGCCAGGTTCAGGTATTCGGCGCTGGGCCGTACGCAATGCGCATCTGGGTGAATCCCGATCGGCTGGCAAGTCTGGGAGTGACCGTGTCCGATATCACGAATGCGGTCAAGGCGCAGAACAAGGTCAACCCCGCAGGTCAGATCGGAGGTGAGCCTGTCCCTCAAGGTCAGCAATTCACCTATAACGTTCGGGCTCCGGGGCGCTTGCCCACGGCTGAGGAGTTTGGCGAAATCGTCGTCCGCGCCCAGCCCGACGGATCAATTCTGCGCCTGAAAGACGTGGCGCGCGTGAGCCTCGGAGCGCAATACTATTCGCTACTCGCGCGGATGGGAACGGCGGGAGCGAATAAGCCCGCCCAGCCCGCGGCCCTCATTGCGCTCTATCTAACTCCTGGCAGCAACGCCCTGCAGACCCGAGCCGCGGTGCTGAAAATGATGGAGGAGGCAAGCCGCCGGTTCCCGAGCGGCTTGGACTACAACGTCGCCCTCGACACGACGCTCGCGGTCAGTGCAGGGATCCATGAAATCTACAAGACGCTGTTCGAAGCCCTGATCCTGGTTATTATCGTCGTTTACATATTTCTCCAAGGCTGGAGGGCAACGCTCATTCCGCTGCTCGCGGTTCCTGTCTCTCTGGTAGGAACCTTCATGGTCTTTCCGCTGTTTGGGTTCTCGATTAACACCCTGTCACTTTTCGGGCTCGTACTTGCGATTGGACTGGTCGTTGATGACGCGATTGTTGTGGTGGAGGCAGTGGAACACAACATCGAGCATGGGCTGACACCCCACGACGCCGCGATCAAAGCTATGGACGAGGTCTCGGGACCGGTAATTGCGATTGCACTGATTCTCGCCGCAGTGTTCATTCCCACGGCATTCGTTCCCGGCATTACTGGACAGCTCTATAAGCAGTTCGCCCTTACCATCGCAATTTCGGTGCTCTTCTCGGCATTCAACGCGCTTACACTCAGCCCCGCGCTTTCTGCCCTGATGCTCCGTCCCAAGAAGCCGACGCGCGGTCCCCTCGGCGCTTTCTTCCGCGGTTTCAACAAGGGGTTCGGGCATGCTACCGACGGCTACGTGAACGTGTGCCGGCACCTCATCCACAAGGCCGGTTTTGCGTTCCTCATACTCGCCGTGCTGACTGTAGCTGCGGGCTTATTCGGACGGAAGATCCCACAGAGCTTCCTCCCCGACGAAGACCAGGGTTATCTTTATGGCGGCTTACAGCTGCCTAACGCCGCGTCGCTGCAACTTTCGTCGGAGGCCGCGCGCGAAGTAGAAAAAATCATCATGGATACGCCGGGCGTGCAATACGTCAGCTCGGTCGTGGGATACAGCATGTTGAGTGGCGTGAATGCCACGTATAGCTCATTCTTTTTCATTTCGCTGAAACCGTGGGAAGAGCGCAAGACTCCCGAGACCAGTTACCTGGGGATTAAAGCTCACCTGCAACGGGCGCTCGCAAAGGTTCCGTCGGGAATTGCGTTCTCCTTCCCCCCGCCGGCCATCCCGGGTGTAGGCACATCGGGTGGCGCAACTTTCATTCTTGAAGACAGGTCGGGGAGCGGCATCGAATTCCTCGCAAAAAATGCGCGGATATTTGGCGAAGAGGCCCGCAAGCGCCCCGAGCTGGCCGGAGTTCTAACAACCGCCCTGCTCAGCGTGCCACAGGTTGGGGTAAAGGTGGACAACGCCAAGGCGATGACCCAGCAGATACCGCTGAACGATCTCTACCAAACTGTGCAGACATTCATGGGCGGTTCACTGATTAACTTCTTCAACCGTTTTGGTCTGCAATGGCAGGTGTATGTTCAGGCCGATGGTGACTACCGGATCAACGCGGAAAATCTGGGCAAGTTCCACGTCCGCAGTGCATCCGGCGAGATGGTTCCCTTGAGAACGCTTACCAGTACGTATCCGCGCAACGGGCCTGAGTTCCTGATGCGCTACAACCTTTTCAACTGCGTACAGATTAACGCCTCGGCCGCACCGGGATACAGCTCCGCTCAAGTCATGGCGGCATTGGAGGATGTGTTCCACAAGACGATGCCGAGTCAGATGGGTTTCGACTATTCGGGTATGTCTTATCAGGAGCAAAGGGCCGCGCAGGGAGTCTCGCCCGCCGTCATTTTTGGTCTCGCATTCTTCGTCGTCTTCCTCATCATGGCGGCTCAGTATGAGAGCTGGACGCTGCCTTTCAGCGTGCTACTGGGCGTGCCGATCGCAGTTTTCGGGGCCTTCTTCGCGCTATTCTTCCGCCACCTTGAGAACAATGTGTACGCTCAAATCGGCTTGGTCATGCTGATTGGTCTGTCGGCCAAGAATGCCATCCTCATCGTGGAATTTGCCAAGATCGAGTACGACAGCGGGAAGCCGCTCCTCGAAGCGACCCTCACTGGCGCACGACTGAGGCTGCGACCCATCCTGATGACTGCCTTCGCCTTCATTCTAGGCTGCGTGCCTTTGTGGCTGGCCGCCGGCGCGGGCGCGATCTCGCGCCAGGTTCTAGGAACGGTCGTCATCGGGGGCATGCTCGCCTCCTCGATCATTGCTATCTTTTTCGTCCCGGTCTCCTTTGACGTTGTGGAGCGCTTCGGGAACCTGTTCAGTAAAAAGAAAGAAGGGCCGTCGCAGGCACCAGTCGCCACTGGCCCGGGAGGGGGGCAGCCATGATGCGCAGGAAAGCATCTATCGCCGTCGTGTTGCTGTTCTGCGTGTGTGGGTGCACGGTGGGGCCGAACTACAAACGCCCCGACGTGAATGTCCCAAGCGACTATCGCGGACTCCCGCACGGGCCCACCGGCCAATCCGGGGGTGAAGCGTTCGCGGAAATGAAGTTGGCAGCCGTTTTTCCGGACGAAGTGCTGCAGGGCCTTCTAAAGGAAGCTCTGGTCAGCAACTACAACGTGCGCATCGCCGCCGCACGGGTCTTGCAGGCTGGCGCCGATCTTGGGATTACTCGCGCCAATCAGCTTCCGACAGTGAATGTAGCCGGGGGGATCCAGAACCAACGGATGCAGCCATTCTCAGGGAACGTGACGGCCGGCGCGGTGGCGGTGCAAGCCTCATGGATACTGGATTTCTGGGGCCAGTTTCGCCGAGCGACGGAAGCGGCGCGCGCAAATCTGCTGGCCACAGAGTACGCGCAAGGCCTGGTTCGAATAACGCTAATTTCGGCTGTGGCGAACGCCTATTTTCAACTGCGCGCGTTCGATTCTCAACTCGAGACCTCGGAACGCACATTGGAGGCTGACAAGGAGATTGTGAGGATTAACACCATCAAATTCAAAGGTGGTGAAAGTGCAATTACGGATGTGTTGCAGGCCCAGCTCTTGCAACAACAGGCGGAAGCAGAGATCATTTCACTGAAGCAAGGAATTGAGCAGACCGAGAATCAGATCAGTATCCTGCTGGGTAGAAATCCTGGGCCCATTCTGCGCGGACTTTCTCTCACTCAACAGCCGCACATGCCTGAGGTGCCCGCTGGATTGCCGTCCGCGATTCTCGAACGCAGGCCGGATGTACTGCAGGCCGAACAAAGTCTCGTAGCTTCGAATGCGAACGTAGGAGTGGCGAAGGCGGCTTACTTCCCCCAGTTCTCATTGACGGGCGCGTTCGGCGTGCAAAGCACTGCTTTGGAGAGTTTCCTGGGAGGAGGACTGACCACCGGAGCCTGGTCACTTGCGGGACAAGTTGTTCAGCCCATCTTTGAGGGGGGGCGTATTACGGCGAATTACCACCTTGCCTGGGCCCAGCGAGATGAAGCTGAACTGGTCTACAAGCAGACGGTGCTACAGGCGTTGGGAGATGTCTCCAATGGTCTCGTCGGCTACAATCAATCCCAACAATTTCGCATCAAGATCCAGGAACAAACCGCGACCTACAAGGAAGCTGCGCGTCTCGCTGACGTTCGGTTTCTGGGCGGATATACCGCTTTCCTTGAAGTTCTGGTGACCGAGCAGCAGTATTTCACGTCAGCAATCAACTTGGATCAGGCCTGGCTTACAGAAATTCAGAACTACGTTCAGCTGTATCAGGCGCTCGGCGGCGGTTGGCAGCAGTAGAATTGCGTACGGAGTCGGCGGGTGGCCGACCCTTCTGCACCGTCGGGCGGATGGCACATCCTTCTACAGCACCCAAACGATCACGCCAAGAACTTCGGAGTGGCGCATCCTCGCCTGTCAGCGGCAGCTCGACTGCGAACTGAATTTACGTGCTCGCGGTTGCGATGATTACGCCGCCTGTGAGGATGAACAGTCCGCCTACGAGGACTGCGGGAGATGGAAGCTGCTTGAATGCCAGACAGAGGCAGTGACGAGTGATTGGTGATTCGTGATGAGACGCGGGCCGGGGGCGGGTCGGCACTGTGAGAGAGGAGGCGATCGAGAATCATCGCGACCGGTTGAAGCCAATTATCGGAGAGCCAAAACGATCGCTTGTTTTTGGCGTGTTTTGGGTGGTTACGAAGGCCGAGACACCCATTCCTCGACGCGGATAAGACGCCAATCGGGAGATTGGCGTTCCCGGGCGAAGGCAGGGCGGTTCGCGAGCTGGCCCTACCCTTCGATGCCGCACCGCGGGCCCTCCTGCGGCGGGCAGGTTCTCAGGATGAATCGCCCTGTGGGGCGATTCACAAATTCAAAGGAAGCGGAACTGCGCGCGCAGCAAGAGATTCCGGGACTGAGTGGCGGAGGGGGTGGGATTCGAACCCACGAGACCCTTTCGAGCCTAACGGTTTTCAAGACCGCCGGAGTCAACCGCTTTCCTACCCCTCCGAATTAACCTCTTGAAACATTGTAACTTGCGACTCGGTTTAGTGACAGTACTGCCCTAGATTGGTGTACTTTCGGGTTGACTGTCACCAAATTGTCACCAAAACCGTCGAGTTTTTCAACCGCCGCTCGCTTGCTCTCGATATTTGTGTGCGCGTATGCGTTTGCCACGGCGCTAGCGCCCCCTGCGTAAGAAGGGCGGACGGCGAGATCGATAAGTGTTCGTTCCAAATCTGTTAGGTCCAACTGCTCACCTTGTACACCTATAGACTTCGTTACCCCGAGACGGCCTGAATGCTTGCCGCTCAATAGAATCATTTCTGTCTGTTCGTGTCTGACGATATATGGTAAGCGTACGGTGAGAACCGTGTTGACGATGGCGATGTGTTAAGCAGTGACGACTTGGTCGTCGGCGGATACTGCTGCAAGATTCCAAGGCAAGAGTTCACCGATGCGG
>Ga0210407_10002096_pt1 | contig 17531 bp, 14 predicted proteins | sample IncBWC27MmetaG_FD_150860 | JGI IMG/M metagenome (GOLD analysis project Ga0210407, IMG submission 150860) | Forest soil microbial communities from Barre Woods Harvard Forest LTER site, Petersham, Massachusetts, United States - Inc-BW-C-27-M | ecosystem: Environmental > Terrestrial > Soil >...
CAGGGCAGCCTTGAGAAGGTGCCGTCCAAGCGATTCGTTCGCCGGAGTATAATGCGCTCCATGAAAAACATCCTTCGATTTGCTGGAGTTGCTTGTCTATTCCTCCTTGCAGGTGGCAACGCTCGGTGTTTATGGGCTCAAACACGCGCTTCGCAGGCGCAGGAAGGCGCCCAGCAATATGCCGAGTTCGGCAATTTCAAGCTGCAAAGCGGCGTTGTGGTTCACAATTTCAAACTCGGTTACCGAACGCTCGGAAAGCTCAACCGCGAAAAATCGAACGCCATTCTTTGGCCCACTTGGCTGGGCGGTGAATCGGAAAACCTGCTCCAATTCATCGGGCCGGGCAAGGTGGTCGATAGCGGCAAGTATTTTGTGATTCTGGTCGACGCGATCGGCAACGGCGTCTCAACTTCTCCGTCGAACAGCAAGGCGCAGAGATGGATGGCGTTTCCGGAGTTCACGATCCGCGACATGGTGGAGTCCGAGTACCGTCTTGCGACGGAGACGTTTCACCTCTCGCACCTCCGTGCGGTGATGGGAATCTCGATGGGCGGCATGCAGACTTTTGAATGGACTATTGCGTATCCGGATTTCATGGATCTGGCGATTCCCATGGCGGGATCGCCACAATCGACATCGTACGATAAGCTGCTCTGGACTGCAGAGATCGATGCCCTGGAGCTCGACCCTGCGTGGCACGATGGCCATCCGACCGGGCCGCTCACGCGCGGGTTTGGAACGGCTGAGCAAATTGATTCGATGAATCTATTCACGCCCGAGTATCGCGTGACACACACGGCGACCGGTGATTTTCCTCGTTTCGTAGAGGAACTCAAGAAGAATGCGAAGGGCGATGGCGGAGCGGCCTACGATTTCATCCGCCAGCGGCAAGCCATCATGGCGCACGACCTTCCCGCTGAACTTGGGATCACGCTGGAACAAGCCGCAAAACGCGTGCACGCGAAGCTTTTGGTAATGGTTTCGCCCGAAGATCACATGGTGAACCCGATCCCGGCGCTGAGTTTCGCGCATGCAATCGCCGCGCCGGTCGTGACTTTGGATTCGGCGTGCGGGCACTTCAGCTTCAGTTGCGTTTCCGTGGGTCCGATCGTCGCGGAATTTCTTGCCGACCCGCCATCGGTGCATAGCATCACTCTGCACGACACAGTGAAGCACTAGCGCTGGGCCTTGACAAGAATTTTGCGGGCACCTAGAGTTTCGAACGAACGACGCTGCTCTTCCGCGCGCAAATGGATGGCTTGCCTTCGTAAGTCTTTGCGAGATAATAAGTTGGATAGACAAGTTTACGAGGAAGTAGCGGCAAGCGAGAGGCGTAGTAAGCTGGCGTAATGCGAACTCTTCCAGACTATCTCCGCAAAGGCATGAAGCTGGTCATCGTCGGATGCAATCCGAGCGAGTCATCGGTGCGCGTGGGTCACTACTATGCGGGGCGCGCCAACGAATTCTGGCCCATGTTGTACGAAGGTGGAGTGGTGCCGGAGCCATTCGATTATCACGACGACAAACGGGTGATTGAATTTGGAATTGGACTCACCGATCTCGTGAAGCGGCCGACGAAGGGGATCGAAGAGCTCAAGCGCGAGGACTATGCGGAAGGGCGCATCGTGCTCTCGCAGAAGCTGGAGGAATTCGGTCCGCATGTGGTGGCCTTCAACGGAAAGATGACTTACGAACAGTTTTCCCAGCGCAAATGCAAATACGGCATGCAGAAGGAACTGCTTTATGGGGCGCGCGTTTACGTGCTGCCGTCGACCAGCGGAGCGAACTCGCAGGGCAGAAGCGAAAAGCTGCGGCATTTCCGGAAGCTGGCACAATTGATCACGCGCATCGAAAAAGATCGAGACACTCACGCGCACTGAGGGGAGGAATCCATGAGTAACGCACCACAAGTCATGCAAGCAGGGCCAGTCGTTATCGAAGCGAAGCACGACGGCATCGTCACACTGGTGATGAACCGTCCCGACCGGTTGAATGCGCTGAACAATGATTTGGCGGTGGCGGTCAATGAGGCGCTTACGCGTATTGCGCAGGATGATTCCGTTCGCGTGGTGGTGATTACGGGGGCGGGGCGGGCTTTCTGCGCGGGAGGGGATCTTGCGGCTTTGGGCAAAGGCCGCCAGACCGGCAAGACGCAGGACTTGGAACCAATTTTGCGCGCGGGGATGCAGATGGTCTTGAAGATGCGCACAATGCCACAGCCGGTGATTGCAGCTGTAAATGGCCCGGCAGCGGGCGCGGGGATGAATATCGCGCTGGCAGCGGACATTCGAATCGCGGCGGAAGAGGCGACGTTTGGACAGAATTTTGTGAAGGTCGGGCTTTTTCCGGATTATGGCGGGATGTTCTTGTTGCCGCAACTAGTTGGGCCGGCCAAAGCGGCGGAACTTTTCTATACGGGCGACATGATCGATGCCAAAACAGCGTTGAGCCTGGGCATTGTCAATCAAGTCGTTCCGGCCGCGCAGCTCGAAGCGGAAGTAAAGTCGTTGGCGGAGAAAATCGCTCACGGCCCGTCGATGCCGATTCGCGCGGTGAAAAAGGATCTTTTTGCCCGAGAGGAGAAAGAACTGGCCCGGGCACTCGAGAACGAGGTCCAGGAACAGATCCGCTGTTATCTCTCGGAAGATTGCGACGAAGGGATTCGCGCGTTTTTCGAAAGACGTCCGCCAAAGTTTCAGGGCAAGTAGGATTCTCCGCACACATACCTCAACGATTGTGACCAAAGACCACGAGACCATTCAACTGCGGCTTGAGAATCGCGTCGCCTGGATTACGCTTGACCGGCCGCCGCTCAACATTCTGGACATTCCGATGATGGAAGCGCTGGACGCGGCACTGGCCCGCGCGCTTTCCAAGAGTGATTTTGTCGTTTTTCAGGGCGCGGGACCCAAGAGCTTTTCGGCGGGGGCAGAGATTGCGGATCATTCTTCCGAGCGTGTCGCAAAGATGCTTTCGGCGTTCCACGCGGTGTTTCGGCGGCTTGCTGCAACGGACTGCGTGAAAATCGCGGCGGTCCATGGCTTCTGCCTGGGCGGCGGGATGGAGCTGGCAACGTTCTGCGATTTTGTTCTGGCTACGGAATCCGCGCAGTTTGGACAGCCGGAAATCAAACTCGGATGCTTTCCGCCCGTGGCGATGGTGACGCTGCCGGCGCTTATCGGGATGCGCGCAGCCGCGCATCTCATACTGACGGGCCGACAAATCAGTGCGAACGAGGCGCAGCGACTCGGCTTGGTGACGCGGGTCGTCGCTGATCAAGAGCTCCGCGCTGAATTGGACCAGCTTCTTGATGAACTGCGCGTGCTGAGCCCCGCGGTTCTCCAATTGACACGTAAGACTCTATGGCGATCGCATTCGGCTGACTTCGTGAAGCAACTCGAAGAAGTAGAACGCGTATACTTATCCATGCTTATGAAGACGCATGATGCGCAGGAAGGCATCCGCGCTTTTCTTGAAAAACGACAGCCGGCATGGAAGGGAAGATAGATGGATGAATTGGAGATAACGCCGGCAGAGGTGAAAGCACGGCTCGACCGTGGCGAGAAATTGGTGTTTTTGGATGTGCGCGAGCCGTGGGAACACCAAGTTTGCAGAATTGAGGGCGCGCAACTTATTCCGTTGGGCTCGCTGGCGGCAAGCTTGCAGACGCTTCCGGATGTGGACGAACTGATTTGTTATTGCCATCACGGTATGCGCAGCCTGGACGCGGCGGCGTGGTTGCGGTTTCAAGGAATCGAGAAGGCGAAGTCTTTGGCCGGCGGAATCGAGCGCTGGTCAGTGGAGATCGATCCGAAAGTTCCGCGATATTAGGGACCATTTTCCCGTTGGACGCCTGCCGCGACGGCGCGCCACAGCTTCAAAGGAGATTGCGTGCCAAAAGTGAAGATTAAGTTTTTGCAGAAGCCGGCCTGAACGACTTGCCGCAAAGCAAGAGGTCTCTTGCTGGAACTTGGCGCCGACCTAGAATCACGCGATTTGGACAAGGAGCGCCTTACTGAGGCCGAGCTCGATGCTTTGATTGGAAGCTGCGATTATAGAGAATTTCTGAATACTCGAAATGAGTTCTATCGCACGCGGAACATGAAGGAACATCCGCCGTCTCGCGCGGAAGCCATCAAACTCATGGCCAAGGAGCCCAATCTCATTCGCAGGCCCGTGGTGCAACGCGGAACGCAAATGGTGCTTGGATTCGATGAAGAAGGCTTCCGGAGACTTGTGAAGTGATGTTCTCTTATTTGGAGAGCGAAGAATGGGTGTAAAGACGATTGCAGTAATCGGGGCGGGAACGATGGGGCGGGGAATCGCTTATGCCGCCGCCTATGGAGGTTACCAGACCGTGCTTGAAGATATTTCGCGGCCGATGTTGGGCCAGGCCATAGGCTGGATCCGCCAATCCTTCGAAGAAGGAGTCGCACGCGGAAAAGTAGAAGCCGGTGCGCGAGACAAAGCACTCTCGTTGATCAGCACCGCGAACAACGTCGAGGACGCCATCCGAGACGCGGAGCTGATTATCGAGGCTGTTCCAGAAGAATTGGAGATGAAGCTGGAGCTATTCACCATCTTTGACAAATTCGCCAAGACCGGAGCTATTTTCGCGAGCAATACTTCTTCTCTGTCGATCACGGATTTTACGGATGTTACCGTTTCGCGTGATCGCTGTGTGGGGATGCATTTCTTCAACCCTGTTCCGAAGATGAGACTTATCGAGCTAATCCGGACGCCGCATACGTCGGATGAAACGGTGGCCACTTGCCGGGAAGTCGCGGGGCGCATGGGCAAGGAAGTGGTGATCGTCAACGAGGCGCCCGGCTTTATCACCACGCGCGTCAACGCGCTGATAGGCAATGAGGCGTTCAACATGCTGGAAGCGGGGATCGCTTCCGCTGAGGACATTGACAAAGCACTGAAGCTTGGGCTGAATCATCCGATGGGCCCGTTCGAGCTGGTCGATCTCGTGGGGCTGGACGTGCGGCTGAATATTCTCGAATACCTGCACCGCACGCTCGGCGAAAAATACCGGCCCAATGCCTTATTGCGGCAATACGTCCAGGAAGGGCGCCTGGGCCGCAAGACCGGACGCGGCGTTTACGAGTATGCGCAGCAGAAGGCCAGCGAGAAGAATGCCTAGCCGGATCGAATAGGACAAAAACAACGATGAAATCTTTGGCAGAACGAATCGTGATTCAGCAGGGCGACCTGACCGAGATGGATACCGATGCCATCGTCAACGCCGCGAATAATGATTTGGTTCTCGGCGCAGGCGTCGCCGGAGCGATCCGGCGCAAGGGCGGCGAAACGATACAGCGCGAATGCGACGCCATCGGCGGTATCCCCGTAGGTTACGCGGCTATTACGACCGGCGGAAAACTGAAAGCGCGCTTTGTGATTCATGCGGCCAGCATGCAAATGGGGCGAAAAACGGATGCGGACACGCTGCGGCATTCCACCATGCATTCACTAAGGATTGCCAACGATCGCGGGCTGAAATCGATTGCCTTTCCCGCGGTAGGCACGGGCATCGCCGGGTTTCCGCTGAAAGAGTGCGCGGAGATCATGCTTCGGGAGGCGGCGCGGCACTTGCAAGGAGAGACCTCGCTCGAAACAATTTATTTCGTGCTCTTTGACGAAGTTGCGGAAGGAGTTTTCACGCGGGCGTGGAGGCAGATTCAAGTGGAACCTGCTGTTGACGCTGCGGGAGCCAAGGGCGCGTGACGCCACTCGCGGAAATGTTGGCGGAACGCATCCGCCGGTACGGCCCGATGACCTTCGCCGACTTCATGCGCGAATGTTTGTACCATCCCGTCCACGGCTACTACAGCAAGACCGAATTCACGCGTTTCGTCGACTACTACACGAGCGTGGACGTTCATCCCATCTTTGGCCGGCTGCTTGCACGGCAATTCTGCGAAATGTGGGAAAACCTGGGCCGTCCCGCTGAGTTCTTGCTCGTTGAATGCGGCGCTGGGGTAGGGCGGCTGGCGGCGCATATTCTCGATTTCAGCGGAAGCCAACTTCCCGCTTTTTACGGGGCGCTGCGCTACGTCGCGGTGGAACGCTCCTCGGTGCGTCGGGAGCAGGCGGCGGGGCGTTCGAAACGGCATGCGGAAGCAGGACACTTCGCCGCTTCCCTTGAAATCCCGGCGCGTATCCCGGCGGGGTGCCTCTTTTCGAATGAGTTGCTGGATGCTTTGCCCGTTCACCGCACGGTGATGCAGGACGGCGCGCTAAAGGAAGTTTTTGTGAATTCCGTCGGCGGCTGCTTTGTAGATAAAATCGCGCCAGTTTCCACCTGCGCCATGCAAGAATACTTTGCGAGCCAGGGCATCGTCCTGCAGGAAGGCCAGCAGGCCGAAGCAGGCCTCGAGGCTTGCGATTGGATCACTGAAGTCGGCCGTCGCCTCGAACGGGGTTTCGTCCTCACGATTGATTACGGGCACCGCGCTGCGGAGCTCTTCGACGACCATCACATGCGCGGCACTCTCCTGGCATATCAAAACCACCGCGCAACGGAGAACTACTATGCTTCGCCGGGTGAACAGGACTTGACCGCCCACGTCAATTTTACGGCGCTGGAAACATGGGGGAAGCGGGCTGGTCTTGAAACGGCGGGGATGACCTCGCAAACTGCTTTTCTGATGGCACTCGGGCGTGGAAATGAATTTGCGGATCTTTATGATGCCGGCCAAACGGAATTGGAACAGGCGCGCGCCCGCTTGCAGCTCAAGACACTGATTTATCCGGAAGGAATGGGCGAGCGTTTTCAGGTTTTGATTCAGCAAAAAGGCGCGGCGTCTTCACCGCTCACAGGTTTGGCAGGGATCTTATGATTATTCTGGGCAAACGCCCAGCGAAGTGTCAGGTAATCAACTTGCCGCAAAGGGATTCGGTTTTTTCAGCGTCGGTTTTTCGCCCGAAGCGGGAACCGGGATCGTCGATGCGGGTTTGGGCTTGGTTTCAGTAGTAGGAGTGGCGATGAGAACTCCCCCTTCCGTATAAGGCTTCTTCAGATACCCTTCGGCCATCTGTTGCGCGTTGCCGGTGTCGTCGTTTGTTTGCTTTGCTTTGCTGTACTCGTTGACGGCGCGTTCGCGCTGGCCGAGCATGTCAAAAATCATTCCCAGATAGATGTGGCTCCAAACTTCCGTCCACTTCTCCGATGGTTCGGGCACGGTTTGCAACGCTTCGCGGAAAGCGTTGGCTGCCGCCTGATAATTCTTCTGATAGAAAAAGGCTTCTCCCATGCGGAAATTTGCCAGCGGCCGGTTGGGCTGAACGGAAAGCGCACGCTGGTATTGCGTGACTGCATCGTAAAAGCGCCCCTGTTCGGCGAGCTCTTCGCCGCGGGCAACCGCTGCGCGGGAACGCAGAGAAGTGCTGCCTTTCAGGATGACATTGTTGGGATCGATCTTGATGCCGCCCGGCTTGGGCCGCCCGAACGTTTCCACTGTGAAGCCTGATTCCGTGCCAATTACGTCGACGGTTTTTTGCTCGGGATTCCCTTCGGTATCGATGCGCAAGTCCACCGGCATTCGAAACGTGTCCAGAGGCTGCTTGATCTTGCCGATGACGCGAAATCCCTTGGGCGTCCGGTAGACCACGTACTCCAGAGAAAACTCCGGCAGGCCCGTCGAATTCAGCCATTGCGCGAAAAAGCTTCGGAGGTTGGGCGGCTCTTGCGGCGGTTTTACCGAAGCCTGTGCCCGGCGCACGGCGAGGGTTTCAAAATCCTCGATACGCGCGCTCTTCTCCGCGAATAGAAAATAGAAATCATGCAGCAGGGTTTTGAAGGCCACATCACCCATCTGCGCGCGCAACATGTGGAAGAGCATCGCGCCCTTGTTCATCACCACGGAACGATAGTCCGGAGAATAAGGAGCCAGCCGCGCTGCTTGTGCGACGGGCGCGGCATCTTCATACATCAACGCACCGACGGCGAATTCGTCCACGGCCCTTAGCCCTGCCTCTTTGCCGGCATTCTGTTCGGCATAGAGCGCTTCGGAATAGCGCGCCAGGCCGTCGGTGATCCAAACGTCTCCCGGTGTCGCGGGAAGAACTTGAACACCCCACCACTGCGAGGCCACCAGCCGTGCGATGGTGCGGTCGCTGGCTTTGGGGTCCCAGCTGCGCTGGCTGAGCAGCAAAACTCCGGGGGCGGCAAACTCGCGCACGGTCCCATCCGGCAATTGGATGATGGACATGGTTGGATCGGGAATGGGCCCAAACAAGTCCGAGTAAATAATCGCCGCCCGCGCGACGCTGGCAGCAAAATCGCCGGCATTTGCGGAGGCTGCCCGGGGCGCGTAGACCGAAACGGAGATCCCTTCCGCTTGTTTGGGATTGAGCTGCAGATTGTTCCCGGCCACGAAGGTACCGTTGGGCGCCAGATTCTTGCATTCAAAAGTGTAGAGAAGCCGTCCGCCTTCGACCGCGTTCTTTGCGGGCATCGTCGTTGGAGCTGTGGACTTGCCCGTACCGGCGACTGCGAAAGTGTCTGGGACATTCAGCCGAAAGGTTGCGGTGAAACGGCTCGACGGATAGTTTGTCAGCGGAAACCAACGCGCGGGCAGCAGCAGATACGCACTATCTTTGTTGATAGAAGCGGCGCGCACTCCAGGCACGGGGCTGTTCTCTTCGTTGAAAAGCAGACCGGCGTAGGTGTAAGTGAGCGTCACATGGCCATCCGTGGCCACCGGGCTCGCCAGCTGCGTGATAACAATCAGCGGATTCTGATTGTCACGCTGGAAAGTCAGCGGCTTGCCATCCGGACCTTTCACTTCCTTCACGATCAGATTCGGATGGAGTTCGACGCGCACGCTGCTGGAAGCTTCCACAGCTTTGAAATCGATCTTCGCTGTCGCGGAGAGGGATTGGCCGATAGCGTCCAGCGTGGCGGAGACGTCGTAGTGTTCAGCCAGAAAAGTCACGGCCCGCGGCGCCTGGGCATGCAGCGGCATGGCGGCGCAAACAAGCAGCATTAGCGCAAACAAACAGAATAGGGCAGAAGCTCTTCGACGGAGGGTCATCGGACCCCTTTCAAGTAAGTTCAACTCGGTATTCATGCACCTATATAGGATACCAAACTCATCACTTCGCGTTGCTTTTCCGGGTGAGCAAAAGGCTGGCAATGGCCTCAGCCGCCCGCTCTACCGCCCCGGGCGGGCCCAGGAGCCGCTGCACCTCGACTAACCCCCGTCGCATCTCTTCCGCGCGGAGCTCGCCTTCTTTGGTGAAGGGGAGCAGCTTTGCGGCCTCCTCAGCAACTCGGGCCGGTGTGAAATCGTCCTGAATCAATTCCGGCACGACGGCACGCCCGGCGATCAGATTCACCATACTAAAGAATTTTGTCCTTACCAGCGGTTTCGCCAAACGAGCAGTCAAGGGCGACAGCCGGTATACGACGATCATGGGTGTTCCGAGTAACGCCGTTTCCACCGTCGCCGTTCCGCTGGAAACAATGGCCAGGTCTGCGGCCGCTAACGCGCTGTAGGTGTCGTCCTCCACGAACTTGATTTGCATCTGTGCGGGGAACAAGGCTTTCAGTTTTTCCACGTCCAACCCCGGCGCCGCCGCTAGCACCACGCCGAATCGGCCCGGGAGCGTTTTCCCCATCTCCGCAAGAGTTTCCACCAGCACCGGCACGTGGTGAGCGATTTCGCCTCGCCGGCTTCCCGGCAGGATGGTAAGTAGGGGGTCCCCATGCATCAAACCGTATTTCTCGCAGAAAAATTCCCGCGTCAAGGCGGGCTTAACGTTTCCCACTAGTGGATGACCGATGAATTTCACCGGCACTCCGGCATCGGAGTAGAACTTTTCTTCGAAATGGAAAATGCACAGCGCTTGCGCAAATCGCCGCCGCACCAGATTCACGCGCCAGGGGCGCCACGCCCAGAATTGCGGGCAGATGTAATAGACGTTTCGAATGCCCTTTGGACGCAATTTGCGCGCGAGCCGAAGGTGGAAGCCGGGGAAGTCTGTGAGAATCGCGAGCGGCGGACGGCGGCGTTCCGCTTCGGCTACGAGCCGACGCATGGCGCGGCGCAGCGATGGCAGGCGCTTCAGCACTTCGGTGATGCCCACGACGGAGACTTCCGAATAATCCGTGATGATCTCGACGCCGGCTGCGCGCATTTGCGGCCCGCCCATGCCGAAAATTGTTACATCGAGGCGCTGCTTCAGTGCCGTCGCGAGGCGCGCGGCGTACATGTCTCCGGAAGCTTCGCCGGCGGAGAGAAGGAGCGGTATGGGCGGCATGAGCGATTTTCGCGGCGCTCAGTCGCTGGCCGGCAACGGTGTCGGCTCCGCGGAGCCGTTCGCTTCCAAGGGGAGATGCAGCTCCTGCTCTTTGTACTGGAGCTGGTAGAGGCGGTAGTAGATGCCGCGCTCGGCGAGAAGCTGCTGGTGTGCACCTTGCTCACGCAGCCGGCCTTTGTGAAAGACCAGGATGCGGTCCGCGTGCTGGATGGTGCTCAGCCGGTGTGCGATAACCAGCGCGGTGCGCCCGGAGAGCAAGCGGCCCAGCGCTTCGCGAATGAGCAGTTCTGTTTTCGTGTCCACGCTGGAAGTGGCTTCGTCTAGAATCAGAAAACGCGGATTGTGCGCCAGAGCGCGCGCGAAATTGATGAGCTGCCGCTGCCCGACGGAGAGTGTTGAGCCGCGCTCGTTCACGCTGGCGCCTACGCCCTCGGGAAGCGAGCGAACGAAATCTCCCAGCCCAATCTCATCGACAGCGCTTTCCACCGTGGAGCGGGTGATGCCAGGGGTGCCCAGGCAGATGTTTGTCTCTATGGTGCCGGTGAAGAGAAAAGGATCCTGGAGCACGATGCCGAATTGACGGCGCAAATCCTGCAATTGAATCGTTCGAATGTCCTTTCCATCTAGAAGAATTTGCCCGCGCTGGACGTCGTAAAAACGCAGCAGCAGGGAAATTAGCGTGGTTTTTCCCGCGCCGGTATGACCCACGATGGCAATGGTCTGACCGGGATTCACGCGGAACGACACATCGCGCAGGACCCAGTCTTCCTCAGCGGGCTCGGGGACATTGCGATAACTGAACCACACATTGCGGAATTCGATTTCGCCGCGCGGATGATCGAGTGGAATGGCGTTGGGATCCGATTCGACCAGCACCGGCTCATCGAGCAGCTTGAAGATGCGCTCGGAGGCGGCCATAGCAGATTGTAGGATGTTGAATTTTTCGCTCAGATCCTGAATGGGGCGGAAAAAGCGCTGCGCATACATGGTGAACGCGGTGAGCACGCCGAGACTAAGATCGCCGTGGAGAATGCGGTTTCCGCCGGACCAGAAAATCAGGGCAATGGTGGCGAAGCTGAGAAATTCGACGGCCGGATAGAAGAGCGCGTAAGCGAGAATGGCATCGCGCCAGGCGAGCATATTGTCGCGATTGCGCTTTCCGAATTCTTCCATGGCCTTGCTCTCGCGGTTAAAGAGCTGCACCACGCTCATCCCGGAAATGTATTCCTGAAGAAAAGCGTTGATGCGCGCAATGGCGGTGCGGATGCGGCGATTCGCATCGCGAACGAATTTGCGGAAAATCATGGTAACGATCAAAATTCCCGGCAGAACAGCAAGTGTGTCGAGCGCGAGACGTTTGTCGATGTAGAAGAGCCAGCCGGCCATGACCACGAGGAGAAAGAAGTCGTTGATCATAGTAACGACGCCAGCAGCGAAAAGATCGTTGAGGGCATCGACGTCTGTGGTCACACGAGTGACTAGCCTGCCGACGGGATTGCGGTCAAAGTAGCTCATCGGTAGGCGCTGCATGTGGCCGAAGATCTCGCCGCGCATGTCGTACATAGTCTGCTGGCCGACACGTTGCATGATGCGAATTTGCGCGTATTGGGCGAGAAAATCAAAGGTAAGCACGCCCAGAAAGAGAACGCTAAGCCAGATAATGCCTGCCCATGCCGCGCCTTCTGGAATCGTATGTTTCGTAAATGGAACAAAATACTTATCGATCGCTTTTTGAAAAATCGCCGGCGGAGCTAGCTCGAGAGGAGTGACGATGGCCACCATGACGAGCGCGATAGCCACGCGCCATTTGTAGGGCTTCATGTATTGCAAAAGCCGCCGCATCAAGCGCGAGTCGTACGCTTTGCCGAGGGCCTCTTCTTCGTGCAGGTTGCTCATGCGCGTTCGAGCTCTTCTTCCAGCAACTGTTTCTGATACAAATCCGCGTAATAACCGCCCTGCGCAAGCAGTTGGTCATGTGTTCCGCGCTCGGTGATGGCGCCGCCGACCAAGACAACGATCTGATCGGCGTCGCGGACGGTCGAGGTGCGGTGCGAGATCAAAACTGTTGTACGGCCCTGCATGATTCCGCGCAGTCCGGTGAGGATGCGCTCCTCAGTTTGCGTGTCCACGGCGGAAAGTGAATCGTCCAGGATAAGGATGCGCGGATCGCGCACGATGGCGCGTGCAATAGCAGCCCGCTGCTTTTGTCCACCGGACAGAGTGATGCCGCGCTCACCGACCATGGTCTCGTAGCCCCTGGCGAAGCTAACGATGTCACCTTCCAGGCTAGCGAGTTCCGCCGCTTCCCGAACGCGCTGCTCTTCAAACGCCGGCAGGCCAAAGGCGATGTTGCCGCCCACAGTCTCACCAAACAAATACGTGTCCTGCGGCACGAATCCGATGGACTGGCGCAATGTCTTTAAAGGCCATTCCCGAATCGGACGGCCATCGATCAAAACCGAGTTGTCCGGCGCTTCCCAGAGGCGCGCAATAAGAGCAGCCAACGTGGTCTTGCCGCTACCGGTGGGGCCGACAATAGCCAATGTGGATCCCGCTGGAATTTTCAAATTGATGTCATGAAGCACCGCATGAGGGCCGCTGCCATTGGATTTTGCTGCGCCATTCGATCCGGCGCCGGAGAGCGTTGTTGGATATGTGAAGGTGACGTGGCGGAACTCGACTTCACCGCGAGGTTTGGTGCCTTCCGGAACTTTTGCGGCGCGATCATCGATGTTCGGCTGGGCCGTGAGGATGTAGTTCAGCCGGCCCATGGAAGCCGCGCCGCGCTGAAAAATGTTTGTGACCCATCCAAGGGCGATCATCGGCCAGACCAGCACGGTGAGGTATCCATTGAAAGCGATGAAAGCGCCGAGAGAAATCTGGTGGCGGAAGACCTGATGGCCGCCCTGCCACAATACAATCAAGAAGGTTGTGCCAATGAGCGCCTGCAGCGACGGCATGAACATGCTCCAAATGCGGATCAAGCGGATATTTCGCGAGACGTACTCGCGGTTGGGCTCGTCGAAGCCGCGGATTTCCGCTTCTTCCTGCGCGTAGGCACGCACAACGCGAACGCCCGCCAGGTTTTCCTGGACACGCGCGGTGAGCGTAGCGAGCGCGGCCTGGATTTTCTCGTAGAGTTCGTGAATCGTCTTGCCGAAGTACCACACAGCGAAGGCTACGATCGGCGCGGGAAGCAGAACCCACAACGTCAGGGAAGGCGAAAGCGTAACCATAATCACGATCGCCAGGATCATGGTGATGATGGTCGTCGCGCTGTACATGATGCCGGGGCCCAGCACCATGCGCACCGCGTTCAGGTCGTTCGTGGCGCGTGACATCAGCTCCCCAGTACGATTGCGAACGTAGAATTCGGGCTCGAGGATCAGCAAGCGCTTCAAGAGATCGTTACGAATGTCGAATTCAATGTCGCGGGACACGCCGATGAGCGTCCAGCGCGCGGAGAAAGAGAGAACGCCCTTGATTGCCACGCATAGCACAACGATGAGGCAATAAATGCCGAGCGTGCGGCGGCTGCTCGGCGCATAGTAAGGGATAGACCGGCTGAGAGTCGTAGGGTTGAGGCCAAAGGTGACCGGCGGAGCTCCCGTCACTGTGGTGTGCTCAAAAGGAACTGGATTGCCAGCGAGCGTATCCGTCATCACACCCGTGGCGAGCGGGAGCACGTTGCCCACGATGCCCATCAGCACGACCGTGAGAAGGCCGAAAACGATGCCGCCCGGGTAGCGCCGCAGATAGGGCATCAGACCGCCCAAGTCTTTGCCACGCGGAGACTCCTGCGAGGCCTTGGACGCCCGCTTGGCGGTGGTTGGTGGGACTGCGCTCATCGCAGCGTGGACCTCAGATCTTGCAGGGATGGCGATTCGAGCAGGAAATGCTCGTAGGTGCGGTCCAGAGATTGGTAGCGCCTCGTCGCGGGATTAAAACGAATGCCGATCGGCAGCACGTGGCTGTCGGTGACGCCTTTCAGCGGTGTGAAATAAAGTTGCAAGCCCTTGTCATCGCTCTGCTCGTATTGCAGACGCCAGCCAGTCACGGCCACCAACGGCGTCAAACCCAGAAATCCTTTCTGGTTTTTCAGGTGTTCATCGCAGCGCAGAACTTCCGCCCATTTCCCATCCGTGTTTTCCGCCACGACCACCCGCGTCACGATCGTTCCCGGCAAATTATTCGTGGGCGTTTTCGGCACCACGTTGGCCACAAGGAATTCCTGCTTCCCGTTCTTCGCCAGGTCTCCAAAGACCAGCACCTGCGACTCGCTCCCCAGCAGCGCTTTGGCCGCCAACTGAATCTCTTCGGGGATGACAGGCTCCGCGGGCTTGGTTTCCGCTTGCGGCGCAGGCTTGGGTGCATCCACGCCGCAACCGCCCAGAAAAATAGCTAGAGCCAAGCCACTAAGAAGGGATTTCAGCGGGATTCTCCAGGTCCGGGCAGCGCCGGCGGGCCAGCCCCCTCTTACGAAGGACGGAAAGCGGCCCGCCTCGTTAGCAAACCAACAGTCGCTTTGTGAAGTTTTCTCCATCAGAATCTTGCCGCCACCGTCGTGATTTGCACCACTCTCATTCTGCCTCGCAATACAACAATTCTAGCCGTTGCTCGCCTTTCGGGAAAGGACTCCCCGCATGGAGATTGCCTTGGAGTTGAACGTGCTACCGGTGCCCCAGAATCGCATCCAGCCGGGCTTCAAAGTTTTCCTCTCCTTCGGACCACAGCTCGCTGCGCTCAACGGGTAAAGCGCGCTCGACCGCTTCTACCCAATGGAACAACTGTTGGATGTTTTCGCGTGTCTTTGCGTGATATTCCTTCAAATTCGCGCTCGCGGTCATCCATTGCCGGAAGGTGTGCTCGACCGGATGATCCGAGGAGTTGAACGGATTCGAGGCCGCTCCCGGCGCCAGCAGCCCGCCATGTCCCGTGAAGAAATGCTCGAAGCCCAGGTCGGCGGAGAAATGGCCGGCTGTCGCCGCCAGCCCGTCGTCATATTCCAATCCGTGGCAGGTTAAGACTAGCGGCTCGGGTTTATGCTGCCATTTCAGGCTTTCGATATCGAAGCCCCACAAGTCCCATTTTGCGTTCGCGATGTACGCCGTGTCCGCATTCAGATGTTGCACCGCCAGCGCGGCGACCTCCGCTGGCCCAGTATCCAACGGACGCAAATCCCATTCGGCGACAGGAATCTCGGTGGCATCCACGGCCTGCACGGTCAGTTCGGTAAAGGAATTCTGAGTTGCCGAAAGCGGCGCCGTCGTCAAGAACCGTGCGAACTCCGCGAGCATCGTTTCCAGCGAAAAATCGCGCGTCCACACGCGCAGGTAAGCATGATTGGCCATCAGGGTTGATACCTTCGGGATTATACCGAGCCGGCGATGAACTGGCGAATTCGCGTCGGGGGAGTCGACCGGGGCCGGCTCGCTGTTTATCAACTCCCCGTATTCGCGCTCTTTGCGCGCGTGGGAGGTTCCGGCGGGGTGAGACTAGAGGCAATCTCTTTCAGCCGTTCGCGCAGCGATTCTCCAATGCCCGCAAAGACTTGGTTGCAGGCTTCGCGGAGTTTTTCTTCGGCGGTTGCGGCGATTCCGGAAATCATATCGCGCGACTGGTGATCGAGCGAAGCCACGGTCGCCAGCATCCATTGGTTCGAAACGTTTTCCAGCTTGCTCTTGTAATGCTCCGCGGCTTCCTCGCCCATCTGCCCGTAAACGCGCTGCATTTCCTGCTGATGCGCGTCCGTCATGGACTTCCATGAATTCAGCAGCGGTTCGAATCCTTGCTCCACGCGTTTCCGCGCGTCCGCGACACCGGCTTCCAGCGCTCCACCCATTGCCGTCTGGAAGCGCTGCAAGAATTCCTGCTGCTCGGTAGTCACGCGGTGTCCCAGTTCCACGCGCGCCGCGTTCATTTCCGATCGTGATTCTTCCGTTGAACGCCGGAGCTCGTGGCCGAATCCATCCAGCTCCTGACGCCCCGTGCGCTGCACCTCATCTGTGAAAGCCGCCGCCGTGGTATCTGCCGCCTCCGCAAAAAGCGCTCGCGCGCGTTCGAACGACTCGCGCACCACTTCTTCCATCTGCGTTTGCGTGTGTCCCACGAAGCTGCGGCTGGAATGATCCAGCTCGCTGGCAAATACGCTGGACACTTCCCCGGCCTTTTCCCGCAACTGATTCGCAGCCTGTTCAACGGCGCGGTCCGCCTGATTCTGAATCTGCGTCTGCGCTTTTTTCTCGTACCATTCCGCGGACTTGTAGAGTTCCTCGACTACCTGGTGCTTCAAGTCGCTGACTTTTCCTTCCAGATCCGTCAGGTTGCGCCCGGTGATCGTTTCCGACGCTTCCTGAAGAATCTGCTCCACGCCTCCCAGGTTTTCCCGGAAACGGCCCAGCGATTCCGCGAAGGCATCATCCGCAGCCGTGCGGATGCGGTCTTGCTGTAGTGTCAGCGCCGCATCTAGCAGGGAACGCCCTCCTGCCAGCCGGTGGATGGCTTCTTCGGTCCGGGAAATGTGTGGTTGCACCATTTCCTCAACCTGGCGATGGAACGTTGCCAGTGCTTCGCGGCTGCTATCTTCAAATGTCGAACGAATTTCCGCGTTAATCTCCTCGATCAACGATCCCGACCGCCGGTGCAATTCATTGCGGTGCAGGTTCAGCACGTCCTCCAACTGCGACTGGAATCCCGCCAGCGCCTCCTGCTTGGCATTTTCGAGTTGTGCCGCATGGTTCTCGAACCGCTCGCCGGTTTCATGAGCGCGCGTTAGCAGCGCTTCCAGGCGTTGCGACTGTTCTTGAATTGCATCCCGCAACGCGGCTGTCTTCTGCTCCGACTCCGCTGCTGCGCCTGCCGCCGCTTCGCGCACTGCCGCGGTGTGGCGAGCCATCTCTTCCTCTAATTGAGAGAGCAAGCCGCGCGCGTGTTCGTTCAGCCCGCTTGCCGCACGCTCCTGCACCGCCGCAAGCGTGCTTTCGATGGCCATGCGCCAACGCGTCTGCGCGGCTTCCAGTTCACTCGCAAGCTGGCCCTGCCATGAGGATTGCACCGCAGCTAGCGCCTCTGCCGAGTGTCGTTGAATCTCGTTCGCAGTGGCGTTCAACACCTCGCGTTGCTTGGCAGCTACCTCCTCCAGTTGCTTCGTGGCTTCGCTTGCGGACTGCGCTGCGGCCACGGATTGTTGCTGAATCTCGTTTGCAGCTGCTTTCAACGCTTCATGCTGTTTCGCAGCCATTTCTTCTTGCTGCTTCGCG
>Ga0210407_10002098_pt1 | contig 17516 bp, 17 predicted proteins | sample IncBWC27MmetaG_FD_150860 | JGI IMG/M metagenome (GOLD analysis project Ga0210407, IMG submission 150860) | Forest soil microbial communities from Barre Woods Harvard Forest LTER site, Petersham, Massachusetts, United States - Inc-BW-C-27-M | ecosystem: Environmental > Terrestrial > Soil >...
ACTATCTGGAGCCGGCAATGGCCAAGCAAACGGTCTCCTGCTTAACGGAATTGCTGCGGCCCGGCGGTGTGGTCTTCGCGATGTTTCACAGCAAGAAGCCGGAAGGGTTTCAGCGCTATCGCGTGGCAGATTCGAACACACTGCAAGTGATATCCACGCCCGTGATGTGTCCGGCGCAAAAGGTTTATCAGAACCGCGAAATCCAGGACCTCTTTGGGCGTTACCGGACGATGAAATCTTTCGTGAGCCGCGACCAGCTTCGCGAAACGCTCTTTATCAAGTAATTTCCAAAAACAGGTAGTCCGACAAGCGGGCCGTGGAAACCGTGTCCCGGCTGTCATTTGACTTGCAACTGGCGATTTCGAAGAGTACAAGCAAGGTGTGAGCTCATCGAGCTCCGGAGGGGACTATGACTCCACCGGGCTTAGAGCAGAACCAAAGCTGAACACACCGCTTTTGCGGTGCGCGTCGCCCGCGAAACATACGCGTAATCAGCGCGCTTCCGAGACGACACAGCAAAATAAGCAAAAAAGGGAGCCGCCCGGCTCCCTTTTTGCTTTGCAATGGAAAGATTGGATTAGTGTTTTGTCGAAGCCGAGCGGTGATGATGGTGCCGCTTGCCACTGCGAGAGTGCCGGGGGTGATGGCGGTCATGCGACGACGCTGCGTTTGAATTCTGCGCCGAAGCCGCGTTGCCGGGTGACCCTGGAGCAGGTGGAATTGCATTCGCTTGCTGAGGCTGTGCGGCTGCGAAGAGCAGCGGAGCAACTGCCAACGTGAGTATGCTTAAGGTACGTTTCACAGAAATTCTCCCAAGTGGAAATCCCCTGTGAAGGTATTGAATCACAAGCAAGGAAAAAAGTCGCGGAGAATTGTGCCGGGGAGGTGCGCAATTTAGCAGCGGGGGCCGCGCCCGGCAGGCGCAAGCAAATCGAGTGGGTAGTCGATCACCGACGCGCGCCTTTACGCTGAATCTTGCAAAGCTAGCTGCCGAATCGGATTTTCTCCAGCCACTTGATCGCTTCATGCTGATTGGCTATCACCTGCGCCTGCCATACGAGGGCAATGGACATCAGGCTCATGGTAATGACGCAGCAAACGAGAACGATATTTTTGTGCGACTCACGCGCAGGAAGGCGCAACGCGCTGACGAGAGATGACATAGTAAGGTGTCTCCTAGTACTCAGGGCAAGAATCGTTACGCGCGGCTCCCACCCGAGGGGCGCAAATGCTGAGAGATCATTTCACCCGAGAATTTAGGGGCAATCGGACTGCCACAAATCCATTTGTACAGAAGTCGTTGATTGCTGGAAAAACAGGCGAATTTGATTTTATGGCGAGACAAGCTCAGCTATTCAGGGCAGAAGATGTGCAAAGAAAATCGTTTCTTAGCCATTTTCCTTCCGGCGACTTGGCCCGCCGCAAGGTTGTTGATCTCAAAAACGCCGCTGGCGAGTACCGGAACTCTTCGTTCGCAAGCCCACTAGTGGGGCTGATTGTCGCCGCCTAAAGCGAGCAGGACTTCTTCCCAAACGTTGGGATCATGGAGAGGAAATTCGCGGGCCTTGGAGGTCGCGGTGACTTCAGCTGAGCTTTCCAAGGGTTTTTTTGCGGTGAGCAGGATGGTGCGCTCGCAGTACGGAAACAAGCTCGCCGCGTGTTCGGCCGTGGCGATGGCGAGGGTATGTGCATGATAGCGGAGCGCGCGGTCATAGAGTCTTGCCAGTTCGCGGACGCACCGCTGCACGCTGGCACCGACGGCCAGCGACCACAAAATACCATGTTGGCGAAGCTGCAGCTTGCGATTGGCGGCTTCCAATCGAAAGCGCTCGATATCCTGCTCCGAGGCTCCCGCAAAGAAAAAGAGCACGTCAAAATCGCGCTGACGGGCGAGTTCCGCTTCGCGCAGAGGCAGGCCGGCGTTCTGCACGAGTTCGCGAGGAGATAGTGAGCGCAAAGTGACGACGGACACGCCGGTCTCTTCGGAAAGCAATTCCAACGCGTTTTCGGCAGCCGGGAGGGCCTCTGCGACAGGCAGGCACGTGAACCGACCTAGACGCACGGTGGTTGCGCCCTTCGAACGGGACGTGCCGGACTCTGGGCGCAGGTGGAAGTAGTCTTCGGGAAGGCAGACGCAGGAGCCATCCTCGATGATGAACGGATGTGTGTGGGCGTGTTTGCGGCGCGCGTCGTCGAACTGCAGCCGGGACCTGCTGGTGAGCCAGACAGCTGGGATTCCGGCATGGTCAAGGGCGGCAGTGAATTCGTCAAGCCCGGGAGTGCTTTTTCCATGCGGGGGAATCAGTCCATCCACGGCGATGTACAAAACGTTTGATGTTTGACGCAAACAGGGCTCCGGCGGTGAGCACTCATTCTAGCGGAAACGGCGCGGAATGTATGTTCGAACGGGGTGCCGCGGGATCGCAGTGGCGCGTCGCCCGCACGAAGGTGGAAGAAGGAAAACGAAAAGGCGGGCAGTGGACCCTGCCCGCCTTCGTTAGCGCCAGGCCGTCTCGGCCGGCGGTCTCTCGCGTTTTTACTTGCCAGACTTCGCGGTGCTTGCAGACGTTTGCGAATTCGCCTTAGGGATGCTGACGTAACCGCTGATGGTGTCCTTGGAAACCTTGTTGATCACGATTTCCTCGGGAATGTGCGTGCCAGCGGTGTAGAAGAAGACGGGCTCGTTGAGCGCGCGGTTCTTCTTTTCGAACTGTTTGTCTTCGACGGTCAAGGCCACGCTGTACTGATTGCGCTTTTCATTCACGCCCTTCAGCGCGACGGTAACGTTGCCGACCTTCTGGGGCTTGTTCTTGCCGGTGATGGTGAACTCGACGTAGTCGCGTTCGCCAAGGCGGCGCAGTTGGTCGATTTCATCATGATTGCGCGCGATGAGGGTGCCCATCTCGCTGCGAGCCATTTTCAGATCTTCGCGGGTGGCGTCGAGGTCGGTCTTTACGCCCACGACTTTGGTGTCCACCGTCTTCACGTCGTCGGAAGTCGCCTTGGTGGCGAGCTCGGAGTGCACGGAAGTGTCTAGCGCGGTCAGCTTCTGCGTGGTCGCGTCGTTCAATTGCGCCGCTTCCGTGCGAGCCTTCTTAAGCTGGCCTTGGGTGATCTTCAACTTGTCAGTGACAACCTTCAGATCGCCCTGGAGATCGGTGTTGGACTTTTCATCTTGCGCCAAGCGGTCCTTCAGCGAGGACACATCCTGTTGCACGGATTGTTCGGTAGTCTTTAGTTGAGCGGCCACAGACTGCTGAGTGGCATCGAGCTTCGAAGAGGCGTTCCAGCCAAAAGCGAGCCCTCCAACCGCAACCAAGCCAAGAACGATAATCGCTGGCAACTGCCAAGCGGGTGATTCAGTGTGCGTTTCGATAATTTTTTCGTCAGACATTTTCGATCTTTCTCCTCACCCCATCTGGGGAACTACCTTGTGTAACGAACCCGTAATGGAAGCTGTGCATGACCTGGACCAAAGGACAGTATGCGGCCTGCTTTCTAGCAGTATGAAAAATAGGGGGTTACAGGAGGAGTGAAAGACAGGGGTGGTACTATACCTAGCAAAGTTTACGCGAACGCGGGGCGAACAGCGGATTTTTTGCGCGTTGCCTTTGCTATACGAAGACCACACCCATGGCCGCAAGGTCGGATTTCAGCTGTTCGGCTGACTGGAACGCAATTCCTGACATTCCAAGGCATTGAGCGGCCTGGACATAGGCTGGAATGTCGTCGATGAAGAGCGCTTCCTCGGCGCGCACTTTGGAGGCCTTGAGGGCTTCCAGATAAATGAGGGGATTGGGTTTGCTGGCGTGTACGGAGCAGGAATAGATGCGCGCCGGGAAAAACCGGAAGAAATCGTAGGTAGACTCCAGATGAGCCACGTGAATGGGATCGGTGTTGGAGAGCAACGCGAGACGGTAGCGCTTCGAGAGTTTCTCCAGAAAGTTGCCGTCCTGGATGGGATTGGGGTCGAGAGCGCGATTCCAGGTTTCCACGAACTGCTCAAACGACAGGGAAGTGCCCAGTCGCCGCGAGACGTGCAGATGCCAGTCGTGCGGCGACATGCGGCCCTCTTGCCAATCCGGCCAGCGGGGATCCTTTTCGAGCGCCGACCAGATCTCTTGCGGGCTGAGGGAAACACCTTGGGCCAAGCCGCTCATCGCTCGCGAGACGTCGACGCGAACGAGAACACGGCCAATATCGAAAATGATGGCGCGGAGACTGGGACCCGCCATGGGTTATTGGCCTTTGCGGCCAGCCGGAGCCGGGGAAGAAGGAGTGTTGGGAGCGTTTCTGGAGCGGAGAACTCCAATCACGGCCGGCAAAATGGAGACGACGGCCACAACCGCGATGACGTAATGAATATATTTCCCGATGTTGGGGATCGAGCGCCCCAGGGTGAAGCCGCCCAGAATCATGGCGCCGACCCACAGAATGCCGCCGCAAATGTCGAAAGCCAGATACCGCGAATAAGGCATTTTCGCGGCGCCTGCGACGGGCGGGCAAAACGTGCGAACGATGGGCACAAACCGCGCAAGAATCACCGCCCGGCCGCCATATTTCTCGTAGAAATCATGGGCGCGCTGCAGGTGGCTGCGGCGAAACAAGAGGGAGTCCTCCCGACGGTACAAAGCAGCGCCGGTGGAGCGGCCGATCCAGTAGCCAATCTGGTCGCCGGTGATCGCACAAAGCATGACCGGCGCGAGCAACCATTTGAGGGGAATCACGCCCGCAGCCGAGAAAATTCCCGCAGTGATCAGCAGAGAATCGCCGGGAAGAAAAAATCCTACAAAGAAGCCCGTTTCAATAAAGACGATGCCGCAGATGAGCGGAGCGCCGCCGGAGCGAATCAGCTCCTTGAGTCCCTCTGGGCTATAGAGTGATTGGAGAAAGTGGAGGATCGATTGGAGCACTCGGCGAAGTTCCTCGCGGCCATTGGAGTTGGTTCGGAAACGGGCGCTAACGCAAACACGCGCCTGCGCACCGACGAAAAGGCACCCAATCCAATACGGTAGCAGAAAACACCGAAATCTCCGCTACATTCATGCCACAAGAGGAGCAGCACGCCGGTACAAGCAAACCAAGCACTGAGACGCAGGATCACATGGCCTCCGAGAGCCAAAGGTAGCCACGGTCTTCTGCCTCGACGCGGGCTTCAATCTTGAGAGTAGGTTCTTCTGCTTGGCCGAGGAGCTTACGTATGCGCGGCAGCGCACGACGGGCCGCTAAGGCGCCCGCTTCGATGGCTTCGTCGGCGCGGTCGAAGTCATCCCACGCCAGTGATTGCACGTCGGGGCGGAGGATCAGGTCCGCGTGTCGCTCCCAAATCTCCGTTTGGTGTTTTTGAGCGGCACTCACGGCGCGGCTCACCACTTGAAAGACGTTGGTGGGAGCGCCGCGGCGGCCGTCATGCATTCCCACCGAAATTCCCACCACGTGGGAGGCGCCCAGCTCGCGAGCGGCGCGCGTAGGAACCGGGGCTACGAGGCCTCCGTCGGCGAGGCAACGCGTGCCAATTTCCACTGGCTGGAAAAGCCCCGGAAACGCGCAGCTCGCGCGAATCGCATCCACGAGATTGCCTTGCGTAAAGACCACTGGCTCGCCATTCGCAAGGTCTGTCGCCACCACGGCCATCGGAATTCGCAATTGTTCGAACTGCCGCGATTCAAATACGCGTTCAATCAGGCTGGCTAGTCTTTGATTGCTCGCCAAGCCGAGCCGCGTCACCCGCCAGCGCGCAATGTCGCGAAAGCGCAGCTCCCGGCAGACGCCAATGATGCGCCCCAGCGGCGCTCCGCTGGCGTAGGCAGCGCCCAGGATGCTGCCTACGCTCGAACCCGCAATGTGAGAGATGGGGATTTGATTCTGTTCGAATACCTGCAGCACACCCAGGTGCGCGAATCCACGGGCAAATCCTCCGCCCAGGGCCAGCCCGATGCCTGGCCGCGCGGCCGCCGGAACTGAACTTTCGGCCGGTTCTGGTCGAATGAATTTGTGGTGCCGCCCCATGGCTAAAGGATGCCAGTGTCGTCTACCTGCTCCTATGGGCCGCACGTCCCGCGTGGACAGTACTCTTGTACCTGCATGGAAATTGAACAAGTTTCGATGCGCAAACGCCCAACAGTACGTTCTTACTAGTCCCGTACCCTCTCTGTACCATTGTGAGCCGCGGCGCCGTGCGCGATTCTCTTCCGCGTCAGGCTGAAGCACTGAGGGGGCTGCGAATGGACAGTGTGTACAAGGCTTGGATAGGCCAGCCGGTGGTGCTGCAAGTGGTTTTGGGCGATATCAAGGTGCCACTGCGCGGCAAGCTGCTGAAAGACGGCGGCGAAACGGTAAGGATGCGGATCGGTGACGGCTGGGACGTGGATATCTACAAGGCCATGATTTTGGCAGTGGAAGAAGATGCGATGGTCTTGTTGCCGGCGTGAGGCGAATGACCATGAAGACGCAAGAAATCAAGTACGTGACGCGCCGCCGGGCCGCCGTTCTGCTCGGCATCTCGGAAATGGAATTGAGCCGCATCTCCAGTGAATCCGGCTTGGGCCGCACGGAAACCGCGGGCTCGGAAGTAGAGACCTTTTTCACTTACGAAGAACTCCAGCAAATTTGCCGGCTGGCCACCCAAGAGGTGCACTAAAAATTTAACGAGTTTTCCTCCGGCCCCCCTCAGCAGTAACCCCCGCCCCGGGTCGCTCCCCCCAGCGATCCGGGGTATTTTTTTGTCCGCGCTCCCTTGTTGTTTAGATCGCGGACAAACCCTTTGACAGAAAGTGCCGCTCCTTAGAGACTTAGCGCCTCAATCGTTTGGACGGAGGCGGAATGCGCGTTCGCGAGTTCAGCAGACGAGACAGTCTGATTTTCGGAGCGGGATTGTTCTTTGCTGTCGCTCTTCTTCTTGGTGCGCGCAGTTCCCGGAGCAGTGATGCGGCGCCCTGCGATTTGGTGATCGCCAATGGCCGCGTGATGGATCCCGAGTCAGGTTTTGATGCGGTTCGAAACGTTGGCATCAGCGGTGGCAAGATTCGTGCGATTTCCGAGGACAAGCTGAATGGAAAATCCACGATCGATGCCACAGGACTGGTGGTGGCGCCGGGTTTTATCGATCTGCACGAACACGGGCAAGAACCGCGCAACTATCAATTTCAGGCGCGTGACGGAGTAACGACCTCTTTGGAGCTTGAGGTTGGCACGGATGACGTCGACAAGTGGTACGCCACCCGGGAAGGGAAGTCGCTGATCAATTTCGGGGTCAGCATCGGGCATATTCCTGTGCGCATGAACGTGCTCCACGATCCAGGCACATTTTTGCCGACGGGCGATGCCGCCCATCGCGCTGCGACGCCGGAGGAGCTGGCTGAAATCAACGCCATGATGGAGAAAGGATTTCGCGCCGGGGCATTGGCAGAAGGCATGGGAGTGAATTACACGGCTGCGGCCACCCATTCTGAAATTATCCAGATGTTCCGCATCGCGGCGAAGTATAGTGCTTCCGTTCACGTCCATCTGCGCTATGGCGGAATAAAGGAACCCGCAACCGGTCTGGCTGCTCTCGAAGAGGTGATCGCCGCAGCTGCGGAAACCGGCGCACCGCTTCACGTCGTGCACATCACCAGCATGGGCCTCAAAACCACGCCCGATTTGATCGCGATGGTGGAAGGCGCGCGGAAGCACGGCCTCGACGTGACGACCGAGGCCTACCCGTACACCGCCGGAAGCACCGCGTTGCAATCCGCGGTATTCGATCCTGGCTGGCAGGAGAGCATGGGCATCACTTACCACGACGTCCAGTGGGCGGAAACCGGCGAGCGACTCACCGCCGAATCATTCGAACGCTATCGCAAGCAAGGCGGCATCGCCGTGATTTTTTCCATTCCAGAGGAAGCCGTTCGAACCGCTCTGGCCAATCCTTTGGTCATGATCGCCAGCGACGGCATGATGATCACTGGAGCGAAAGTTCATCCACGCGGACAAGCCACGTTTGCGCGCGTCCTCGGCCATTACGTACGCGAAGAAAAGACGCTTGATCTGATGACCGCCCTTCGCAAGATGACGCTCCTGCCCGCTCAGCGGCTGGAAAAGCGCGCACCCGCGTTCAAGGACAAAGGACGCATTCGCATCGGCGCAGATGCGGATATCACCGTCTTTGATCCCATTCGCGTGATCGACAAAGCCACTTACGAAGAGCCCCTGCAATACTCGGAAGGCATTCCGTTTGTGCTGGTGAATGGCGTCGCCGTTGTGAAGGACAGTAAACTCGTGGATGGTGTATTCCCTGGTTGCGGCGCTCGCGCGCCAATTGTGCAGTAAGTAAAGAACGACATCGATTGAGGTCCCATTTGCTCACGTGTTCAAACGAATTGAATTCATATAGCTCCGAATCGAGATGACCAGCCCATCCTCCGCGCCAACCAGGAATTACCACGCCGTTCTGGCCGGATTTCTCGGCTGGACACTGGATGCTTTTGATTTCTTTGTGGTCGTTTTTCTTTTCGATACGCTCGCTCATCAGTTTGGTGTAAGCAAGAAAGAGATTGTGCTCACGACGACCGCTACGCTGGCGATGCGCCCCATTGGGGCACTGTTGTTCGGTTTGCTCGCCGATCGCTACGGCCGCCGCATCCCGCTGATGGCCAACGTCATCTACTTCTCCATCATCGAACTTCTCTGCGGGTTCTCTCCCAATTTCACTTTCTTCCTCATCATGCGCGCTCTCTTTGGCATCGGCATGGGTGGCGAATGGGGCGTGGGCGCGTCTTTGGCCATGGAAGCCGCCCCCGTAAAATTGCGCGGCATCCTCAGCGGCATATTGCAGAGCGGTTATTCGATCGGATATTTGCTCGCCGCCGTCGCCGCGCGCTTTCTGCTGCCTGCGTGGGGCTGGCGCCCGATGTTCTGGATCGGCGCTCTGCCCGCCTTGCTCGCGCTCTACATTCGAACCAAAGTCCCCGAATCCGAAGCCTGGAAACAGCATAAAGCCGCCAGCACCGGAGAAGTTTTGCGCATCGTCGCGAAAGAGTGGAAACGCTTCGGCTATCTCGTCGTCCTCATGACCTTCATGATGTTTCTCTCTCACGGCACGCAGGATTTGTATCCGGATTTTTTGAAAGAAGTACACAAAGTCGCCGCGCGAAGCGTCGCCAACATAGCCATCATCTACAACATCGGCGCGGTCCTCGGCGCCATCGTCTTCGGATATTTCTCGCAAGCCGCCGGCCGCCGCAAAGGCATGATCGCCGCCCTGGCTCTTTCGCTCGTCCTGATCCCGCTCTGGGCATTCGGCAGCAGCATCGCCATCTTGGTCACTGCGGCTTTCGTCATGCAGATGGGCGTGCAAGGCGCCTGGGGCGTAATCCCCGTTCACCTCAATGAGCTCTCCGCCGACGCCGCCCGCGGCCTGATGCCGGGTCTCGCCTATCAACTCGGCATCCTCCTCGCCTCGCCCACAAACTCCATCGAGTTCGGCCTAGCCCACAAATTCGGCTATCAGTGGGCCCTCGCCGGTTTCGAAGTCGTAACCATCCTTACGCTGACCGCGCTCCTCTGGTCCGGCGCCGAAGCCCACAGCCGAAGTTTCGTCCGGCAGTCCGGCTGAATTAGCGCTTGTCGCCCACGATGCAACGACTTCCTGCGCCACGCGGTAGCCTAGCAAATTGGCTGACAATTCTGCCCGGGTAGCTGAGCGGTGCAACTCTGTGATAATATTTTCTTACAGTGCGCCTGTAGCTCAGTTGGATAGAGCGTCTGGCTACGAACCAGAAGGTCGGGAGTTCGAGTCCCCCCAGGCGCACCATTTTCCTCAAAACCCGATTTATCCGTCTCCGCTTTGGCGGTGGCGCGTCGCCCGCGTCCTAAAGTATTTTCGAGTAATGCGAAATCTGACGAATCCAGCCTCGATCAAGGCAAAAGGCTTTCTGTTTCTGTGTTTGGGATTGCTCTCGGCCTTACTTCTGCTTTTCGAGCATCCGACGCTTCGTGTGGCTGTCCTGCTAGCAGTCGCGGTCTGGAGTTTTTGCCGCTTCTATTTCTTTGCGTTTTACGTCCTCGAACACTACGTGGACCCGGGGTATCGGTTTTCCGGCTTGCTCTCATTCACCAGGTACGTCATCTCCAGAAAACGCCATAAGCAATAGAGTCGCGGGCGGCCAATTGACCCTAATTGATTATTTGCCTGGAATTTCCGCGGGCTGCAATTCGCGCGCGTGCGCCACGAGCTTCTTCAATTTGCCTTCGATTGACGCGTCGCCGATGTGCTCCTCCTGCAGCACGCCGTCGGCATCGATGGTAAACGTGTGCGGAATCGCCGTCACGGCAAACATCTTCGCGACTGAACCAGTAAAACCTCCGTCCCGGTATTGCGGCCAGGTCATCTCGTTTTTCGTGACGTACTCCTTCCACTTCTGCTCGTCGTCATCCAAGCTCACGCTGAGCACCACCAGCGGCTGCCCCTGAAACTTTTTCGCAACATCCCGAATATGGGGCATAGCCTCGCGACAGGGTTCGCACCACGTCGCCCAAAAATCAAGCAGCACCACTTTCCCCTGCAAATCGTCCATCGTAATCCGCTGACCATCGATCGTGGTTACCGCGAATGGAGGCGCCATCCTCGCACGCGCCAGTTCGGGACGCGCCATATAGCGTAGCGCCCGCTGCCGGTTGGGATCTTCCGCCGGCTTCATCTTCACAAATTGCTCGAACCGGGCCTTTGCAGCGTCGTCCTGCTTCAGGTAGGAAAGCGCCTTTCCATCCATCAACACGGCATCGGGGAAATTCGCAGCGGCCGCGAGCGCCTTCGTACACTCCTCGTGAGCGCGGGAGAATAATTCTTCCTTATGCTTTTCCAATGCCTCCTGCATCAACACCGCGGCAAACTGGTAGTGCGCGATCGCGGTATCTCTTTGGCCCTGCGCTCGCGCCACCATTTCTTCGGCGCCAAGTTCGGCGGTTTTCCACTCGCCCAGTTCCAATCCGTATTTGATCATCAGCTTCTGGCACGCCAGGCAATGCCCGCCATCCTGCTTGTCCGCCTTCCTGAAATCGTCGAGAGCCCATTCCTTATTGCGATCGTGCAGGGATTTCTGCGCTTTCTCGTAGGTCTTCCGTGCCTTCTCATCCGTCGGCCCGTCCGTCTTTTCCTGCGCCACGGCGGGCGCCAGAACAAACACCAACGCCATACTGACACCGGCAAATCGCATAGCAGCTCTCCTGCTGATCACAAGAATTGCGGCGCAAAGCCGTCGCGAGCCAAGAATATACCGCGAGGAAGTCCCCTTTGCATTACTAATTCAAGTGTTAGCCCCTGCCCGCGCCACCCAATAGAGTAGAAGGGGCGTCGCTTCACCAGCTGTGAACGGTGCCGTCCAGCTTTCGATTGATCGGCAAGTAGGCGCGTTCGTACGGATATTTCGATGCCAGGCTCTCGTCGATGTCCACGCCCAGTCCGGGCGCATCGCCGGGATGCATGAAGCCGTTTTCGAACGAATACGAGTGCGGAAACACCGCATCGGTTTCCTTCGAATGCCGCATGTACTCCTGGATTCCGAAATTGTGTACGCTCAGATCAAAATGCAGCGCCGCGGCCATGCAAACCGGGCTCATATCCGTTGCGCCGTGCGAACCCGTTCGCACGTGATAGATCTCCGCCAGGCTGGCGATTTTCCGCATCTGCGTGATTCCTCCCGCATGCACCACCGCCGTTCGAATGTAGTCGATCAACTGCTCTTGGATGAGCTGCTGGCAATCGTAAATGCTGTTGAACACTTCGCCCACCGCCAGCGGAGTCGTCGTGTGCTTTCGAATGAGCCGGAAGCTCTCCTGCAGTTCCGCGGGCGTCGGATCTTCCAGCCAAAAAAGATGCGACGGTTCAAGTTCTTTTCCCAGCCGCGCCGCCTCGATCGGCGTCAATCGGTGGTGTACGTCGTGCAAAAGAGGTATGTCCGGGCCAAACTCCTTCCGCAGCCTCGCAAAAAGCTGTGGCGCAAAATTCATATACAACTCGGAAGACCACCGGCTTTCGGGCGGAGCCGCTTTTTCCGCTGGCTCATAGTAGAGATTTCCCCGGCCAACTCCGTAAGTACTTTCCAGTCCAGGGATTCCCGATTGCGCGCGAATCGCTTTGTAACCCAGTTCAATGTAGTGCGCGACCGCTTTGACGGTATCTTCAATGTCCGTTCCGCTGGCGTGGCCATAAACCAAAATGTTGTCGCGCGATGCCCCGCCAAGCAATTGGTAAAGCGGAACGTTCAGACTTTTCGCCTTGATGTCCCATAGCGCCGTGTCTACCGCGCCGATCGCCGCCATCGTGACCGGCCCGCGCCTCCAGTACGCCCCTTTGTACAAATATTGCCAAACATCCTCGATGCGCCGCGCATCGCGCCCGATCAGCAGCGGCAAAACATGCTCAGTCAGGTAACTCACCACCGCCAGTTCACGCCCATTGAGCGTGGCGTCGCCCAGTCCGTAGACGCCGTCTTCCGTCACAATCTTCAGCGTCACAAAATTTCGTCCCGGGCTGCACACAATCAGCTTGGCATCCGTAATTTTCATCGGCTATTTCCCCCGCGGCAGTTATATAAAGATTCTTCACTTTATCATCCCTCAGGCCACAGAGCGGAATGCGCGTATGTCGAGAGACCGCATGGCCGCAACCGAACCGGTAAAATGGCCAGAGCCCGCTCGCGAGCGGCGGGGTCGTTCTGACAGCGCTTGCAAAGTAGCGTAAAATAACTCTTCTTACTCGTGAAAAGCGGGCGCGGACTTTATTTTAGATTGAGTTGAGGAATTCCATGGCGGTCAAAAGTATTCGGCGATATGGATTCGCAGAGAACCCGGTCATTCAGACCGAGCTTAGTCATTTGTCCATCGAGCACCCGGTTCTCGCGAAGCTCGGCGGGCAGGAGTTGCTGCCGAACCGCGGGGTGGGGCTGAATTTGGATTGGGTCGAAAACGTGCGCGTGAACACCAGCGCGGTGGAGCGGCGAGCGCAGACTCTGGGGACGCGGCGCACAGTGAAGAAAGAGTGGCAAATTGCGTGGCTGCTGCGCGCGATTACGTGCATGGATTTGACGACGCTTTCGGGCGACGACACCGTGGAGCGCGTACGAAGGCTTTGCGCGAAGGCGCGACAGCCAATGCGGCAGGATTTGGTCGCGCAGTTGGGGATTGAGTCTCTCGACGTGAAAGTGGCGGCGGTGTGCGTGTATCACACGTTCGTGGAGACGGCGGTGCGGGCGCTGGACGGAAGCGGGATTCACGTGGCGGCGGTATCCACGGGATTTCCGGCGGGGTTGTCGCCGATGGAAGAGCGCGTGGCGGAAATTCGGCGGTCGGTGGAAGCGGGAGCCAACGAGATTGACGTAGTGATCACGCGCGCGCATGTCTTTGGCGGTGAGTGGCAGGCGCTGTACGACGAAGTAGCGACTTTCAAGGCCGCGTGCGGTAAGGCGCATATCAAGGTGATCCTTGGGACCGGTGAATTGCTGACGCTGAGGAATGTGGCGCGCGCAAGCGTAGTGGCGATGATGGCGGGCGCGGACTTTATCAAGACGTCGACGGGGAAGGAGCCCGTGAATGCGACGATTCCCGTGGGGCTGGTGATGACCCGCGCCATTCGCGAGTACGCGCAGGAAACGGGAATGGCCGTGGGATTCAAACCGGCGGGGGGCATTCGAACGGCCAAGCAATCGTTGGAGTGGCTGTCGCTGATGAAAGAAGAGCTTGGATCGTCGTGGCTGAAGGCCGAACTGTTTCGCATTGGCGCGAGCAGCATGCTGGCGGATATCGAGAGGCAGTTGGAGTACCATGCGACGGGAAGATACTCGGCGGAGTATCACCACCCAATTGCGTAGAACGGAATTTTTGTTTGTGAAAAACGAAGTATAGAGCGGATACGAATGAGCATCGTTGAGAAATTCGTGACCATGGAGTACGGGCCGGCCCCGGAAGATCCGCGCGAGGTGCTGACGTGGCTGGACCGCCACGGGCGGCGCTTCGGTCATTTCATTGGCGGCGGTTGGCAGGCTCCTGCGGCGGGCGAGTACTTTGATACTACCGATCCTTCGAATGGGGATGTGCTGGCCGCGGTGGCGCAAGGTTCGGCGGCGGATGTGGAGGCGGCGGTGAAGGCCGCGCACGCGGCGTTGCCCGCGTGGCAGGCGCTGAGTTGTCATGCGCGCGCTCGGTATTTGTATGCGCTGGCGCGGCAAGTGCAAAAGCATTCGCGGCGGCTCGCGGTTCTCGAAACGATGGACAACGGGAAGCCCATCCGCGAGAGCCGCGACATCGACATTCCGCTCGTCGCGCGGCATTTCTATCATCACGCGGGCTGGGCGCAGTTGCTGGAGCAGGAATTTCCTGGCTACTCGGCGTGCGGCGTCGTGGGGCAAATCATTCCGTGGAATTTTCCATTGCTGATGCTGGCGTGGAAGATTGCTCCGGCCCTGGCAGCTGGGAACACCGTGGTTTTGAAGCCGGCCGAGTTTACACCGCTGACGGCGCTCGCGTTTGCTGAAATTTGCAGCGAGGTGGAATTGCCGGCGGGCGTGGTGAACATCATCACCGGCGATGGTGCGACCGGCGAAGCGCTCGTGAAGCATCCGGACGTCGACAAGATTGCCTTCACGGGATCGACGGAAGTGGGGCGCGCGATTCGGAAGGCGACGGCGCAGAGTCACAAAAAACTTTCGCTGGAGCTGGGCGGAAAATCTCCTTTCATTATTTTCGATGATGCCGATCTCGATAGCGCCGTGGAAGGACTCGTCGACGGAATTTGGTTCAATCAAGGACAAGTGTGCTGCGCGGGTTCGCGGCTGCTGATGCAGGAGAGCGTTGCCGATACGCTCATCGCAAAAATCCAAGAACGCATGAGCACGCTGCGCATCGGCGCGCCGCTCGATAAGGCCATCGACATCGGCGCAATCGTCGCGCGCGTGCAGTTGGATCGGATTCAGCGGCTGGTGGAGCAGGGAATTGCGGAAGGGGCGACCTGCTGGCAACCAGAACTTGCGATGCCTTCGCGCGGGCTCTATTTTCTGCCCACGCTTTTGAGCAACGTGCATCCGAGTTCGACCGTGGCGCAGCAGGAAATCTTCGGGCCCGTTCTGGCGGCAATGACGTTTCGCACGCCGCGCGAAGCGGTGGAACTAGCGAACAATACGGCGTACGGGCTGGCGGCGAGCGTCTGGAGCGAGAGCCTCAACGTAGCGCTGCACGTGGCCGCGCAGATCAAAGCCGGCGTGGTTTGGGTGAACAGCACAAATCTCTTTGACGCGGCGTGCGGATTCGGCGGTTACCGCGAGAGCGGATTCGGGCGCGAAGGCGGCAAGGAAGGAATGTTCGAATACCTTGAGCCTGCGTGGTTCAAGAATGCGCCGCCGCTGAAGCCGGCAACGCTGGCGATCGATCAGCCTGCCAAAGAACGTGAAGATTTTTCCGCACCAGCTATTGATCGCACCGTGAAACTCTACGTCGGTGGCAAGCAGGCGAGGCCGGACTCCGGCTACAGCTTTGAAGTGCGCGGCGCAGATGGAGTTTTGCTCGGCGAAGCACCCCTCGGAAACCGCAAGGACATTCGAAACGCCGTGGAAGCGGCACGCAAGGCCGAGTCGTGGGGGAAAGCCACGGCGCACAATCGCGCACAGGTGCTTTACTACATCGCCGAAAATCTTTCGCAGCGGGCTGGTGAAGTTACAGGCCGCCTGGCGGAAGTGGTCGGCAGGGAACAGGCGCAGCGCGAAGTTGCGCTGGGGATCGAACGGATTTTTTCCTACGCCGCGTGGACCGATAAATACGACGGCGCAGTGCACAATCCCCCGTTCCGCAATGTCGCGCTGGCGATGCACGAGCCGGTAGGCACCGTCGGAATCGTTTGCCCCGCGGAAGCACCGCTGCTCGGTTTCCTGTCGCTCGTGATGCCCGCGATTGCGATGGGGAATACCGTCATCGTCGTTCCTTCCGGGATTTATCCGCTTATCGCCGGCGATCTTTATCAAGTGTTTGAAACCAGCGACCTGCCCGGCGGCGCAGTGAATATCGTCACGGGCCGCGCCTCGGAATTGTTGAAGACCCTTGCCGAGCACGACGACGTGGACGCTATCTGGTGTTTCGGCGACGAAGCTAGCGGCGCCACCGCAAAATCACTCTCCGCCGGAAACGTGAAGCAAGTCTTTACCAACGAAGGCCGTTCCATCGATTGGTTTAATTCCAGCCAAGCCGAAGGCCGCTGGTTCCTCCATCACGCCACCCAGGTGAAAAATATCTGGGTGCCTTACGGGGAGTAACCACGCCGCATCCACATCTACGTCCTCTGCGTCCGCAAAAATCTAGCCCCAATTCTTCTACATCATTTTTCGCATTTGCACGTAGCATGGTATCTTCACCCACTTCGGCAGCGAGCCTCGATCGCGCTAGCGCTGCCCGCGGAGGAGCAGCATAGCCCATGGCCACGAGACTTCTTGGCATCGACGTCGGAACCGGCGGAACGCGCGCCATCTTGCTCGATCAGAACGGCCGCGTCCTCAGCTCCGCTATCGCCGAGCACGCGCCAATGAGTTCTCCGCATATCGGCTGGGCCGAGCAAGAGCCGCAGGACTGGTGGCGCGCCGCGTGCCGCGCGATTCCCCAATGCCTCGCCAAAGGAAGAACCGACGCCGGCGAAATCACCGGCATCGGGCTTACGGGGCAAATGCACGGTCTGGTTTTGCTGGATGCTCACGGGAGCGTCCTGCGCCCTTCGATTATCTGGTGCGATCAGCGCACCGAAGAGCAGTGCCGCGCCATCACGGAAAAAATCGGCGCCCAGCGGCTGATCGAATTGACGGCCAATCCGGCAATTACCGGTTTCACGCTCCCAAAAATTTGGTGGGTGCTGCAGCACCAGCCGGAAATTTGGGCGCGCGCGCGAAGCATTCTTCTGCCGAAAGACTACTTGCGGTTTCGTTTGACCGGTGTCCACGCCATCGATGTGACGGACGCTTCCGGAACGTTGATGTTCGACGTCGTCAACCGCAAATGGTCGGCGGAAATGCTCGAAGCATCGCAGATTGGCGAATCGATGCTTCCGAAAGTATTCGAATCGCCGGAAATCACCGGCCACATCTCTGAAATGGGGGCGCGCGCCACCGGCTTGCGCACCGGAACTCCTGTTATTGCCGGCGCCGGCGATCAGGCTGCAGGAGCCGTTGGCATGGGCATCGTGAGGCCCGGCGCGGTCAGCGCCACGATTGGAACTTCCGGCGTGATATTCGCCGCCACGAGCAATCCGGTGCTCGAACCGCAAGGCCGCATCCACACGTTTTGCCACGCGATTCCTGGCCGCTGGCATGTGATGGGAGTGACCCAAGGCGCCGGACTCTCGCTGCGCTGGTTCCGCGATCAATTCGGCGCGGGCAGGGAGGATGGACGCGACCCGTACGCCCGTTTGATGAGCGAAGCGGAGAGAACTCCGCCAGGCGCCGACGGTTTATATTGGACCCCGTATTTAATGGGCGAGCGCACGCCGCACCTCGACCCGCAAGCGC
>Ga0210407_10002100_pt1 | contig 17506 bp, 9 predicted proteins | sample IncBWC27MmetaG_FD_150860 | JGI IMG/M metagenome (GOLD analysis project Ga0210407, IMG submission 150860) | Forest soil microbial communities from Barre Woods Harvard Forest LTER site, Petersham, Massachusetts, United States - Inc-BW-C-27-M | ecosystem: Environmental > Terrestrial > Soil >...
TCGGCGCGGTTCAGCCGCGTGGGCTGGAACCAGGTGGTGAACGTGTTGATGCTGACCCGGGACTTTACGTGCTCAAGAAACTTATCCCAGGAATGGATCGCAGTCGTCATCGCAAGAGAAAACCATGCCCGCGCTATTTCCACAGATGTGCATAAGCTGTGGAAAGCAGGACCACTTTCATTTTTTTTCAGGCTTCGGGAAGTCTGCCCGCGCCGGAACGTTTGCTTCGCCCCTGTCGTCCCGCGCGGCCCGTCTAAGAATTACCGGCCCACGAATCGCCGCTATGAGACAGCGCGGGATTGTCGCCGATTGGGGCGCATGGGGCAAGCGAAAAGTGTGCGAAGGCATGCACCGCCGTTCACACCTCATGCACAGCTTTTCCACAAGCACGAAAATTGTGCAACTTCGCTCGCGCACGCGGATTTTCGCGCCGATTTTCAACATATTTTTGTATGCACCGTGAAACTTGTACAAAATTGTACAAGGACTGCCTGAGGAAAACTTTATTCTCAATTAAGCTTTTTGTCAGGTCGGTTGAACTCGTAGACGCCCAGAGGGTCGCTGCCGATGATCAGATTGTCCTTGGTCACCAGAATCGTGTTGGCTTCCAGCCGGGCCCCTTCCGGCGTATAGAGCTTGTAGCTGGCAAGGCGGTTCCCTTCCTTGTCGAAATGCAGAAGCGTATTGTGCAGGGCGAACCAAACCTCTCCATTGGCGCGGTCGACGCCCACGGCGGTGAGGATGCTCTTGAATGAAGGCGAGTCGCCGCGCTTTTCCTGCCGTGCAATCTCTTTGCGCGCCGCTTGCGCCGCCGGATAGGCTTCAACCGCGGTGTACTGGACATCCGAACCCGCGTAGCCATAGCGGTCGTACTGCCGGACGGTCGGCTCCGGGAGATACCGGAATCCGTAATAGATATGACCTTGCGTATCCGTGGCCAGCAGGCCGATGTTCAGGTAGCGATTCAACTCCGCGCGGTCGGCGATGGGTTCGGGATCGCCGAATTCGCGCACGTCCTTGCCGTTTTTATCGAAGACGATCAACAAGTGCGGTTCGCGCAAAGTGGCCACGGCGACTTCGCCTTCCGGCATGGCCGCGACGCCGACGGGTGCGTTCACGGGAATCGAGCGCAGCAGAGCGCCCTCCGAGGAGAAAACTTGGACGAGATTGGCGCCGCGGTCGGCGACATAGATTTTTCCGTCCGCATCGATGTCGCAATCCTCGCCGAAGGTAATTGGCAAACGCCCGGGTTTTGCCCTGGCAGAACCCGCAGTTTGCGCACCAATCGTGAGCACTTGATTGCCTGTGCCGTCATAAACCACCAGCCCCAGAGACGGTGACGCCAGAACGTACGTCTTCCCATCCGCGCCGCGTTTTATGGCGCGCAGCCCGGGGCCGACCCCCGCAAGCAGCCGCCGCTTGGCCGTCAGATCGTCTTCGACCTGGGCGACCGAATAGCCCGCTGTAATTGCTAACACACACAGCGCCGCAATGAATTTCAAAAGGAACTCATCCTTTTTCGCATGAATCTTCTGATTGTATGGGACGTAAACGGGTTGCTCCGCGTTGCAGCGGCTGCCATGCGCCTTAGTCAACACGGAAGCACAGGCGCGCGATGGACCGGGCCCGGAGGCGTCCGGCGGAATTGCGCGGGCCATCGTCCTTCGTCTCGATAAGCACCGTGTTCATTTGCAGGTCGCCGGAAGCTACCTCGAAACGTGCCGGGAGTTGGTCCAGGAACCGCTTAATAATGCCGTTGCGGTCCATACCGATGACTCCGCCGTGCGGCCCGGTCATGCCCACGTCGGTGATAAAGGCAGTGCCTCCCGGCAGGACGTGTTCGTCGGCCGTGGCCACGTGCGTGTGCGTGCCCACGATGGCGGTAACGCGCCCATCGAGGTACCAGCCCAGCGCGATCTTCTCGCTGGTAGTCTCGGCATGGATATCCACCAGGACAAAGGCCACATCCGGGGGAAGCGCGGCCAGCATGCTGTCCGCTTTTCGGAAGGGATCGTCAATCGTGGGAAGGAACACGCGCCCTTGGAGATTGAGCACGGCGAATCTCACGCCGTTTTTCGCGGTCCCGATGTACAGCCCGGTCCCGGGACTGCCATCAGGAAAATTGGCAGGCCGCAGCAGGCGCGGTTCGTGCGGCAAGTATTCGAGGATTTCCTTGCGGTCCCAGCTATGGTTGCCGCCGGTCAGCACGGCGATATCGGTTTTCAGCAACTCCTCGGCCAGCCGCGGCGTGATACCGAAGCCGGAGGCGGAGTTTTCGCCGTTGGCGATCACCAGATCGATCTTTTGCTGGGCGACGATGTCCGCCAGCCGGTCATGCACGATTTGCCGTCCGGGCGAACCGACAATATCCCCAATGAAAAGTATGCGCATAAAATAGTAAATGGAGCGGACTGCTTGGCCGTGAGGAGCTAGGCTGTGAACCTCTGAATTAGGTGGGCGCCACGAGCCAAAATAGTAAATGGAGCGGACTGCTTGGCCGTGAGGAGCTAGGCTGTGAACCTCTGAATTAGGTGGGCGCCACGAGCCAACCGTTAGGCTTTCCTGCCCCGCTCGCGCGTCTTGTACTGGCCTTTGTTCGGCCACCAGGACGCGCCAGCGGGACAGGCCGTGCACACAGGCTGTCTATCCGCGGCTCCTCAGAGATTCGTCATTGGTTCAAACAGCTTTCGCTCCCTCACCTGCTTCGAAGGACCGCTCCACTCGTGATTTTAGCAGGTTACCCGGGCAAAAGCCCAAAGCGCCATCGAGTTGGCGTCACATCTATTTCAAATTCGGAAATACGGAGGGAATGCCTCCCTTACGCACGGCTGCCTCACCCATCGCTTGCACGATCGATTCGATGGATCTGCGTCCAAGCATGCGGTAACTTTCGAATTGAGTTTCGTCAAACCATTGATCGGCTGTGGATTGATGGGGAAACGTTCCATGCACGCGTTTATACGCCCAGATGTCCTCCGGATCGGATTGCATCATACTCGTCTTGATATACAGGAGCTGGCCAGGGCGCTCGCGGCCGGCATACTTCACCGTGCCGAAAATGGCGTGTGCCCCGGAACTGCCGTCCTCCCCCGTTAACCGCAGAGGGCCAAGCGTAAGTTGAATCTCCGCGCCCAGGTCGGTCCGGCATTTACGGATGGCGTTCACCAGGTCCCCGAATCCAAATCCAGGATCCTCTCCCGCGTCACCGGCAATGATGTAGTCGCACTGCCTACGGACGAGCTCGTAAAGGGCCAGGTTTTCGAAGTGAGCACCGTCGGAAAGATACGCATACTTTGAACTGTCCGTCGCGCTGCCCAGCAGTTCGTTGATCAGGTACAAAAGCGAAAACGCTGGACCGCCGTCGGGGCGCTGCCGGTACTTGTCGTTCGAATATCGTGGATTGGCCAGCCACACTCCCAGCCGAACGTTGAATACCGTCATCAGAAATGCCAGCGGCGCGTAGGTGTGGTAGCCCATGTTGGGGCTCACGGCCGCGCCAGAAATCGAAACCGCGGTACCGAGGGAAATGCCCCCACGGGCAAAGCCCCATGTTTCCGTCCGCTGATAGGCGCCCTGGCCCGCATTGTCCACCCGGTTCATCGCCGGGAGCATTTCAGGAAATTCATAACCGCAGAAGTGCGGCGTGAAGATGAATGCTTCGGCTTTGCGTTCTTGCCACGCAAGTCGTTCTCCATGAGAAATATCCAGTGTCGCGTTCAATATAGGATATGGCCCATCGTACGGTCCGGCGGTCTCCGGTTTGCTTGCCGCGGTCGTGACCTTCCCATGCGTTCCCTTTGGATGCGGCGGAGCCTCTGCAAAGCTTGCGAGGAGCACGTCGTCATGGGGATCGAAACCCGTAAAGGGCTGCGCTTGCCGGCTTGCGTTGGAAGCTCCCAGGTAGCAGCGAATGAGGCGGTTCCGATAGAGCAAATTCATCGAGAATCGATTGATGTCCACGCGCCAGGAAAGAAACAGAGAGCCGGCCATCAGCACCGCAAACAGGCCTGCGAACCAGCAAAAGCGGTACTCATCCGTGGCCAAGTCCAGGCCTCTATACGTGACCGCGAGGGACTCCACGCCGTAGGCCAGCAGCAGCAGCAAGCCGGTCACGAAAACAAAAGGCGCCGCCCTTGCGATGATTTCTCTTGCCGGTGAATCCGTGGTGTGCGGCGCTCCCGGAGACTTGCCGGAGGTACTCTTGCTCCAACCCAGCACCGCTCCATATCCGCTGTGAATCACCCAAGTCACTGCGGCCGCTCGCCTCGCCCAGGCATAGTGCAGGAGCAGTTTGACAATCAAGGGGCCGAAGAGCGCCACCCCGAACAGCGCGGTCCAGAAAATCGCCCAGATCGTCAACCAGCCGCCCAATCGCGCCCACCACTCCTGCATTTCGTTGCGCAGCCCGAATTTTGCCAGCCCGATGTGCAGCGTCCCCGCCAAAAGAAATGCGATTACGACTAAAGGCGTCCCCCAACTTACGGTATTCCAAATACCCATCGCACCCATCGCCGGGTTCGCGGCAGCTTTCCAGTGGTACACGAGGAAACTTAATGCGTAGATTTCGTATCCCGCGAAAAGCCCCGCTGGCACAGCCCAGAGAACGTTTGAAAAGTCGGGTGTGCAGTAGGAATCCGCCAGTCTGGCGGCGGTCCACCCTGCCACATGACCTACCGTGTAAACGATCACTCCCACGCAGAGTGAAAACGGAAGCGTCCATTCGCCTGGGTAACCCCACAGCGCGCAAGTAAGAAGCACCGCTCCCAGAAAAAGCGGCACGACAACACCCGCCAGAACCCACTTCTCTCGAGCGTACTCCCGCTGTTCTCCCCCGCAGCATGTGCCCGTGTTTAGGACTCCAATCGCAATAGCGACGATCACCAAAACGGCGGTGATCAGGTTGAATGTCAGGATTGTGGGGCTATTGTAGAAACCGTTCTCCAGATACTTGAACATCGCGCTGACCAGCCAGGGAATCACCAGCAGTCCACCAAGGAAAGTGATCAAAATGGCTTGGTTCAACAGCAGGTTTCGCAAATAGACAGCCACGGCCGTCCAAGTGTCCGCGCCCAGAAGCCCGACGCGGGGAGTCAAGTAGTTGCTGTAATCGCGAAGAAAATTGACTTCCGGAGCCTCTTGCACCCCACCCGGGAGCGACTCTTCCACCTGCGCGATGCCCCGTTCGCGAATCCAGCGGGCCAGCCAGCCCCCGATGTAGCCTCCGCCCGAAACGGTGGAGAGATAGTCGAACTGTTTCAGCAACCCATACTCGGCGAGCCCCTGCAGGACGCCGAGATGAAACGTCGCACTGCGGATACCACCTCCGGAGAATGACAGTCCAACGGTCTTATCTGGTAGACGCGCGCTCCCCTCCGGCCGTTCGCGAACCTCCTTCAGTGTTCGTCGTTCCTCTGCGTGAACTTCAGCGAAGGTGGACATGCGTCGCCTCCAGGCAAAGGCCCTGCCGGAGCGGCTGTGTTCTGCCGCCTGGCGGGATGCCTCGCGGATGTTATAGAGGAAGTAAAATTATGCCAACTGAAGAAGATAGTGCCGCAGAAAGGCCAATCGTTTCAAAGAGGACGACTCCCAACCTAAAGGAAGAAACTTCCAGCAACAATCGCGGTTCGGCTGATTCGTTCCTTACGGCGCCAGAACCATGACTTCAACTCCCGAAGCCGCGTCTTTGCTATGAAACACCTGTTCCGTGGCTTTCTTGAAGTCCTCCGGTTTGGCGAAGGGGATTTCCATGAAGCTTTGCGGGTTGCGATCCACCAGAGGAAACCATGAACTCTGGATCTGCACCATGATGCGGTGGCCCTTGCGGAAGGTGTGGTTGACGTCCGGCATCGCGAAATCCACTTCCGTAAGTTTTCCCGGTGTCAACGCCTCCGGTTTCTCCCAACTGTTCCGGAATTTCGCGCGCATCGGTTCGCCGCGCAGCATTTGTTGATAGCCGCCCATGCGTACCGACGGCGCTCCCATCACTCTCTTGGTGTCGTTCGCAGTCTCCTGGTCGGGATAATCGTCTGGGTACACGTCGATCAGCTTCACCACGAAATCCGAATCCGTGCCCGTCGATGCGATTTTCAGCTTCGGAGAGACTGGCCCGGCAATGGTCACGTCGTCCTCCAGAGGATCGCTTGCGTAGACCAGCACGTCCGGACGACGCGCCGCAAACCGCTGGTCATCGACCATGTAGCGTTGCGGGACGCTCGTCGCAATGTAGTCCACGAAGGGCACCGGATGAGCAGGGTCGCTTACGTACTCGTCGAATCCTTCCTTTTCAGCCGGCGGCTCGAACGATAGTTTGCCACCCGCGCGCAAATAAAGTGTCTTGGCATGAGCTTGCGCGGGGGGCCACGCGTCATACTTGCGCCAGACATTTGTTCCGGTCTCGAATACGTAGGCCTTCGGCAAGTTCGGCCCCTTGCCCTTTAAGTAGTACTCAAAAAACGGAAACTGAATGTTCGCGCGGAAGAATTCCGACGTCTTGGCTGCGAACTGTACGTCTCCCAGATGATCGCCGTCCGAACGCGCCCATCCGCCGTGCACCCACGGCCCGACCACCAGTGAATTGAAAATCCCGGAATTGTTCTGATCGATGGCGTGAAACGTTTTGAATGGTCCGGACAAATCTTCCGCGTCAAACCACCCGCCCACGGTCATCACCGCGCATTTGATGTTCTTCATGTGCCGCGATAAATCGCGCGCCTTCCAATAATCGTCGTACGTCGAGTGCACCATTTGGTCGGTGAAGAGAGGATTGGATTCCTTGAGGTACGTTTTGTTCAGACTGTCGAGGCTTCCGGCCCGCAGATAAAATTCATAACCATCCGGGGTCCCAAAATCAAACGGCACAGGCGTCTTGGGAGGCATCGCCGGCTCCGCAAATGGCTTGAAGAACACGTAAAATCCAAAATTCGCCGCCAGCATGAACGCGCCGCCATGGTAGGCGTCGTCGCTCAGGAACAAATCGGTCATCGGCGCCTGCGGCGAGGCCGCCTTCAACGCCGGATGCGAATCAATGATGCTCGCGGACGTATAAAATCCCGGATAAGAGATTCCCCAGATCCCAACCTTGCCGTTGTTGTTGGCCACGTGCTTCAGCAGAAATTCGATCGTGTCGTAGGTGTCGCTACTGTCATCCACATCCTTCGCCGATTTCTTAACGTCGATATGCGGATGCATCTCGACGAACTCGCCTTCCGAGAGATACCTGCCTCGCACGTCCTGATAGACAAAAATGTAGCCCGCCTTTTCAAACTCGTCCGAAGGCCCCAGCGTCTTTTTGTATTGGTCCTCGCCGTATGGCGCCACGTTGTAGGGCGTCCGGTCCATGAGAATGGGATACGATTGCGAAGTGTCCTTCGGAACGTAGACGGACGTAAACAGTTTTTTGCCGTCGCGCATGGAGATTCGGTATTCGTACTTCGTGTAGTGCGCCTTGACGTAGTCTTCCTTCGGCAACTCTTGCTTTGCAGTTTCTTGCGCTCGCGCCGCGCCGCCACTGACAAGCACTCCCAACACCACGACCACCGCCGACCGCATGTGCCACGACCTCGTGCTCATCGTCTGTTAAGCCTTTCTGAAGTCAAGGACGCGCGCGATCACCACCAGATGCGCACCCCCGCTTTTGGTTTCTACGTTATCGAGCTTATTGTATAGAGGCAGCGACATACCACCAGAAGTATCTAAGCACGCGGGCGATATTCGCGGGCGCCACGCCGCTAGCCCCTCAATCTGCGAACTCGATGATCATCCCATCGCGGCGGTCAACGAATCCTGCAAATTGCCCGAAGTTCGGCGCGGCCACGTTGTTAAACACGGCGTTGAAGTTGTGATGATTGGTGGTATTCAGCGTGTAAACGCCGAGACGGAGGTGGTGCAGCTTGCGCCCCTTGATTCCCGTAAACGGAATCCGGAATTCCCGATACAGCTTCAGGTCCAGAGAAAAAAATCTCGCAAACCGCGACCCGTTCGGCGTGCCTACATAATTTTGGTCCACGTCGATGTTCGAATACGGATATCCCGTATGCACATCCGCGATCGGGCTGAACGTCATCTTCCATGGCACCGAAAAAATTCCCCACGTTACGAACCGGTTCGGAATATCCTGCGGCAAAATTCCATAAACGTTCGGCCGGATCACCGGCTGCTCGTATGGGATCAGCACGCTCGAAAGATTGTTCAAATCTCCGCGCAGGCGACTCCATATATACGACGCGGTCAGTTGGTCGCGCTCGCGGAACCGGTAGTGAATCGTCGCTTCCGTCTCGCGATAGTGAGACGATCCGGTATTCGCCAGCCCCAGAAAAGAATTCGCCCCCGCCGGCGCGACAAACGGATTGATCACAAACAGGTAGGTCGTGTGACTGTCGATGTAGCTTACGCGCAAGATCAGATCCTTGCGCAGCTCGTGTTCCCCTTCGACGTTCCACGTCAGATTCCGCGGCGTCGTCTCCGGCTCGCCGGGCAACGCTGCTCCGCTAAGCGGATTCACGCCTCCCACGTACGCATTCGTCAAAGTCATGGGAGTTCCGATCGGCAGCCCCGCCGTATCGAACTGGCTGATTACGCGTGTCGGGTTAAGCGCAAAGTTCTGCGCCAGCAGCGGCAGCACGTCGTAAAACAATCCCGCGCCCGCGCGAATGACCGTCTTGCCAGACTTGCCGGGCGAATAGGCAACCCCCGCGCGCGGAGCAAACGCGGCTCCAAACCCGTTCGTTTCGCTCGCAACACGCGCTCCTAAGTCCACCGACCAGTGCGTATCCAATACCCAGTGATCCTGCACGAATTCCGCGATTGACGAATCCGACGGCGTCCGCGATGGAGACCCCACAAAATTGATCCGCTCCGCCAGCGTCCCGTCTTGCCGCAGCAATCGCACCGGATCCGAAAAATCCGTGCCGAAAAATGACCGGTAGTCCAGATCGACACCCACATGAATCTCGTGCCGCCCGTGCCACTTGATTTCCTTGAATTGGTACGCCGGAAACAATTGCATTTCCTTGCCGCGCCGCGACCAGCGATCGAAGTAATTCCCGCTGTAGCCTTCCGGCGTGATCAGCAGGTCCGCCAGCCCCTGCCCGTGCGCGTTGCTGTCGAACCTGGTGTATTGCGCCACCGTGCTCAATATCGCGCCCGATTCGAATTGATACTTGTCCGCCACGGAAACTGCGATTCCTCTTTGATTTAAATCATTTGAGGAAGAGAAGGGATCGAGAGCGTTAATGTCCGCGTGTTCCGTTCGCAAGGGAAACGCGTTCACCGTAACGATCAGCACGTGGCTCGGCGAAAGAATCGCCTCCAGCGTGCTGAACGTGTTGAATCCTTGCCTCTTCGCGATGTCGAACGGATAGGGCAAGCCGCGCACCGTCTGCTTCTTCAGCTCGTATTGAAAAACTTCCGAGAAAAAAAGTTTGTGGTCGATCAGCGCTCCGCCAAAATCCAGCCCCGGAGTCGCCTCGCCGATGCCCGAAATCTGTCCGTTTTTTCCCAACGGGAAAGGGATTACATTCTTAAGGCGTAAATTAAACTGATCCTGCGGAGGTTTCGTCTCGATGGTCGTCAATCCGCCGGAAAAACTGCCCAGCCCGGCGTTGTACGGCGTCTTGTAAACCGCAAACGATTGCACCGCATCGGTCGGTACCTGAATCGAAAAACTTCCCGTCGCAGGGTCCGCTGTCCGCGCAGAATTTACCAGCAGCAAACTCTGATTTTCGTCCGAGCCCTTGAACTCCAGCTTGCCATCCAGCGTGCGAATCACGCCCGGAATGATCGGCAGCACTTCCTTCACTTTTTCGGTCGCCGTGGGCAGTGCAATGATCTCCCGTTCGGTTACCGTCTGGGTCGGAGCCGCGGTGCTCTCCGTGGCGATCGCTCCAGTCGTCTCATGAACCTCGACCTTTTCGCTGACGGTCTCCAGCTCCAGGCGAATATCTTCGATCACTACCTGTCCAGGATTTAGGGAGATCTGTTTGTTGACGGCTTTGAACCCGACTTGGCTAACGGCAATCTTGTAGGTCCCAGGCGCGAGATTCTTGAACTCATACCGCCCGGCCTCATCCGATTCTACGGTCAGCGGGTTGCCGCCGGCAGGTTCGGGCGTCAGTTTTACAGTAACTCCCGCGACGCCCGCCGGCGAGTTATCCTGCAGGGTTGTAACCGTCCCACGAACTGTCCCCTGCGTCTCCGCCGCGTTGTGGGTGCGGCTTTCTTGCCCAGACGCCGGAATACCTGCCAGCAGGATCGCAAGTGCCGCCGCAACTCGCCACAACCGATTGCATGCCTCGCGGCGAGATCCTTTGCTCGCAAAGTACAAAAGTGCCATCTCCCGGTACGCAATTTGAAATAGATTCATAGTTTGGAAAACGCGACACCTAAATCTTCAATCACTCGCGCGCGAGCGCTCGTTTCATTGTCTCTTGGGCAGGTCAGTTGGACTCGCGAATGTTATGCGTACCCTTGTCCAGCCAGTGAACACACCTGTCTTTCATCAATCTCAAATTCTGAGATCCGCAGTCCGCTAAATCCAGGCATGCCGTGAATCCCATCCTCAGATTCGCGCAATCAACCATGTCGGCCACGCTTGTGGCCTTTAGATGCTCCGTGAAAATTGAAACGCTGCCTTCCGAGTGCGCGGACCGAGACCTTTGTTGCTAAAGCCCGTTTGATTCATTCCGCTACACGGGGGGTACACAACTCCAGCCCTCTCACTGTTGAGCGCGCTTGGAGCGGCTAAACTATTGATTTCATGGGCCAAACGCCCATCCCTGTTCTGCCGCTTCCAGCCTCCTCGCCGCACCACCGCCGGCCTGAGCTACGGCATCGTGTCCTCGTCAACTCGGCCTTTCTATGCCACCAGATCCGCTCGCCGGAATTTTCAGCTCGCTTCAATAGTTTATCCTAGCGAGGCATCGGCGTATCACCAAAAGCGCGCACAGCCGTAAGCTGGCTCCGCGTGCATCGTCGCATCAAAGTTGATAAAGACCATCACATGAGAATTGCTCGCATCTGGTTTTGCCTTGGCATCGCACTGTTTGCCCAGACGGCCACCGCCCAATCCGCAACGGACGACGAGCCGGACGCGAATCCCGGCAGGCCCACGGTTTCGACTCCGGCGACGCTCACGCCGGTCGGCTATCTGCAGTTTGAAACCGGCGTCCTTGGAGCGAATCATTCCGGGGAATTCTCGTCGCGCACCGGGCTCAGCGAAGTGATTAAGCTTTCCGTCGCTCCGCGTTTGGAACTCTTGACCTCCACCGAGCCTGTCGTGCATTCCCGCTCCCAGGGAATCACGGCGAACGGTTCGGCCGAAGTGTTCCTCGGAGCCCAAGCGGTGCTTAGCACAGGCGAAGGCGCCAAGCCCACCGTGGCCGTCAGCTACTTCCGCCGCGCCTACGATGGCGGCGCACCGGAGCTGGACTTCGGCAGCCCCAAAAACTCCGTCCTGCTGCTGGCCAGCGCAGACGTCAAGGGCTTTCACTACGACGCCAACGCTATGTTCAACGAGCTTGTTCAAGGCCCGGTGCGCCGGGCGCAGTTTGGCCAGAGCCTCTCGATCTCGCATCCCCTCAAGGGTAAGTTCTCTCTTTCGGGCGAAATCTGGCACTTCACGCAGCCCTTTCTGCGTGGCAACGCCGTGGGCAACCTCTGGGCCGTGAGCTACGCAGCGCGCAAGACGCTGGTATTCGATGGCGGCTTCAACCACGGATTGACTGGCACCTCGACGCGATGGGAAGCCTTCGTCGGTTTCACCTATCTGCTGCCGCATCGTCTTTGGTGACCGCCGCGCCAGCTCGCCGACAGAGTCTCCCACCGTAACTCGTTGTAGTAGTGCAGCTTGCTGCGCTCTTTCGTTGTCACGAGCCATTGGGACAGCACATGAGTTGCGGGCCACGGAATCCAGATGAGGACAGCACCATTTGCCGAATTTGCCCCTTGACAGGTACGATGCCATCACCGTAAAATTGTTAACGGGTAAACGTGTGGTTCTTTTGTTGCAATCGCTCGTCTTAACCGCAACTCCCTCTAGAATGAACATTTACAGCAAATAGCCCCATCTTGCCGTATTTATTGCAATATAAGTTATTTAGAATTAACACTTATAAAAGTGTATCAAAACAAAGCACTTGAAGTGTCTTTAGAATGAACACTTATGCAAAAACCGGGGGGAGGGGGGTAAGGATTCCATGGCGTCCGCAGCCAGAGAACAAAACCACCTCACGGAACGAATCGCTTCGTCCCGTGAGGTGTGACCTGGGTTGCCGACCGGGTTAGAAGTGGAAGCCCAGCTCCGCCGTGACCGTCCGTGGCGTGATGTAGTGCGTTCCGCTGAACGTGGAAAAGAAGTTGTAGAGTGCCGTCTTGTTGGCCAGATTGATGACCGTAACGCGCAGACTCCACTTGTGCCGGTCACCGTGGAACAAATTGTCATCGCCCACGCTGGCGTCAAACAAGCTTCGTGGAGCGATGCGCTGCGGATTGTGATCGTCGTTTTCCTTGCCGGCTCCGGGTATCTTGATGAGCGTCGAGCCAAACTGCGACGCCAGGCATCCGCCATCCGGTTGCAAGACCGACGCGGGTATCGGCGTTGTCGGCGTCGCCCCCCGCCCTCGCGCCTTGGCAGGTAAATCCGGCCTGAAACTCCTGATCCGCGGTCAGGGGAGCTCCCGTGAGGTTGCTGACCAGGCCGATCTCGCCAGCTCCAATGTTGGGATTTGCTCCGCCGTCTGCAGTCGATGTCGATAGCGAGCATGTCGCGGTCGTGGCGAGGCACGGTACTGCGCCGGCCACCAGTCCGCTGTCATACCTCCAGTTAAACCCAAACCACGGCCCGCGTTTCCACGGTTGGTATTGCAGGTGAGTGGTTTGGTTGAAGTGTTCGTCGTGATCGATGCGAAAGACGTTGCCCGCGGGCAAGAAGGGTATGCCTCCGGCTTGCGGGTTGAAGAAGCGCGCGGCCACGCCCGACATCACCACCAGGGCGCTAAAGCCGTGGAAGTCCGGCACACTCACGCGTATCGCATATCCCGGGATCTTTGCATTGTGCCACTCGATTGGGAACGCCAGCGGTGTGGAGGCAACCACGCCGAAATCGTACCCGTTGTGCGTGTACTTCCAAAGATACTCGGCATCCACAACGAGGTATTTCCCAAAGGCTTGCTGAAGCCCGGCGTGGAATTCGTTGCGGAAGCCCGGCTGAATCGCCGTCCCGTTACACGCGACATTCGGCGGCGGTACCAGCACGGCGATCACCGGGATTCCGCATCCTCCGCTGGCAATCACCAGGTTCTCGTTGAAGGGGGACTCCAGGGTGCGCGCGTAGGAAACGCGAAGCACCGTGTTGGTCGGCTTGATGTTGTAGGCGATGCCGAGCCGTGGCTCCGCCTGGTTTCCGTGGGTAAGGCCGTTGTAGAAATCCTCGCGAAGTCCAAGATTGAACGACCAATGGCCTTTCGTAATCGTATCCTGGACGTAGAGCGCCAGCTCCTTCACATCCGTGTGGCCGTTAAACAGGAATGGCCTTCCGCCCGCTTGTGTCAGGTCCACGGTACTCAGCGTCTGGCAGGGACCGACCTCGCCTAATTGCAAAGTATTCGCGCACGTAAAGGGTGTCTTGGTGACTGGGTTTATCAAAGGGTTGCCATTCGCATCCAGTTGATTAAACAACCCTGAGAACCCCGGGTCGACCGTAGCAATCGTGTCGTTTTCCGTCAGGAACGTTTGCTCGTAGGTGATTCCCGCTTTAATGTTGTGGATACCTTTCACGTAGGAAATGTCCGATCGAAGCCCAGTGTTGGTAAGTTTCCGGTCTTGCGTGATCGTCTGAGACTGCAAGCCGGGAGAAAAATCCGCGAAGGGATCGGCGCTTGGGTAGAAGTTAAATTGGTCCCTGCGCACGAAACCGCCAAACGTAAACACGGCGGTCGTCCCGATCAGGCGCGTCCAGGTCGGTGCGATGTTAAACGTCCCGATCTTCGAGCGCTGATCCGTGGGGCCCAGCGGAGCGCCGTTCAGAGGGTTGACGGCCACACTCGCTGCATTGCATGTGAATCCTGCATTGCACGTGTGGAATTGTTGGTCGAAAGTATTTGGATTCTGAAACCAGGACCGCGAATACCCCACGTTCAGGTGTACCGCGTCGGCTTGCGTCAAATTGTAGTCCACGCGGTCGAACACGTTCTCTTCATTACCCTTGTCGTGCAGCGGCGCGAATTCCGGGGCGTCCAGGAAGCGGCCTGTGTTCAGCCCGCCGACAGATACATAATTCCCCCACTTGTCGCGCCCATAGGCGAGATTGAAACCGGCGGTGGACGAACCAAACGTGCCGTAGGAAGAAGTTATGCTGCCGTGGGGCGTGGTAACGCCCAGGCCCGAGCGCGTCGTCACCTTAATCACCAAACTGGTCTTGCCTCCAAATTCCGCCGGCGGAGCTCCAGAAATAACCTCCAACGATTGAATGGAATCGGACGGAATCTGGTTGGAAAAAATCTTGCTCTGCTGGTCCGTGATGGGCTGGCCATCCACGGAGAACGCGTTCTCTGCGTGGTCCCCAAGTCCATGGAAGAGCCCGTTCGAGTCAGCAGCCACTCCCGGCGTCACCAGGGTCACGAGTGAACTGACCGACGAAGAAGCGCTCTCCAACGGTAGCCGATCGATGATTTTCTGATCCACGTCGGTGTGAAACGTGGACTCGGTTTCGACGAGGTCCCCACCGTTGGCTTCCACGGTGATGCTCGTTGCCGCCGTGCCGACCTTCAGCGTGACTTGCGCTGCCGTGGGAACGGACGAGCGTACATCCACGTCCTGCGTGAAATCTGCGAAACCCGCTGCCTTCACCACCATGTGATAGGTATTGAACGGCACATTCTTAAAGTGAAACGAGCCGTCGGCGCCCGTCGTGGCCTGCCGCTCGAATCCGCTTACGGTGTAGGAAATCTCCACCGTTGCATTGGCCACCGCCGCTCCGGACGCATCATTTACCACACCATCGATCGAGCCGGCATTACCTAGCTGGGCCTTCACTGGCCCAGCGGTGAACAACAAAGCCATCCCCAAAATGAAAAAAGTATAGATACTCAAGCTCTTCAACATTTTTTCTCCATCCCTCTAAGGGCCATGTGTTTCTTGTGGAAAGAAGCCGCCGGAAAAAAAGCGGTGACGCTGGCCCTCAGGTGGCCAGCGCGCGGAATTACACTTCAAGCCAGGGGTGAGAAATTAAGCGGTGGGAGGCCCGCGGGAGGCGCGATGCAGCGCGAACGGATCGCTTGGCGCAACGTGTTGCGGAAGCGAAAAATAGCGGGTGATGAACTCAGGTGCACTAACAAGATCAAGGCGCGCCGCGGCCAGGGCCGGCATGTGCAGCGCCTGGCAAATGTGGCAAGCGGTGTCGGAACCATCCGTGTGATGGTGCAGGAACGAGCCGCCCGCGGCAAAGTACAGCAGCGCGGCAAAAGCCAGCAGCGCCAGTGCCCGGTTGAAGCCCGCTCGTCCGAAGATGCCTCTGTGTGAGTGCATTGAGCTACACTTTAGCTTAGCACTTTAGACGGACGAGGGTGCAAGTTGGTTGCTCTTAATGTCTTAAAAGCCGCGCCGGTGCGCTACGCCATACAATCCATGGCACGGGCTGTCAGGTCAGGTCCTCTCAGGCATCCTGGCGAACAGGAAGTGCAGCCCCCATCTCCAGTGTCGACTGCCGGTTGAAGGTGCCCGCCAGCGTTGCTGAAGGCACCAGCCTGGCCGAATTGAGGATGAACAGCAATTCCGACGACACATGGATAAACGCGGCAAGCAGCGGATTCAGAAAACCGAAAGCCGCGAGCCCCACGCCGATGCTGTCCACCACCAGCGTGCCCACGAAATTCTGCAGGATTGTTCTGCGGCACCGGCGCGCAATTTGCAGCGTTTCCACCAGCTTCGATAAATCGCTGCCGATCAAAACAACATCGGCGCTTTCCCGCGCCACGTCCGTTCCCGATCCCATGGCCACGCCCACACTCGCTTGCATCAACGCCGGTGCATCGTTGACTCCATCTCCCACCATCGCCACGATGCGCGACGATTCCGTCAGCCGCTTCACGAATCTCAGTTTTTCGTCCGGCAGCAACTCGGACGCAATTTCATCGACCCCCAGCTTTTTGCCGACGTCCTCCGCGACAGCTTTCGCGTCTCCCGTCAGAAGTATGGTCTTCAGCTTCATGGCCTTCAGCGATTGAATGGCTTCTTTCGCCTCGGGCCGGAGCATATCCGCCACGAGCAGTGTTCCCAGAAATTTTCCTTTCCTTGCGACGAAAATTTCTGAGCCAGTATTGGAACCATTCCCGTGCGTCAGCGTAACCCCGCGCTCCGCGAGAAAGCTCTGGTTGCCCACAATCACTTCATCTCCCTCGCACACGGCAACGATTCCTTTTCCCGGCGTGTACTCGAATTGACTCGGATCTTCATACGCAATTCCAAGTTGCGTGGCCTTCTGCAAAATCGCCTTCGCCACTGGATGCTCCGAGCGAGACTCGGCAATCGCAGCCGTCTTCAACAAAAGCGCAGCGGAAACTCCCGGAGCAGCCTGTACTTCCAGCAGTTCGGGAGTTCCAAACGTCAGCGTTCCCGTCTTGTCCAGCAGAATCGTGTCTACCTCGGCGAGCTTCTCGAGATAAAGACCGCCTTTGATGATCGACCCTTGTTGAGCGGCCCTTCCGATGGCGCCGAGAATCGCAAGCGGCGTTCCCGCCGCGATTCCGCAAGCCCCCGCCACGATAATCACGGAAATGGTCGAGCGGATGTTGTGCGTGAGCAGAAACGTCAATGCCGCCGCTGCCAGCGCGAAATAGACCAAATACCCCGCCAGGCGGTCCGCGATGCGTTGAATCGGCGCCCGCGATTTTTCGGCTTCTTCCACCGCCTGAATTATTTTGCCGAACGTCGTATCGCGGCCCAGGCGCTCCACGCGAACTTCCAACGCGCCAGACTGGTTGATCGTCCCGGCATAAACCGTGCTCCCGATCTTCTTCTCCACGGGCATGGATTCCCCGGTGATCGTCGCTTGATCTACGAACGAGTGTCCCCCCGCCACCGAGCCATCGACAGGGATTCGCCCGCCGGGTTTAATCAGAACAATATCTCCCAGCAAGATCTGCTCTACCCCTACCTCTCTCCATCCTCCGCGCTCATTCACGGTTGCCCGGGAAGGCAGCAAACCAACGAGGTGGCGAATTGCGCGCCGCCCACGGCCCACCGTCAGCCCCTCAAGCACTTCCGCCACCAGCACGAACAGCGTAATCACCAGCGCTGTGAAAAACTCTCGAATGGCCAACGCCGCAAGAATAGCGATGGCCATGGACAGCTCCATGGTCATCCGCCGTTCCAGGATATTTTCGACCGCCTCATGGAAAATCGGGTAACCGCCAATGACCGTGCAAACCACCGCGGCAATCAGGAACGCCAATCCCGGCCTCGGTCCCCAAAACCAAGCCGTCCCCGCAGCCGCCGCCACAAACAGGATCCTGCT
>Ga0210407_10002101_pt1 | contig 17503 bp, 13 predicted proteins | sample IncBWC27MmetaG_FD_150860 | JGI IMG/M metagenome (GOLD analysis project Ga0210407, IMG submission 150860) | Forest soil microbial communities from Barre Woods Harvard Forest LTER site, Petersham, Massachusetts, United States - Inc-BW-C-27-M | ecosystem: Environmental > Terrestrial > Soil >...
GCTCGCCCGCTCGTTCCAGATCTCGGCGGTCTTTCCGCATCTTTCGGTGCGCGAGAATGTCCGTGTCGCCCTGCAGCGCAAGCTGCGCAATTCCTTCCAGTTCTGGCGCTCCGAAAGCGTGCTGGCCCGGCTCGACGCCCGCGCCCTCGAACTGGTGGCCGCGGTGGGGCTCGCCGCTTTCGCCGAAAGCCAGGCCGTCGAGCTGCCCTATGGCCGCAAGCGCGCGCTCGAGATCGCCACCACCCTGGCGCTCGATCCCGAGATGATGCTGCTGGACGAGCCGATGGCGGGGCTGGGCCAGGAGGATATCAAGCGCATCGCCGCCCTGATCCGCACCGTCGCCCGCGACCGCACCGTGCTGATGGTCGAGCACAACATGTCCGTGGTCGCCGACCTCTCCGACACGATCACCGTGCTGGCGCGCGGCGAAGTGCTGGCGGAGGGACCGTACGCCACGGTGTCGAAGGATCCCGCCGTGGTCGAAGCCTATGTCGGGACCGGTCATGGCTGAGGCTTTGCTCAAGGTCGACGATTTGCAGGCCTGGTACGGCGAATCGCACATCCTGCACGGCGTGGGTTTCGAGATCGGGCGCGGCGAGCTGGTGACCCTGCTGGGCCGCAACGGCGCCGGCAAGACCACGACCCTGAAGTCGGTCATGGGCATCGTCGAGAAGCGCTCGGGCTCGGTGACCTTCGAGGGCCGCCAGACGGTGGGCCATCCCTCCGACGAGATCGCGCGGCTCGGCCTCGCCTACTGCCCGGAAGAGCGCGGCATCTTCTCGAGCCTCAATGTCGAGGAGAACCTGCTGCTGCCGCCGGTGGTCAAGCCGGGCGGCATGAGCCTCGGCGAGATCTACAGGCTGTTTCCCAACCTGCAGGAGCGGCGGCGCAGCCAGGGCACCAAGCTGTCGGGCGGCGAGCAGCAGATGCTGGCGATCGGCCGCATCCTGCGCACCGGCGCCACCCTGCTGCTGCTCGACGAGCCGACCGAGGGGCTGGCGCCGGTCATCGTCCAGCGCATCGGCGAGATCATCCGCCAGCTCAAGGGCCGCGGCTTCACCATCCTGCTGGTCGAGCAGAATTTCCATTTCGCCGCCACCGTGGCCGACCGCCATTACGTGATGGAAGACGGCCGCGTCGTCGACATGATCGCCTCGGCCGACGTCGAGCAGAATATCGGCAAGCTGCAAGCGTATCTGGGGGTGTGAGCCATGGCACAGGTCGCGATCGGGCTGGTCAACGGCGCCTTCTATGCCATGTTGAGCCTCGGCCTCGCCGTCATCTTCGGCATGCTGAACGTCATCAACTTCACGCACGGCGCGCAGTTCATGATGGGCGCCTTCGCCGCCTGGCTGCTGCTCGGCCTGCTCGACGTGCCGTTCTGGGCCTCGCTGGTGCTGGCGCCGCTGATCGTCGGCCTGTTCGGCGTGATCATCGAGCGCCTGCTGCTGAAGCGCATCTACCATCTCGACCATCTCTACGGCTTCCTGCTGACCTTCGGCCTGGCGCTGATCATCGAGGGGCTGTTCCAGTGGAAGTGGGGCTCCTCCGGCGCGCCCTATCCCGCGCCCATCACCGGCGGCACCGATCTCGGCTTCATGATCATGCCGACCTATCGCCTGTTCGTCGTCGTGGCGGCGCTCGTGATCTGCCTCGCCACCTGGTACGGCATCGAGCGCACGCGGCTCGGCGCTTACCTCCGCGCGGCGACCGAGAATCCGACCCTGGTGCGCGCTTTCGGCATCAACGTGCCGCGCCTGATCACGCTCACCTACGGGCTGGGCGTGGCGCTGGCAGCGCTGGCCGGCGTGCTGGCGGCGCCCATCCAGCAGGTCTCGGCGCTGATGGGCACCAACCTGGTGCTGGTGGTGTTCGCCGTCGTGGTGATCGGCGGCATGGGCTCGATCATGGGCTCGATCGTCACCGGCTTCGGTTTGGGCCTGATCGAGGGCCTGACCAAGGTGTACTATCCGCCGGCCTCCAACACCGTGATCTTCGTCGTCATGGCGCTGGTCCTGCTGGTCAAGCCCGCCGGCCTGTTCGGGCAGGCCAAATGACGCCGACCGGCCAGAGGATCGTCGCCGCCTTCGTGGCGGTGCTGGCGCTGGCGGCGCCGTGGGTCGCCTATCCGGTGTTCCTGATGACGGCGCTCTGCTTCGCGCTGTTCGCCTGCGCCTTCAACCTGCTGCTGGGCTATGCCGGCCTGATGAGCTTCGGCCACGCCATGTTCTTCGGCATGGCGGGCTATTTCTTCGGCTATGTCGTGAAGACCCTCGACCTCGCCCCCGAGCTCGGCCTGCTGGCGGGCGTTCTGGGCGCGGCGGCATTGGGCCTGGTGACCGGCGCGCTGGCGATCCGCCGCCAGGGCATCTACTTCGCCATGATCACGCTCGCTTTCGCCCAGATGGTCTACTTCTTCTGCGTCCAGGCGCCGTTCACCGGCGGCGAGGACGGCCTGCAGGGCATCGTGCGCAAGCCGCTGCTGGGCGGGCTGATCCCGACCACCGACGACCACGTGCTCTATTACGTCGTGCTGGCGATCTTCCTGTTCGGCTACGGCGCCATCTACCGCTTCATCCATTCGCCGTTCGGCCAGGTGCTGAAGGCGATCCGCGACAACGAGCAGCGCGCGGTGTCGCTGGGCTACGAGGCCGACCGCTACAAGCTCCTGGCCTTCGTGCTCTCCGCCGCCCTGGCGGGCTTGGCCGGCGCCACCAAGGCCATGGTGCTGCAGTTCGCCACCCTGACCGACGTGAGCGCCGCGACCTCCGGCGAGGTCGTGCTGATGGCGCTGGTCGGCGGGCTTGGCACCATCACCGGCCCGGTGGTCGGGGCCTTCATCATCGTCACCATGCAGAACTACCTGGCCGGCGTCGGCGAGTTCGTGCTGGTGATCCAGGGCGCCATCTTCGTGGTCATCGTCATGGCCTTCCGCAAGGGCCTGGTCGGCGAGGTCAGCGAGTGGTGGCGCCGGCGCACGGCGCCCAAGACGCAGTCGGGGCCGGCGGACTGATCAGCTCGCCGTTCAGAGCGGGACCGCTCCGCCCATAGTCGTACGGTGCATTTTCCGGCGCTGCGGCAGGTCGTAGTCCTGGATCGCCCGATGCTGCACTGTGCAATTGTCCCACATCAACAGGTCGCCCCGCCGCCAACGGTGCCGGTAGATGAACTGCGGCTTCACGATGTGATCGGCAAGGGCGCAGATCAGCGCCTCCGCCTCTTCGGTGGCGATCCCCTCGATGCCGGTGCAGTCGTCACGCATGACGTAGAGGCATTTGCGTCCGGTCTTCGGATGGGCGCGCACGATAGGGTGCCGCACGGGCGGGTTGCGCTCTATTTCTTCCCGGGTCGGCGGGAAGGAGCGCTTGCGCGCCGCGAAATCAAAGACAGCGCGGCGGCCCTCGATGCGGCGGCGCAAGCTTTCGGGCAGCGCGTCCCACGCCGCCGCGGCGCTGGCGAATTCGGTGTCGCCCAGCGGCAGGCCGTAGAGTTCTGGTGTCTCGATCGCATGGAGGATCGTCCCGCGCGGCGGCCGCGCGGTGTAGCACATGTCGCTGTGCCAGTTCTCGCCCGCGCGTCGGATGCCGATCGGCTTTCCGTTGTCGGTGATGTTGGACACCACGACGATTTCCGGACAGCCCGGCACGCTCCAACGCTCTCCAAAAATGTTGAACTCGATCTCGCCGAAGCGGCGGGTGAAGTCGACCTGCTGATCGGGCGTGATCCGCTGATCGCGAAAGAAGAGCACGCCATATTCGTCATAGGCGTGTTCGATCACGGCGAAGGTGCGGTCATCCATCGGCTCCGACAGATCGAGACCACGGACTTCCGCGGCGAGGGCAGCACCGGTCGGAATGATTTCCAAGTTCACCGGCATGGGTCTGAGTCAGCTCCCGGTACCCTAGTGCGTAAGCGCCGGTTCAGCGACTCCTTTCGTCCTAGCCCTGTCTACGGTGCCGAGGGACATTCCCCTTCGGGCCGAACCGAGGTCGGCCGCGTGAGGCGTGCGGATAGCCCCGGTCAAATGCAGACATCATCGCCATGTCCATGGTGTTTCAGTCCAAGAAATGATCTGCTTCCCTGCCAGGGAGGTGGCTTTGGACGCCAGCGGGCTCCTGCAAATAGCGCGTGGCATCGTCGACAAGGTTGCGATGCCGCTCGCCATCACGGTCGGGCCTCAAGGCGAGGCCAATGCCCGCGTCGTCCAGACGTCCAAGCTGTCCGATGATTGGACCCTCCGCTTCATGACCGACCGCCGCTCGCGCAAGGCCCAGGAGATCGGGCGAACCGGTCGGATGACGCTCGCCTATCAGTGCGATGCCGAGAACTCCTACGTGACGCTCGTCGGCCGAGCCAGGATCATTGACGACGTCGCGGTGAAGAAGGCGATCTGGAACCCGGCGTCCTATAAGTGGCATCCGGGCGGACCGACCGACCCCAACGTCGTGCTGATCGATTTCATCGCCGATCGCATCGAACTCTGGAGTTCGACGCACGGCGTCACGCCCGATCCGACCAAAGGCCTTTGGGCGGCGGCGGTCAGCCGGGAGCGCGATGGCTGGCGCTCGCACCTGACGCTGCCCTCGGGCTGAGCCTCCTCCTGTCCGCGTGGGCTCGAGGCCTTCAGGCCTGAACGATCGCTTTGGCGAAGCGGCGATCTTCGGCCTTCTGCCGACTGGTCTTGCCGAGCGTCGCGCGGCCGAACAGATAGTGCTTCGACATGTCCGCCGTGTAGCGCATCGCCGGCGGCCGCTTGCCGACCGCTTCGGCCAGCGCCCGCACATGGTGCGGGCCGGCGCCGCAGCACACACCCAGATAGTGAATGCCCATGCCGTAGGCGGCGGCGCCGAACGCGGCGATCTCGAAGCGGTTGCAGGTGAACGGGTCGAGCGCGATCGGGAAGGCATGCCCGCCGGGCAGGCAGGCGCAACCATGATCGGTGAGCGACTGGAACGACGGGCGGGCACGCGTCGTGCGATAGGGCACCGGCAGCGCCGCGACGTGGCATTTGACGGCTTTGCGCATGGCGGCGAGCAACGGCAGCATGCTCGCCGGCCCGCGCGTGCAGTTGAGCCCGACCACGTCGGCGCCGGCCTGCTCGAGCCTGCGCGCGGCGTTTGCCCAGCTCCAGCCCTCGCGGGTCCTGCCCTTGTGGGCCGCCAGCGTGATCACCGCCACCTGGCCCGCCTGCTTGACCACGTCGAGCGCGAGCAACGCCTCCTGGGTATAGCCGAAGGTCTCGCCGATGATGAAGTCGACGCCGGAATCGACCGCCCACCCGACCTGTTCCTCGAACATCGCGCGCACGGTCTTGATCGTCGCGGGATCCTTCGGATCATAGATGGTGGTGTTGCAGATGTTGCCGGCCAGCAGCGTCCCGGTGTCGCGCGCCACCTTCCGGGCGATGGCGAGCGCGGCGAGATTCATCGGCTTCAGGTCCTTCTCGCGCCCGATGACCCGGAGCTTCTGGCGATGGGCGTAGTAGGTGAACGCCTCCACGACATCGGAGCCGGCATGGACGAACTCGCGATGCAGCTGCTCGACCAGCTCGGGATGCTCGAGAACGACTTCGGGCACATAGGCGCCGGCCTGCAGGTAGCCCCGCCGCTCCAGCTCGAAGAGATAGCCCTCGGCGCAGATCACCGGACCCCTGTCGAGCCGGGCCATCAGGCCCGCCTTTGCCGCCGTCTTGTTCTTGCTCATGTTGCTTTCCCCCGTGAGCCGCCTGCCATCGCTCAAAGCCTGGTCCGATATTCGCGCTGGATCTTCTGGATGCGCCGATGCGTGCCGAAGAACGCGTGCTTGGACATGTCGGCGCTATAGCGGCTGGCCTCGGGCTTTCGCCCGATCGACTCGGCGAGCGCGCGGATATGATGCGGACCCGCGCCGCAGCAGAGGCCGAGATAGCCGATCCCCAGCGCCAACGCGGCTGCGCCGAACTCGGCGATCTCGCTGCGCGTGCAGGTGAAGGGATCGAGCCCGACCGGGAACGGACGGACTCCGGGACAGCAGCGATCGCTGAGCGACATGAAGCTCGGCTGCCTGGCGGTCGTGCGGTAGGGCACCGGCAGCGCCGCCACGTGGCACCGCACGGCTTTGCGGATGGTCTTGAGCAGCGGCATCATGGTGGCCGGACCGCGATGGCAATTGAGTCCGACCACGTCGGCGCCGGCCGCTTCCAGCCGCCGGCAGGTCTCGGCGGCGCTCCAGCCTTCGCGCGTTGTGGTTTCGCGATGGATGGAGAAGGTCACGACGGCGGGAACCTTGCTGAAGCGCTTGATCGCCTCGAGCGCCATCAGCGCCTCGCCGCCCCACGAGAACGTCTCGGCGACGATGTAGTCGACGCCGGCGCCGGCGGCCCAGCCGACCTGCTCTTCGAAAATCCGCGCGACCTCCCTGAGGGCAGCCTTGTCGCGCGGTTGATAGATATTCGTGTTGCAGATGTCGCCGGCGAACAGCGTTTTCGTCTCGCGCGCGACTTTGCCGGCGAGGGCAAGCGCCATGACGTTCATCGGCTCGAGGTCCTTCTCGCGGCCGATGACGCGCAGCTTTTCGCGATGGACGTAGTAAGTGAGGGCTTGCACGACGTCCGAGCCGGCATGGACGAAGTCGCGGTGCAGCCGTTCCACCACTTCAGGGTGCTCGATCAGCACTTCGGGAACGAACGCACCGGCCTGCAGGTAGCCGCGGCGCTCGAGCTCGAAGACGTATCCTTCGGCGCAAATGACCGGACCCGCCGCCAGGCGTTGCATCAAGCCGCGCCGCGCGCGCGGCTTGATCCTGGCTTTTGCCGTGCTGCCCATTGTCGAATATTCGCACCCGATCGAGCGAGGCGTCACGCGGAAAAGCGCGCCGTTCAGGCGCGCATGCGCAGGCCCTTGGGATCGAACAGCGGTTCGTCGAGTCGAACGGCCTTGCGGCGCTGGCCGATGATCTCGATCTCGAAGTCCGAATTGGCTGCCGCCAGCGCTGCCGGAATGTAGCCCAGCGCCACCGATTGCCCCGCCGTATGGGCATAGCCGCCCGACGTGATCCAGCCGACCGCCTTGCCGTCGTGCCACACCGGCTCGTCGCCGATCGCGTCGGCGCCGTCGGCATCGACCGTGAAGGTCACCAGCCGGCGGGCGGCGCCCCTGGCGCGTTCCTCCGCTGCCGCCTCGCGACCGATGAAGTCGTTCTTCTTGAGGTCGACGAAGCGATCGAGCCCGGCTTCGTGGGGGCCATAGATCGGCCGGTATTCCCGGGCCCAGGTGCCGAAGCTCTTTTCCAGCCGCAGCGAGTGCAACGCGCGCGCCCCGAAATGGCGCAGGCCCAAAGGCTGGCCCGCCTCGAGCAGCAGATCGTAGAGGGCGCGCTGATACTCGGGCGCCACCCAGATCTCGTAGCCGAGATCGCCGGTGAAGGAGATCCGCCCGACCATCGCGGGGATCATGCCGACATCCATGGAACGAAACGACAGGAACGGAAACGCCGCCGTCGACAGGTCGTCGCGGACCACCGATTGCAGCACGTCGCGCGATTTCGGACCGGCCAGCGAGAGGCCGACATAGTCGGCCGCGCAGGCTCGCACCAAGACGCCGGGCGGCGGCGGATGGCGCTCGAACCAACGCTGATAGTGCTTTTCGGCGGCATAGGTGCCGACGATGAAGAAGCGTTCCGCGGCGGCCCGGGCGATGGTGAAATCGCCGATCAGCTTGCCGCGCTGGTTGAGCATCGGCGACAGCGCGATGCGCCCGACCCGCGGCAGGCGGTTGGCCATCAGGCGCGCGAGCCACGCTTCTGCGCCGGCGCCGCACACCTCGAATTTTCCATAGCTCGATATTTCGAGCAGCCCGACGGCCGTGCGCACGGCCTTGCACTCCCCGGCGACATGGGCATGGGCGTTGGAGCGGCGGAAGGTGATGTCCTCGACCGGCTCGGCGCCGCTTGGCGCGAACCACAGCGCGTGCTCGAGGCCCCAATAGTCGCCGAACACGGCATTTGCCGCCTTGAGCCGGTCGTAGATCGGCGTGGTGCGCAGCGGCCGTGCGGCGGACAGTTCCTCGTTGGGAAAGCGGATGCGAAAGCGTCGCGAATAGTTCTCGCGTACCTTGGCGTTGGTGTAGGCCATGGTGGCCCAGTCGCCGAAGCGCGCCACGTCCATCGCCCAGACGTCGAAGCCCGGATCGCCATCGACCATCCAGTTGGCGAGCGCCAGACCGACGCCGCCGCCCTGGCTGAAGCCGGCCATGACCCCGCAGGCGACCCAGAAGTTCCTGAGGCCACGGATCGGTCCGATCAGCGGATTGCCGTCGGGCGCGAAGGTGAACGGCCCGTTGACGATCTTCCTGATGCCGGCCCGTTCGATCGCCGGGAAATGCCGGAAGCCGACTTCCAGGCTGGGGGCGATGCGGTCGAGATCGTTGGGCAGCAACTCGTGTCCGAATTCCCACGGCGTGGCGCGCTCCGACCACGGCACGCCGCGACGCTCGTAGGTGCCCATCAACATGCCCTTGGCCTCCTGGCGCATGTAGATCTCGCCCTCGAAGTCGACGATATGCAGCATCTCCCGGGCGGCGGCAGCGACCTCGGGAATCTCCTCGGAGATGATGTATTGATGCTCCATCGCCAGGATCGGCAATTCGAGGCCGACCATGCGGCCGACCTCGCGCGCCCACAGGCCGCCGGCATTGACGACGTGCTGGGCATGGATGGTGCCCTTTTCCGTGACGACGTCCCACGAACCGTCGCGGTGCGACGCGAGGTCGGTGACGCGCGTATGGCGGTAGATTTCGGCGCCCTGCCGCTGCGCCGACCTGGCGTAGGCAACGGTCACACCCCACGGATCGACATGGCCTTCGATCGGGTCGTAGAGCGCGCCGACGAAATGCTTCTTGTCCATCAGCGGGAACAGTTTCTGCGCCTCGTCGACCGACACCATGTCGAGTTCCATGCCGAGATAGCGGCCGCGCGCATTGACCATCTTCAGCCAGTCCAGGCGCTCCCTGGTTCCGGCCAGCATCAGGCCGCCGGTGAGATGCACGCCGCAGGATTGCCCCGAGAGTTCCTCGATCTCCTTGTAGAGGTTGATGGTGTATTGCTGCAGCTTGGCGACGTTGGGATCGCCGTTGATCGTGTGCATGCCGCCCGCGGCGTGCCAGGTCGATCCTGAGGTGAGCTCGCTGCGCTCGATCAGGACGACGTCCTTCCAGCCCGCCTTGGTCAGGTGATAGAGGACGCTGGCGCCGACGACACCGCCGCCGATCACAGCGACCTGGGCATGGGATTTCATGAGAAGGGTCCTGAACTCTTGTTGGCCACAGTAGCTGATGGTGGAAAGCGCGGGAACCCTGCCCGTCGGGTTGACAGTGATGGCAGCCGAAGAGCACCCTTTTCGCCAATAGTCGGCACGCGCGATGGCGGGAACAGCCATACAATCCGGGCGCGGCCGGGGAGGGGCCCGCGATGAGCGACAACGACCAGCACCCGTATCTCGGCAAGCTGCATGCGCAGCTCGAGAGCCGCAAAATCGACCGCCGCGAGTTCCTGCGCACCGCGACGCTGCTCGGGCTCTCCGCGACCGCCGCCTATGCGGCCGCGGGACGAATTCTCGGCGGCGATGCCGGCGGCCAGGCGGTGGCCCAAGCGGGCGCCAAGCCCAAAGGCGGCACCCTGCGTATCGGCATGGCCTGCCAGGAGATCAGCTCGCCGCACACCTATAGCTGGGTCGAGTCGAGCAACTCGGGCCGTGCGGTGCTCGATTACCTGACCGTGACCGGCCCCGACAACATCACGCGGCCCTCGCTGGTCGAGCGCTGGGAGGCCAGCCCCGACCTCAAGACCTGGACCCTCCATCTGCGGCGCGACGTGAAGTGGCGCAAGGGCCGGCAATTCAATGCCGACGATGTGGTGTGGAACCTCAAGCGCGTGCTCGATCCGAAGACCGGTTCGTCGACCGTCGGCCTGATGAAGGGCTTCATCCTCGACGAGTTCGAGACCGACGAGCTCGACGCCAAGGGCGCCAAGAAGAAATCGGTCCGCCTGTGGGACGCCAATGCGATCGAGCGGGTCGACGACTTCACCGTCCGCCTGAACGGCAAGTCGGCGCAGCTCGCCATCCCCGAGCAGCTCTATCACTACCCGCTGCTGATCATGGATCCCGAGGAAGGCGGCAAGTTCGGCGTCGGCGCCAACGGCACCGGCCCGTTCGAGCTCGTCGAAAATACGGTCGGCCGCAAGCAGGTGTTCAAGGCGCGCCAGGGCTATTGGGGAGAGGGGCCCCACATCGATCAGCTCGAATATATCGATCTTGGTTCCGATCCGGCGGCGGCGCTGGCGGCGCTGGCGTCCGATCAGGTCGACCTGCTCTATGGCGCCGACATCCGCATCGCCGAGGCGATGGAGAAGTTGCCCAACGTCACGATGCACAGGGTCGATACGTCCTATACGGCGACGGCGCGCATGCAGCCGATCAAGCCGTTCGACGACAAGCGCGTGCGCAAGGCAATGCAATACGCCACCGACGTGGACGCGGTCCTGAAGCTGGCCCATCGCGGCCTCGGCCTGCCCGGCGAACACCACCACGTGGCGCCGATCCATCCCGAATACGCCAAGCTGCCGCCGGTCATGCGCGACATCGCCAAGGCCAAGGCGCTGCTTGCCGAGGCGGGCTACCCTGGCGGCATCGACGTCGACTTCACCGTGCGCACCACCCCGGCGTGGGAGCCGGCGGCGGCGCAGATCATGGCCGAGCAATGGAAAGAGGCCGGCATCAGGGCCAAGATCACCGTCCTGCCGGACACCCAATACTGGGAGGTCTGGACCAAGGTCCCGTTCGGCTTCACCACCTGGGCCCATCGGCCGCTCGGCGTGCTCAATTACGCGCTGGCCTACCGCACCGGCGTGCCGTGGAACGAGTCGAAATTCTCCAACGCCGAATTCGACCGCCTGCTCACCCAGGCCGAAGGCACGCTCGACGTCGACAAGCGGCGCGAGATCATGGCCAAGCTCGAGCAGATCATGCTCGACGAGGCGCCCGTGGTGCTGCCGCTCTATCGCGCCCTCTTCACCTTCTCGCAAAAGCGCGTCACGGGCTTCAGGATGCATCCCACGGCCTATATCAATGCCAACGAGATCGCGGTGACTTCCTGAGGCGACGATCGGCGGGAACATGATGCGGCAGACAGTCGAAAGCGCCGATCCCGAGCTTGCGGCAAATCATCCGGCGCGGCTTGTCGACCTGCAGCGCTACCCGATCCACGATCTGGCGCGCGCGGCCGCGCAGCTGCTGGTGGCGACATGCAGGGCGGAACTCAGGGCCAGCGGCGCCTGCATCCTGCCCGGATTCCTGACGGCCGATGCCCTGCGGCGCATGGTGGGCGAGGCCCGCGCGGTCGCCTCGCGGGCCCATTGGGGCGGCAGTTCGGGCGGCACCGCCTATCTCGAGCCGCCGGACATGTCCTTCCCGGAGGACCATCCACGACGGCGGACGCAGCCTTCGTCGGTCGGTGCGATCGCCTACGATCTGATCCCGCCGAGCGATGCGCTGCGGCAGCTCTACGAGTGGGACGGCCTGCTCGCCTTCATCGCCGCCGTCGTCGATCGCGGCCCGATCTATCGCTACGCCGATCCGCTGGGCGCGCTCAACATCGCCGTCATGAAGGACGGCGACAGCCTGCTGTGGCACTACGACCAGACCGATTTCGTGACCTCGATCCTGCTGCAGGATTGCCAGACCGGTGGTGATTTCGAGTATGTCCCGATGATCCGCAGCGCCGACAACGAGAACTACGACCGTGTCCGCCGCCTGCTCGACGGCGATCGCAGCGAAATCGTGCGGCTGGCGCTCGAGCCCGGCACCTTCGCGTTCTTCGAGGGCCGCCAGTCGATCCATCGCGTCGCGCCGATCGCCGGGCCGACCGACCGCTATATCGGGCTGCTCGGCTTCGACACCAGATCCGACACCAACAGCAGCGAACGCCTGAAGATGCGACGTTACGGACGCGTCGCCTGAGCGCGATGGGGAGCCCGATGTGATGGCGCGCTACGCCGTCCGGCAACTCGGCTACATGGCGCTCACCCTGCTGGTGGTCTCCTGCGCGGTCTTCGTGCTGAACGAATTCGCGCCGGGCGACGTCGCCCGCAAGCTGCTCGGCGCCTACGCCACCCAGGAGCAGGTCGAGCACCTCACCCAGCAGCTCGGCCTCGATCGGCCGGTGCTGGTGCGCTACGTCGAATACATGGGCGACGTGCTCACGGGAAATCTTGGCCAGTCGCTCACCTTCAAGGTTCCGGTGGCGCAGATCCTGCTCGAGCGGCTGTCCAACACGCTGCTGCTCGCCGCCATCGCCTTCGCCGTGATCGTGCCGCTGGCCGTGTTGTTCGGCGTGCTTGCCGGCATGCGCGAAGGCAGCTTTCAGGACCATTCGATCCTGATCGCCGCCAATTTCCTGTCCTCGCTGCCCGAATTCGCGACCGGCGTGTTCCTGGCCTGCATCTTCGCCGTCTGGCTCGGCTGGTTGCCGGGCACCTCGCCGCTCTCCCCGAGCGGCAACTGGTCGATCGCCAGCCAGCTCGTGCTGCCGGTGCTGGTGATGGCGCTCTACGACATGGGCTACCTGATCGCCATGATCCGCGTGTCGATGATCGGCGTGATGCGACAGCCCTTCATCCGCACGGCGACCCTCAAGGGCATGAAGCGGCGCGACGTCATCGTCAAGCATGCGCTGCGCAACGCGCTGATCGCGCCCTTCACCGCCATCCTGCTGCAGATCAACTACCTGATCGCCGGCGTCGTGGTGGTCGAAACGGTGTTCGCTTATCCCGGCTTCGGCCGGCTGATGCTGCAGGCGGCGATGTCCAAGGACATCGCCCTGGTCGAGGCGGGCGCGCTGGTGGCCGTGCTGATCGCCATGACGACGCAACTGGCGGGCGATCTCGGCTATATGCTGCTCGATCCCCGCATCCGGATCCAGAAATGACCGACATCGCCGGCATCGCCAGCCAGGCGCCGGTCGTGGCGACAGCGCGCGGCGCGCGCTCGTTCCGACTGTCGACCGCGGGTTATGTCGGGCTTGCCATCATCGCGGCGTGGGCGACGGCGGCGTTGCTGGCACCCGTGCTGCCGCTGCCGGCGCCCAACGCCAGCGATCTCGCAGCACTCGCCGACCCGCGCCCGTCGGCCGCCCACTGGCTGGGCGTCGATCTCTCGGGACGCGACATCCTCTCGCGGATAATCTGGGGCGCGCGCACGGTGCTCACGGTGGCGCCGATCGCCGTGGCCGGCGCCACCATCGTCGGCGCCGTGCTCGGCCTGTTCGCCGGCTACCATCGCGGAGCGGTCGACGCGGTGCTGAGCCGGACTTCGGACATCATCCTCTCCTTTCCGGTGATCATCCTCTACATGATCATCCTCACCAAGTTCGGCGCCTCGGCGTTCAACATCATCGCGGTGATCGCCGTCACCAAGGCGCCGATCATCTACCGCCTGGTGCGCGCCATGACGCTCGAGTTGCGCGAGCGCGAATACGTCGCCGCGGCGCAGATGCGCGGCGAATCGGCGCTCTACATCATGCTGGTCGAGATCCTGCCCAATGCCCGCGGACCGATCGTCGTCGATGTCTGCCTGCGGCTCGGCTACACGACGATCGCCATCGGCGCCCTGGGTTTCCTCGGCATCGGCCTGCCGCCGCCGACGCCCGACTGGGGCGGCATGGTGCGGGAAACCTACGGCATGATTTCGGTCTACCCGCACATGGCGATCCTGCCCTGCATCGCCATTTCCTCGCTGGTCGTGGGCTTCAACCTCATCGCCGTCGGCCTGCGCCGCCGCGTGCGGCATGGCTGAGCCGGGTCCCTTGCTGGCCTGCGAAGGGCTGACCGTCGAATACAGTTCGGATGGCGTCCGCCAGCGCGCGGTCGACGATCTCTCGTTCCATATCGGTCGCGGCGAAGCTTTCGGGCTGGTCGGCGAATCGGGCTGCGGCAAGTCGACCGTGGCGCTCGCCATCCTGCGCCATCTCGGGCCGAACGGCATCGTGTCCAGCGGAGTCCTCCGTTTCGACGGAACCGATCTGCTGGGCCTCGGCGGCGATGCGCTGCGCCGCATTCGTGGCGCGCGGATCGCGATGGTCTATCAGGATCCGCTGAGCAGCCTCAATCCGGTGATGACGATCGGTCGGCAGCTCATGGAAGTGCCGTTGCTTCATCGCACGGCCGACCGCGAAAGCGCGCGGCGGCTCGCGGTGCAGGCGCTGGCCGAGGTCGAGCTGCCCGATCCTGACGCGCTGATGTCGCGCTATCCGCACCAGCTTTCGGGCGGCCAGCAGCAGCGCTGCGTCATCGCCATGGCGATGATCGCCGAACCGGCCCTGCTGGTTCTCGACGAGCCGACCACCGGTCTCGACGTCACCGTCGAAGCCGCCGTGCTCGACCTGGTCGACCGCCTGCGCCGGCGCCGCGGCACGGCGGTGCTGTTCATCAGCCACAATCTCGGCGCCGTCGGCCGCTTATGCGACCGCATGGGCGTGCTCTATGCCGGACGTCTGGTCGAGCAGGGACCGCTCGCCCAGGTGTTCCGCAATCCGCGCCACCCCTACACGCGCGGCCTGCTGAATTGCGTGCCGAGCATGGGCGCCAATCGCCGGAGCCGGCCGCTCACGCCAATCGCCGGCGCCCTGACGGACACGGCGCGCCTCGCCGTCGGCTGCGCCTTTGCCGATCGCTGCGGTCAAGTCGTCGAGGGCCTGTGCACGTCCGGACCGATCGCCCTGGCGGGCGTGGCGGGAGAGACCGGGCACGCGACCCGCTGCGCGCGGAGCGACGTCCTGCCGCCCTTTGCGTGGCGACAGGACGCCGCGTCGGCGCCGGACGGCAGGGCGGCGGCGGAGACGATCCTCGAAGCCCGTGCGCTCGGCAAACGCTACGACCTTGGCGGATCGTCGGTCGAGGCGCTGGGCGGGATCGATGTCGAGCTCGAGCACGGCCGCACGCTCGCCATCGTCGGCGAGTCGGGCAGCGGCAAATCGACCTTCGCGCGCATCCTTGTCGGCCTCACCGCCGCGAATGACGGCGAACTCTGCTTCCACGATCAGGACATCGCCCGTCTGCCGATTGCCAAAAGATCGCGCGATCTCCGCCAGCGCCTGCAGATGATCTTCCAGAATCCCGACAGCACGCTCAACCCGAGCCACACCGTGGGCTACGCGCTGCGCCGCACCGTGCGCCGGCTGCGCGGCATGGAACGGGCGAAAGCGGACGCCGAGGTATCGCGGCTGCTGAAACTCGTCCAGCTTCCGGCCGACTACGCCCGGCGCATGCCCGACCAGCTCTCCGGCGGGCAGCGTCAGCGCATCTCGATCGCGCGCGCGCTGGCGGCGGTCCCCGAGGTGGTGATCGCCGACGAACCGGTGTCGGCGCTCGACGTGTCGGTCCAGGCTGCCGTCGCCAATCTGCTGAAGGAGCTGCAGGAGCGCCAGCAGCTCAGCCTGGTGTTCATCTCGCACGATATCGCGCTGGTGCGCTACATGGCGGACGACGTGGCGCTGTTCTATCGCGGCCGGGTGGTGGAATCCGGCCCGGCCGACGCGGTGTTTGCGCCGCCTTACCACCCTTACACCCAAATGTTGCTGGCGGCCGTGCCGAATCCGGATCCCGACTCCGCCCATCTTCGCCTGGCGGTCAGGGAATCCAGCCCGGTCCGATCGAGCGAGGCGGTTCGCGGCTGTCCATTCACCGCTCGCTGCCCTTACCGCATCGAAGGCAAATGCGATAACGAGAAGCCGCCGATCATCGTGCCAAGCAAGGGTCATCACATTGCCTGCCATCTGCCGCCCGCATCCTTGCCGCGCGATCTGGCGGGAGCCCTCAGCACATCGTCGTGAGAAACCGGCCGCCGCGCCTCATTCCGCCGCCACCTTGCGGTGGCCGCCGCGGCGCGTGAGCCAGCGCGACAGCCGGTCGAGATAGAGATAGACGACGGGCGTGGTGTAGAGCGTCAGCCATTGCGAGACCAGCAGGCCGCCGACGATGGCGACGCCCAGCGGATGGCGCAGCTCCGATCCCGCGCCCTGGCCGATGGCGAGCGGCAGGCCGCCGCCGATCGCGGCGAAGGTCGTCATCATGATCGGCCGGAAGCGCAGCAGGCAGGCCTGGTGGATCGCCTCGCGCGGGCTCATGCCCTGGTCGCGCTCGGCCTTGAGCGCGAAGTCGATCATCATGATGGCATTCTTCTTGACGATGCCGATCAGCAGGATGATGCCGATGAGGGCGATCACGCTCAGGTCATAACCGAACGCCATCAGCGCCAGCAGGGCGCCGACGCCGGCCGACGGCAGGGCCGAGAGGATGGTGATGGGGTGGATGTAGCTCTCGTAGAGGACGCCCAGCACGATGTAGACGGCAATGATCGCCGCCAGGATCAGCACCGGCGTCGACTTCAGCGAATCCTGGAAGACCTGCGCCATGCCCTGGAACGCCCCCTCGACCGTGGGCGGCACGTCGAGCTCGGCGCGCAGCTGCTTGATCTGCGCCACCGCCTCGCTGAGCGCCGCACCCGGCGCCAGGTTGAAGGACAGGGTGACCGACGGAAACTGGCCCTGGTGATTGATGGTGAGCGGGGCGACGGTATCGGCGAAGCGCGCCACGGTGCTGAGCGGCACCTGCACGCCGGCCGCGCCCGGCACGTAGAGGCGCGACAGCGCCGCCGGCCCGCGCTCGAACTGTCCGGCGGATTCCAGCAGCACCTTGTATTGCGTGGTCGCGCTGTAGATCGTCGCCACCTGGCGCTCGCCGAACGTGTCGTAGAGGGTCTGGTCGATGGCGGCGAGCGAGACGCCCAATCGCGAAGCCGTGTCGCGGTCGACTTCGACGGCGAGATGGCGGGCGGCGATCTGCTGGTCGCTCGCATTGTCCTGCAGCTTGGAGAGGCCACGCATGCGCTGGTCGAGGATCGGCGCCCAGCGATTGAGCTCCGCCGCGTCGAGCGAGGTGAGCGTGTACTGGTACTGGGTGCGGCTGAGGCGCCCGCCGAAGGTCAGATCCTGGCTGACCTGGAGGTAGGTGTTCACGTCCTGGATCTTCGCCAGCTCGGGCCGGACGCGCTGGATGAACTGGTCGGCCGAGACGCCGCGCTGGGAACGCGGTCTCAGCTGCACGAACATGCGCGCGAGGTTTTCCGAAGGAACGATCGAACCCGTCCCGGCGAAGGCGACGACACTCGCCACCGCCGGATCCTGCAGCAGGGTGTTGGTCACCTCGGCCTGCCGGTCGACCATGGCGGCGAAGGAAATGTCCTGGCGCCCCTCGACGGTGATGAAGACGAAGCCGGTGTCCTGCTGGGGAAACAGGCCCTTGGGGATCGTGACGTACAGCCAGCCGGTGAGGACGGCCAGCGCCACGGTCGCCGCCAGGGTGAGCGGCTGGTGATCGAGCACCCAGACGAGGCCGCGATCGTAGCCGCGCTGCACCGACTTGAAGGCGCTTTCGAAGACCCGGTCGATGCGGCCGCGTTTTCTTTCACCCGTCT
>Ga0210407_10002106_pt1 | contig 17454 bp, 13 predicted proteins | sample IncBWC27MmetaG_FD_150860 | JGI IMG/M metagenome (GOLD analysis project Ga0210407, IMG submission 150860) | Forest soil microbial communities from Barre Woods Harvard Forest LTER site, Petersham, Massachusetts, United States - Inc-BW-C-27-M | ecosystem: Environmental > Terrestrial > Soil >...
CAGCTCGCGGGGTAACCATCCGGAGATTGTCTAACGGCTGCTGGTAGCATTGAGCAGCGTCCCTCAATCGACTGCGCGTATAGACTCTTACCATAAACGGGGTTAGAGGACATTTCTCTCTCCGATTCTCCAACCACTAGCACGCCTGCTTGGTAGCCAGGCGCGCTACCTCAAACAGACCCGCCGTTAGGGCGGTGGGCTTTCGATCCACGACCCGTTCAGATCTACGGTCAGCGGACACGGGACCAACGTCGGAAGCTCTGGAATCTTTGAATAAAACTCTGAAAGCGATTGATCTGGCAGTATTTAGCTCTTTCGGCGACGACCTTAGTTGGAAACTAGACGGAAACTGAAACCAGTTACACATTGCGGTCTGAATGGAAAATCGAATGTCTGGCATTCGCGGTCCCCTGGGTTGTCCATCACAACGAAGTCCAACTGCAAATCCAAACTACCTTTGGATCAAGAATTCTATCTCTTGTAGATCTCCCGCATTTTGTCGGCAATAAATTCTTCCTGAGCCTTCACACCCTCAACAAACTTAACGCCCGCCGGTCGCAGCGTCGTTTCCATCTCTTGTCTCCTCTCCTTTTGAACATGAATCGGGTAGCTCATCGAAGACAACGGATGAAATCCCTTTAGGACGTGGTAGTAGTCGCCGTCGTCAAACCTGATATCTATAGCCTTTCCGAACGCACCATCCGGCAAAGGATATTTCGCATTTGGATTATGATAGACGTGTATTTCCTCTTCCCACGCCTCAGTTCGGTCACCAATGAGATAGTAGAAAGCCTGCGGTACGATTCTGTCCGTTTGCTGCCCGTAAGCGAGCCCGTAACGCAATCCAATTGGCTAGTGTCATGCGCCGTCAGAAACCTTTATCTGTACGCCTCATCGGGTAAAACGGCTTGGCACGATTGTATCTCAGCCAAACTGGTGTGTCAGTTTTCGTGCTAGTTTTTGTTTCCGCGTGGTGCCCGCGTGTGCCGGACCGTGCCGCTCCGTGCCAGTAAGAAAAGGAGTTATGAAGCAACCCCTTCCGCATGAGTGCGTTTCCGTGGACTGTCACGGCAGAGGTCGCGAGATCGAGTCTCGTCGTCCCCGCCATTCTTTTCAAGCATTTGCCGAAAGTATGGCTTTCCGGCGTGGGAACAAAAAGGAACAATAAGAAAAATCACTTCCCTCCTCCCGCCTCAGCAGTTTGAATCCGCTTCGGCAATATCATGCTGACAACTTTGGTTTGTGCTTGTCTTTTGGCTGTCGTGTTCGCCTGTGTGTAGGCGTCAAGTGTGATTCGACTGTTGGCATGCCGCAAAGACTCTTGCACGACCTTCACGTCTTCGCCGTTCGCTTTCAACTGTGTTGCGTAGAGACTTCCTCAACGTCATCAATGGGAACCCCAGGCACAGCTTCGTTTTCAAATAGGAGCAAATCGGAAAAAGAAGACTTAGTACCTTCGATTTGTGAGGAGAGAAGGGCTTCCTTGCAGACATAAAGGTAGAGAAAGAGGCGAGTGTCCGGAAGCAGCGTTGTGAGACCATCTGGCCGACCGAGGGCTTGATTCGCGCGGTCGATATATTGAAGTGATCGAATTGGTATCGCGACTGCGATTGAAACCCGAAGGACGTGTAATCCGCTAAAGTGGACGATTCCTGGTTAGTCGGTGACTCTTTTCCACGTGCTGTCTGGGTTGTATTCAGTTATTGCTCCCGCCAGTTCAGAAGTTTTCTCCCCCAGATCCTTCTGGTAGACGGTGCCATTTTGATTGATGATGAAGGTCATGACACCGCTCACTCGATATTCGACGGGATATCCGACGAGAGCGACTCCCGCGGCTAGTTTCCCATCTGTCAAATAGCTTTTTGCTCCGCCTTTCGCCGCAGTTCCCTGTTCCTTCAATATCCGGTAAAGATAGCCGTGGTACGGCTGGGCTTTTGTGCCTACAACCGAATTGTCATAGCCTTGGGCCTCGGCCTGAGCCAGTAATGGTCCCGCAGGGCTTGTCGGTTCGTTTTCACCGGTTTCCCAATACAATCCGTTTTGTTTATCAGGATCGCTGTGGAGTTTCTGCGCATAAATTCCAGAAGGTAGGCCGTCATGGCCAACGGCTGCGTAGTCCTTCTGGGCATCAATAAAACCCCGGCAGGCGGCGATTGCACCCAGTTCGTTGTGGCCAATCCGGCGGATAAGAACTTCCTGTTTTCCCGCGGCCGTGTCAAATTTCCATCTGCCTCCATCGTTTACGATGGGAATCGGCATGGGCCACGCGCTCACCCCGACTTCGAGAATTCGTGTGTTCTTATCTCGAGTCACAATGGCATGCTTCGATTTGTAAGCTTTCACAAAGGCCTTGGCATTTGCATCGTCCTGTACCGCATCTCCCGAGAAGACCAGTTCTTTAGCAGCGTCGCCCAGAACCTCCAGCATTTCGTCCTGGTTCCAGTCTTCCGCAGACTTGACGAGCGCCTGTACTGCTTCAGCGGGGGTTGCAAAAGTTTTTTGGTCGGCGGCTTTTGCCAATCCGGGCAATAGCACGACAGCCAGAAGGAGTGCGGCAGGGAGCAATTTTGTAAACATTTTGGTGTCACCGTTTTTGAGAGTTCTTGAGCGCATTTTTATCTCTTCGACCCACCAGCACCGCCAGCGCGTGACGCGGTGCCCACACTGGCCTGTCCGCGGTTACTCGCGGCTCGATCAGTCTTGGGGCTGCTCGCTCCCCCGAATGCTCCAGAGCTTGACGGCTGAGTGCGGTTCGCCTGTTGTGGAGCTGGGCGTGCTGAAGGCTGCGTTGCTTGTGTCGGCCTGGAAGAAGGCGTGTTCCCTGCCGATGGACGCGAGTTTTGCGTGGCGGCCGGAGTTGGTCTGGTTCCTCCGCTCTGCCCAAAACCGCGATCACCCGATGGATTTCTTGCGGGCGCATTGACAGAATTCAGACGGTCATTCGAGGCGGCGTTCGGGCTGCGTGGCATTGTCGACGATCCGCCCTGCATGGAGTTGCCGGTTTTATTGCCCTGATAAGTAGTCTGCCCCTTCCAATTGTTTGCGTTATTCGCGGTGCCCGGCTGCTGCACGTTTCTATTCGCGTTGATCCCCGAATTGCCCGTTGCGGGCCGCTGCTGGTTAGTTGCGGTATTTCCCACTGTGCTTCCGCCCGGCCGATTTTGCACGTTGCCGGTTGCCGGACGTGTAGTCGGATTCGCGTTGTTTCCAGTGCGATTTCCTTGATAACTGGTCTGACCCTTAAAATTGTTTGAATTATTGTTGGCTGCCGTAGTGGTGGGCCGATAGTTGACCCCTTGTTTCCCGCCGCCTGAACCATTTCCCATACTCCTGGCGTAATTGCTGTTCTGGCTGTTGTTGTAGGGCACCGGCCTCGGCTTGTAACTTGGATTCAGATTGTTGTTGTTGTTAAAGCGGTTGTAATAATTATTGTTGATGTTGACGTTGACATTGGTATGGCTGTAGTAGGGAGGCCGATAATAGTGATACCCACCGCCCCAACCGCCGTAATACACCGGGTGATAAGGCGGAGGATAGTACGGCCTGGGACCATACCAAACGCCGCCATAACCCCAAGCCGGATAGTAGTAATGATTGTTATTGATCGCGGAGCCCACCGCGACGCCCGCCCCGAACGACAACAGCCCGATCATGACGGCGGTGCCTGTGCTCACTCCGGAACTTTGTTGTTGAACGACAACGGTCGAGTTGGTGCTGGACGGAGCGGCGCCATTCGTTGTCGTGGTTGTGGTCGTTGTTCCGCCGGAAGTGGTCGTGGTGGTAGTAGTCTGGAAGACCTGTTCCGGATTGTATTGAGGGACGTATACCACCTTGGGGTCGGCAGGCTTTAACTCCACGACTTGCGTTCCTTGATCCTGCTTAACGTCCACTTTCATCTGGGGCGAGCTTTTCAGTGCGCCAGTATCCACGGCTTGCGCGCGCAGCCTCTGAACTGACTCCAAGACGGCTTTTGGATTTCCCTGATAGGCTGCACCCAATTGCTTGGTCCAATCGAACTGTTGGCACATCAGATCCACCACTGTCGGATAGTGCAGCAGCGCTTGCATCACAGGCGTAAAGCCAGCTTTCTTGGACGCCTCATCCAGGGCCGCTTCCTTTAGATTTTGATTCTGCTCCAGGGCCAACCAGTTTCCACCGTCCATGACTTCCTGAGGAATGACCGAGGCTTGCAGCAATACCGCCAATACGGGATCCGGGTAGAGCGCGACAGGCGCCAGGAGTTCATCCAGACCGTCTGCCGTCAGGTTCACTTCCGGTAGCTGAACTGGGGCTTGTCCTTGAGTCTGCGGCGAAGTTTGGCCGTCTGGAGAAGCGCCCGCCTGTTGCGCGGAAGAGGGATCCTGCATTAGTGTGTTGGGGGATTGTTGTTGGAGTGAAGCGCCAGATGTCGCTTCTTTGGAGCCACAGCCTTGCAAGCCCATAGTCCCGCTTAGCAGCAAGAACGTCATGAGCAAGGACATAGAACTCTGGAGTTGTTTCATAGATCCTCACTAGGAGACCTCAACCTCTGGCAATCGGGATATTGGCGGCTATTACTTGCCCAATTTTGCTCCGATCACTTCGCCCGAAACGATGATTTCCACGCGGCGGTTTTGCTTGCGTCCGGCCGCTGTGCTGTTGTCCGCAACCGGGTTGTCTTGGCCCATTCCTCTGGCCGAAATTGTGTCCGGTGACATCCCTTGCGAAATCAGGAACTCCCGAACCGTGTCCGCGCGTTGCTGTGACAGTTTCATGTTGAAGTCCGCAGTGCCGGTGGTGTCCGTGTGGCCTTCAATCGCCAGATTCAGCCCGGGATGCGCCTGAATGATGCCCGAAAGTTTAGCCAGTTTAAGTTGCGCGTCTTGACTCAAAGCGAATTTGCCGGTCTCAAACAGGACATCCGCCATATTCACGACCAGGCCGCGCGGCGTATCCGTCGTCTGCAATACTTCATTGAGTTGCTGCAGGAGTTGAGCGCGCAAGGCAGCGGTGGCAGCCTGGGCGCGTGCGGCCTCTTCCCTGGCCGCTTGCTCCTTGGCCTGCAGGGCGGCTTGTTCTACCGCAGCCTTCTGTGCCGCCATTTCCGCGGCCGCTTTCTGTTGAGCGGACTGCGCGGCGGCTTCCGCCTTCATTTGTGCTTCCCGAGCCGCGGTGAGTTCCGCTTGCCGCTTGGCTTCGGCTGCGGCGACAGCGTCGGCTTCCGCTTTGGCTTTGGCCGCAGCGGCATTTTTTTCGTCCTGGATTCGTTCGGCTTCCTGGCGCTCCGCCGAAAGCGCACGGGCATCCTCCGCGAACTGAATGGTCTGGCGAGAGTTGGTGATGATTTGGGATTTATCCGCCTTCGAGGTGAGCGAATTCTCCGTTTGTTGCAGGCTGCTCTCCGCTTTGCTGAAAATTTCCGGAGCATACTGCCGGGCCTTTTGCGACCTGGCGATCTCCACGGCATTGCGCGCTTCGTAGATGTCCAACGGCGCATTCTTGAGGTCCGGGGTCAGCGCCAGAGGGTTCCCCATTTTGGCGTACTGGCTGCGCTTCATCAGTTTGTAGTCATTATCCGGATAAATCTTGCCCTTAGTGTTCTTTTTGGTATCGTTCTCCAGGACCACGACTTCGCTGGGGAGTTGCACGGCGTAATACGGTTCGGCAGTCACGATCATCGCAAAGGTCTGTGATTGCGCTCTCGTAGAGAGCTTGCCGTTTCCCTGCTTATCGATCGGAATCTCGGCTATGTTATCGGTTGTTCCGTCGGGTGTGACGGTCCAGAGCACGTAGGTGAGGAACTCCGCGCCCAGCGACGTGGGCTGCGGCATGCCGGTCACCTTGAGTTCAATGCTGGTACCACCCGTCTTGGCCTCCACTTTGGCATTGCCGCTTGCCTGCGATGCGGCGCTTGTGCCGAGAAAAACCACCTTGGTGGATCCGCCGCCCACTTCGTAGCCGACGGCCTTAATCGACTTCCTGACCACGTCCGCCGCCGGTACTTCCTTCTTGTTTTGTGCGCTCGCAAGGCTGGCGGTGACTGCCAGAGCGGCAAGTGCGCCGATTCGAATCCATCCGGAAATGTTCATCTTATTCCTTCCCGAGACACAAGCATTCCTTCCGTTCGCGCCGCTGCAAAACTAAGTGCAAGGGGCGTATCTCGTGCGTAGTCCGTGTGAAACTTGAAGCCAATGCTTCAGTGAACAGAGAGGCCACTTACGAGAACCTCCACAGGCTGCACCGGTACGGAAAAACAGGCAATTGTCAAAAGTGACAGGGGATTTCCGGCCTCGCCCTGTGTAGGTCTCGAGTTGAAAGTGGCAGGTCTGCGGCGATTGCGCGCCCCAGGCTATAGCGATATGATTCCCCTCTACCCAAGGTCTTTGGCAACGCTTGATTTCTCGAGCAACTCCTCTTGCGGCTCGACATGCACTAGCACTTCGATTACCTGCGGCAAACCATTCAACACAAGGTCCTCTACTTCGTGAGCGATCTTATGTCCTTGGCGAACGCTGAGATCGCCATTTACCACAATGTGGAGATCGACATAGAAACTGAATCCCATCTTTCGCACAAAACATTTATCCAAACCAATCACGCTTGGCATTCGGCCAGCCATCGCTCTGACTTGAGCCTCCACGCTCATGTCCGGGGCAATGTCGGCGAGTTCAAGAACCGCAGGTCTCAATTGCCTCCAGGCGTTGTAGAGGATTACGAGCGCAGCGCAGATGGCTGCCCACCCATCAGCTGCTTCCCAACCCGGCCCTCCAAGTATCGCGATTGAAATGCCAACGAAAGCAAATGCAGACGTGAGGGCATCACTTCTGTGGTGCCAGGCGTCACTTTTGACCGCGAGGCTTCCGATTGATTCGCCCACGGACTGAACCTGTCGGAACAACAGTCCCTTGATGATCAGTACCCCCGCCAGGACGACAAGCGTGTAAGGCGCAGGTGCGGGGTGCGGGGCAGTTATTTCACGAATACCTTCATAAATGATGCCGAGTGCAGCCGCCATTAAGGCCAAACTAACAACGAACCCTGCAATAGGTTCGGCCTTCCCATGACCATAGGGGTGGTCTGCGTCTGGCGGTTTAGCAGCGATTTTCAGGCCAAAGTAAACTACCAAGCCGCTAAGCACATCGGCGATCGATTCAAAGCCATCGGCAACCAGTGCAAAAGAATTCCCGAGCAGACCGGCGGCGCATTTAGCCAAGCCCAAAGCTGAATTCACGAAGATGCCGACCAGCGTGGATTTCATGCCAAGGTCGGCGGCATTCTTCAAAGGATTATCGCCTCGCGTGATCACTGTGCTGTCTCTTTGCTTGACAGTTGCACGGGCTCGCTAAAGGGCAGGTCGATAGTCATGGCGCTATGATCGGCAACCAGAAAGCCACTCGCAAGGAAGGTCCTAGTCGCGGAACGTTCAACGGTCGCGGTCGCGCTCCGCTCAAGTAAGCCTCATTGTCAACGAAAGGAGTCGTCGTGATGAGCCGTAGCTTTTCTGCCAGCTCCGGACTCATCTCCTGGTCCAAGCTGAGTTGAACCAGTTCGTCATAGGAGAAAAGTTTCGGCTCCGAATGTCGCACGTAGTCCTGCGCGGGTAATGCAGTTGCGCCAAGCAAACCGAGAGCGATCGCAATCAGGAGGTGAACGAACGTAATGCGTCCGGCTGTTTTCATAGGTGAAGAATGACCTTTCTCTTCGTACACGCAAAGCGCGTTTGGACCTGACTAGCCGGCAACGGGCAGCGATACCGGTTGCTGAAGGCGAAATTCGAGCAAGGTTTCGCTGGGAATTTGGAGTTGTTGTCCCTTTTTAGAGGCGGCTACAGCGGTACCAGCTCCAGCGCCGGCAAGTGCGCCAATCCCCGCTCCCTTTCCGCCTCCGGCTAGCCCACCGATGAGTGCGCCCAATCCGGCACCGCCGACGACTTTCTTCGCCGTCTTCCCGCCTTCTCCCTTACCCTTCACCTCATACGTGCTTGTCAGTAGAGGATAGGCAGTCCCATTGATGACAACGTCGGTCAGTTCCAAAGTCAGTTCAGAGCTTCCGGACATCCTTCCAGCTGAAGAAGCCTCGGCGAGACGCCCGTACAGTGTCGTACCCCGTGGGGCGACGACGGTGTCTTCGACTTGCAGGTTGGTTTCGAGAGTAGCGGAGAAGCGATACCCTGTTTTTTGCTTGGCCGAGTCGATCGAATCGACCATTCGAATCAGGATTCGAGTTCCGGCCGGAACTGTGATTCTCTTTTTGTTTTGCGCCGCCGCACTAGCCCTGGCCGATCTGCCGGCAGACGCCGCAGCCCAACACTGCTGTTCGGAAGTTTGGTAAACAGTTGTTACCACGAGTAGAATTGCTGTCCCAACGAATGCCTTCCTCATGTGCGTACTCTCCTTATCCCGGAATTTACGAGCCTTGCTCAACAATGGGCAACGACGAGGCGATCTGCAGGTCGATAATCAAAAGAAGCTGATGTTCAATTTGGGCGAAGCGCGCGGCCGTCACTGCCCCGAGAGCTTGTTTGACCTTGTCATAGGTTTGCGCAAGCAGCTCCGCGCGTTGCTTTTGATAGGCGAACGATTTCTGAACTAACGCATCCGCTTTTTCATCGGTCATCTGGTTGTAACTTTGCGCATAGTCTTTGATATTTTGAACTCGCTGATCAGTCAGTTTCGCGAGTTGGGCGTCATACTCGCTGTAGATCGGCCAGAATTTCGTTGCGTCTTGCGCGCTCAGGACCATCACGGCTCCCATAATCTCAGCCTTCTCTTGCCGCACATTCCTGCGCAGCAGGTCAATGTAAGCTTGCACATTCTTCTGCGCATCGCTCTGCAGAGGGGCCGAAGTTTTGCTTTCGACCTGTTCGGATTTCGATTGGGCCCGGCCAGGGGGCGCCGCGATCATCGCCGAAATGAGGAACGTCGCCAGGGATATATGATTCAGAAATTTCATGTCTTTTCATCCTTTCGATTTGCTCACCCATAGGAGTAGTTTCAGAAGAGTCCGAATGAGAAATCACTTGGCTGCAGGCACCCAGACGTTCGCTATCACTCCGAACGCCAGGTCTGTAATGACAACGTGAACTTCGGCGGTGCTAGGAGGAGCTTTTTCTTGGGGAAATGCAGCCGGACATTCAAGGCACAAAGGGAGAACGCAACAAGCAGCCGGCGAACTCGCGTATAGCTTCTCATTGATCTCCTCCGAAAGGATTCCGCCGATTTCAGGGAATCCTCCCTAAGCACCAAAAGAGCGTTAATCTTGCTGCGCATATACTCTGACCAGCCTTCACTGGTTGGTATTGTCAAAAATAACAGTCTATTGTGCGCACAAAAGCGTCGTGGGCCGATTAGACGACACGCACACAAATCGCATTAAGGGGGGAAGGGGGAGCACCCATAAGCCAGATTTTCGGTAACCCGCCCCCCCCTGTTCGACTGAATGTAGTCGAGCTATTCCAGCGCCGACACTGTCCCGCTGCCGACGTCGTAGTACGCGGCGACAACCTTAAGCTTGTTTGCCTTTACCAAACCAGAAATGACGGTCGAAGATTGGCGCAGCAGGGCCGCCTGGATCTTGGCATTTGCCTTGGTCGCCGCTTCGAGATTTGGTCCTGCTTGATCAACCGCAGGCTGTATATGAGGATAGAGCGCGCTGATTTGCCCAGGAACTTCTTTGGCTTGAATCGTGGCCTTGACCGCGCCGCAACCAGCATGCCCCATTACCACGATTACCTTTGTCCCCAAGACCCCTGCACCGTATTCAAGGCTGGCGATGATCTCCGAAGTGGCAATATTACCGGCGATACGCGTAACAAAGATATGACCGATACTCTGGTCGAAAACCAATTCAATGGGGACGCGGGAATCGGCACAAGACAAGACGGCTGCGAAGGGTTCCTGCTTCTCAATCGTATGCTGTTTCAGAATAGCGAGGTCGTGCTCACAGGCCGTGAGGCGTTCAGACGTGAAGCGTTTATTGCCATCCATCAATTCCTGCAACGCGGCATCGGGGCTGAGCGTCGTCTGTGCAAGTACTGGTCGCGGCATCGCAAACTCAATGCCTGCAGCGGTCGCTAATCCAGCCGCTGCTCCTCCCGCGGTCATCTGTAGAAACCTTCGCCGTGAGGAGTCTTTGTTCGGCACACTGGGATGCAAGCCGCAGGCCGAGGAAGATTCACAACCAAATGTAGTTTGGCTGCTTTTGGCAGTGTCGTCGTCGAGAAGAGAATGAGAAGTCATCTGTGAATGCCTCCACTTGGGATCCCTACAAGAGATACCAATGATTTACTTACCAGCCGAAACCCAGACGTTGTCGGGAGCAGCAATCTCCACATTCGAGAGTTCCGTAGTTATCTTCACCCTTTGGAGACTGGGCTTTTTGCCCGGCGTGGCAAGAAAGACTAAAAAGTATTGGCTGTCGAAAATCTTCTGCAATCGTTCCAGGTAAGGCTTGAAACTGACGGCACTGGAGGTGCCAAGCGAAAAACATTCTCCCCCCGTTTCGTCCGCTAGTTTGGAGAGACCGGAGAGACCAAGCTGCAAGTCCCAAGAACTTCGTCCGGCTCGACCGACGCCAACCGCGTAGAACGAGTGAACTATGACGTTATAACGCTGGCTGATTTCACTTGCTGAGTTCGCGTCGGGGCTCATGGACGGCATACTGTGATAGGCAGGCCCAAAGTTTGGCCCTAACTGAGAAGCCGTGGGTTTTTCCCCGCGGAGCCGGTCGATTCCATCGGTCACCATCAAAACTTCGCGCCGGACGTTTTGTTGCTGCCACCCCTTTACGAGGCTAATGAGAGACAAGTACGGGCTATCCATGGTCGACAGATTCCCACGGGGCAGGCGCAGTGCCTTCGCAGCGAGCGCATGATCCAAGGTGAAATTCTGAACAATGTTGACTCCCGCGTTCGACATATAACCGATAGCGATAGAGGTCGTTGCCGGTTGTGCGCCGATAAATTCCCGAAGATCGGTGAGATTATTTCCCACACGTGAGTCAAGCGTGTCATCGATTAAAATGAATAATTGAAGAGTGGCAGCCTCGCCTTGGGCCGGAATCAGCTGCGTCACTTGAAGGACCGTCTTGCCTTGCGTCACCCTTACGTCGCCCTGTCGGAGCGTCGGAAGTTCGCTGTCCTCCCGCTGTGCTTCAGCTGTGATTACCACGTGAACTTGAACGGCACGAGGAGCCGCCTTTTCTTGCGGGAACGCAGTCCCGACGTTCACCGCATACACGCAAACGACAAGCAGCAGTCTGCAAAGTAACGTACAGTTCCTCATAGATCTCCCTCGGCTAAATCCCCAGATGCGTGGAAGCCTTCCTGAATCCTAACGTTGCGACAATCTGGTCCCCATGCATACTCTGACTCAGAATCACTGGTTGGTATTGTCAGAAATGACAGTGTGTCCCGGGCGGAAAAGACCCGACCTATGGGTCGATTCAAAGAAAGGCGCACAAACTCCGATAACCCGAATAAGGGAACAGCCATAGGCCAGATTTTCGGCGGACCGACGACCCGCGTGTCTGAAAGTAGCCGGCCTACTCCGACACGGACACGGTCCCTGATGACGACGAGTGCCTCCATGGTTTATCGTTGCTTAGATTCGTACTGAATTATCCTTGTGCGTGAACCGAAAATAGAGGTAACCAAGCAACCCGGCCGCTAAGGAGGCACCCAGAACCGCGACCTTTGCAGTGGCGACTAGGTTCTCGTCCTGGAATGAAAGGCCACTGATAAAGAGAGCGACAGTAAAACCCAAACCTGAGAGAATGCCGACTCCCATAATGCCCGCCCACGTCAAACCTTCTGCCATTCCAGCAATTTTCGATTTCACGGCTAGAAAGGAAAACGCAGTTATTCCCACCGTTTTCCCGACGATCAGGCCCGCAACTATGCCAAGTGCGATGGGGCTGGAAATCGCCAGCTTCAGTTGCTCGGTGGACAAAGCGACGCCTGCGCTCGCTAAGGCGAACAGCGGAAGAACAAGGAAAGAGACCCAGGGATGAACGCTCCTTTCCAGGCGTTCCCCGATCGATTCAGAGTCGCGGAAGAGTTGATCCAGTTGCGTGAGCGTGCCTTCCGCCGACGATTTGTCGTGGACCAAGATCTGGCTTCGGAAATTTCTCAGGAGAGGCTCCGCGTTGCCAGCCAAATCCTCCGGAGCCAATTTTGGCTTGATAGGTGCGATCAGACCCAGAATTACTCCAGCGATTGTTGCGTGCACTCCAGAACTCAGAACGGCCGCCCAGAAAAAAAGGCCCACAACTACGAAGACGGAGATAGGAGCATGACGGATTGTGGCGGCTACGAGGAGCACTATTAAGCCGCCTGCCACAGCCAAAGCTGGCAGAGAAATTTGAGGAGTGTAGAAAAACGCGATCACAAGGATCGCCCCCACATCGTCCACAATGGCCAAGGCAAGCATGAAGACGCGCAGGCCGGAAGGGATCCGCTTTCCAAGCAGCGCGAGAACACCCAATGCGAAACCTATATCCGTGGCCATGGGGATGCCCCAGCCGTGCACCCCTGCGCCTGAGCGGTTCAACGCGAAATAGAGAACCGCTGGGAGGAACATGCCGCCGAGCGCTGCCAGAATGGGAAGCGCCGCTTGACGCACTGAGGACAGCTCACCCTTTACGATTTCGCGTTTGATCTCAAGCCCTACGACCAGAAAAAACAGGGCCATCAATCCGTCATCGATCCAATGATGCAGGTCCATTGAGAAAAGAGGGCGAAGGCCTATTTTCAACGGAAACTTCCAAAGCGCGAAATAGGATGTGCTCCAGGGCGAATTCGCCCAAACGAGCGCCACAACGGTGGCTCCAAAGAGAAGGATTGAACCGGAAGTCTGGCTGTGGATGAAACTCTCGAGCATTGAGCGCGGGTGGGCCAGAAATTGGTTTCGCGTTGTAGTTGGGGAGGAGCTTTGCATCGAAGTCGTGTCTCTAATTGCATCCCGAAACGCGGATTGTGCAGCGGGCGCATAAGCATGTTGATAAATACGATGATCGATCTAGATGCGCCTGATCACGATTGCCTAATCTCGTCCTTGCGTGAAACCCCTCCTGGCGATTCGTCGTGCAGTGGACCCATGAATGTAGGCTCCGAGGAGGCTTAACTAGTTGCCTCAGGAGTGGCCGGTGAAATATCGGCAGAGATAGGCGCAGCCAGCGATCATTTCCAGGGGCGAACGTTGGTAGCCTTAATGTACTGGTTGCCGTAACTCTCGATTTCGTAATTCCCTTTTTTCTTGTCGAAGCGGATCTTGGCAGCAGCCATGATTTGACCGGTACCTTCGCCCTTGGCGTTGAGCGTCACCTGAAGAAAACCAAACGGGTAGTCGGTGGTGCGTCCGCTGTTGTATAGCTCCATGAAAGGCATGGTGCGAGCGGTAACGAGAGTAATGATGGTGTCAGCCCCTTGCTGACGCTTGCGCACGACGGCGATCTGATTGCCCGTGGAGCCGACAACGTTGATGCGGCCCTTATCTTCCTTCTCCAAAGCGCGGCGAAGCGCATCGGTCCCCTTGTCCTTGACGAGCTGAGCGAAGTTCTGGACCTCTTCATCGGTGGTGTACTGGGTGATCCGAAAATCAAAGTGGGCGGATTTGCCTCCCACGCCTCCACCAGTGCCTATGGCCACACCGGAGTAAGCCTCCGGAGGTGTTTTGTCCTGGGCTAACGCGAAGAGCGATAGGCATACGGAGAAAAAGGAAACAAGGAAAGCGATGCGGGAAGGTTGTGTCCTCATTTGGGAATCTCCTGAGAATTACGTGGTTTCTGCAAGCATCCAGTCTTGGCCCGGACGAGAAAGCGCCGGCTGCCGAGCCGAACCTGCCCTCACGCTTTGCATTCTCCTTCCATCTCAGAAGCGAGGGTATTGTCAAAAGGAACAGTGGACCGCAGATTGCTGGGGAGAGTGTGGGACCCGGAAACCCTTGCATAAACTAACAGTCGCCGTTGGGGGCGCGCCTAGCGATTCCCAAACTTCCAGCTGAGGCCGGAGCTTGTGCCGTAGTCGCTGCCGGAGAAGGTCGGAGGCGGTTGATTGTCCCAATTACCGTAAAAGGAAATATTCCAGGAGAGATTGCTCCACAATTTGACGTAATACGCGGTGTTGAGGTTGAAATGGACGCGGCCGGATTGAGTAATTGAAGGAAGGAGAGTCGCGCTGATCGAAAGATTGGTTTTGTTGAATCGGAAGAGCCTAACTTCGCTGCCGATCAGGCCCGATGCAGCATTCTGAGTCATGGAGGGAACGATCATCTGCTGATAATTGATGCGCTGCCAAACCAACCCGCCAACCACCGAGATCGTGGCGCGATTGTCGTTTACCAGATAACGCCCGATGCCTGCGCCGATGCTGCTCTGCAGTTGAATTCCCTGTTGCGAGCTTTGCAGGAAATCGGCGATCCCCGTGTAGTACCAATTGTTCCATCGCAGGAGGCGCTCCACGTCCAGGTCGAGCTCATTCCGCGTTGCAGGTGATGTGCCGGTGCTTGAGGACAACGTCGAATCATAGGCGGCGCTGGCCGACCAGCGCTCGCGAGGGTAATTCAAGGAAGAACTCAAATTATATTGCGTGGACTGGTTGCCCTTGCTGTAGATAACGCCCAGACCGATATCCCCATTGAATCGCTGCCAGAGAGTGCTGGAGGTTTCATCCATTTTGATGATCTGAGTCTTGTCGATCTCCACCTTGGTATCGGAAGGCTGCAGGATCTGGATCTTGACGGGGCGTCCGCCAGAACTCTCAGGCGTGGAGAGCGTTCCCGAATGGACCAAGCCATCTTGTGTCTTGACGATGAAAAGTTGCTTGCTCTCAACATGATCCACCTTGGACCATTCCACGGAAGAAGTACCAAGAATGTAGTCGACGCTGATGTAGAGGGTATCGGTGGCGAGGCCCTTGATCTCGCAGGTGATTCGGTCGCCGTTCTTCATGATAATGACGTCACTTTTATCGCGGGCAAACAACGGTAGGGCAAGGAAAAGAGCCCACCACAAAAGAACCATTCTAGTTTTCATAGCAGATCCTCTTACCGCTGGGAGGTTTGTCCTGCATAGACTCGGCGAGTGGAGATTGCCATGCCGAATCAAGATTTGGCGGACTTGCCCGAGAGCAAGCGGCCGGCCCAAATAGAGCAATCGGTCGTGTTTTTCCGGGCCTTGAACGAGAGGGGTTTCATTGTTCGTTTCCAGACCCGGCCACGCTTTCTTCATCGTAGTGAAAAGGAATGCGGTGGTGAAACCAAACAATATCCAGCCATTCAACGCTTCCAGAGCGCCGATGAGTCGCCAATGGGGTGCAAGTTAGTGCATGCTGCAAAGTCTCGGATTACCCGTATCTCTCCGTCCCATTCGCCAGGTAGGTCTTTCGGGTTGGCGAACGAGCTACCTATGCCTGCCTCCGCCTCCACCCCCTCCGCCGCCTCCACTCCAACTGCGGCCACCGCCGCCATATCCGCCCGAGCTGTGATTGCCGCTTTGGTAGTGTTGACTCTGGGCCGAACCGCTCTGCCGGTTTTGTTTTTCGGAGTCGAGATTTTGCGTGGACCCGCCGTAGGAGGAGTGGCTTTGATTCATGCTCTGTTCGTGCTGCTGGGTGTTGGCCTGGCTGCTTGGATGCTGTTGCTGATAGCTCGACTTGTCTTGCTGCGTCGTTGCCTGGCTGTTGGGGTGCTGTTGCTCATAGCTTTGAGTGCTTTGCTGGGCTTTCTGCTGATTCTGGGTCGTGTTCACACTGCTCCAGCCACCACTGCCATTGGACTTTTGCCAGCCGGAGCCGGTGTTTTTGTAAACATTCCCGTCGTGGCCAGCGTACATGTCGCCGTTGGATGATTTGCCGGCGGCGGTGCTCCCGTAAGCTGAACTCGTGCCCGCGGCCTTCCCACCCGAGGAGGTCTGCCCGGACGCTACCGTCCCTTGCGCGGTCGAATAATGCTCGGTAGTGGCGGATTTGTTTCCCTGGGAGACGTAGGAACTCCCCCACTGCGCGGTGGGACTCGACCCCTGATGAGTTGCGCCATACGATCCGGTGTACGGGTTGTATGCCTGGCCCACGGTCTGCTTGCCGTACGCCGTGGACGTGGAAGCGGTTCGCGTGGAAGTGTCAGTGTACGGATTATAGGACGCAGTGCGTGTCGCGGAACCATACGCTCCGTATGTCGTTTGTGAAACGCCGTAGGCCCCTGTCGAACTATGGTAGTAAGACGTGCCATACGCGCCATAAGCTCCGTAGCATGTGGGGTAAGGATGGTAGACCGGGTAGCCATAGGGCGGGTAGCCAATGTGAGGCGGATAGTAATAACCGCTGCCGTTGGCCACGATGGCTCCGACGGCCGCGCCCATGACGAACGCACCGAGATATCCTGCCGTGTAACTGGACTGCACGTTGCCGCTCGAAGTTGTGACCTGCGTTACGTACGTGACGTTATACACGGGAGAACTCGGAGGAATTGTATAAATCACCTGGGGCACAGAATTCGCGGTGGTCCACGGACCTTGCGGTGTGGTGGATATGAACCAAACGCCTTGCAAGCACAAGTAATAAACATCCCCGACCTGAATCACTTTGTCCGGGGTATTGGTGGCGTAGTGCAGGGTTGTGCCCTCTATCGGTGCGAATTGCGGACTGCCCGTATAGTCTACTTTTGCCTGCGCGGCTGCGGTCGCAGGATTCAGCTCCATGACCGTGGGAATTTGCGCGATCAACACCGCGTCTTTTGCCTGGGAAGTGCCGGGTACGGAAGCGAGGATCGCGCTCGCCGGGTTTGAGAGAGGAATATTGGCAAAATCCGGCGGCAGGCTGAGCGATGCAAACGTCCACGGCCCGGTCAGACTTTGCGCGCTGAACCAGCGACCCGCCGCCAGGTAGTAGTAGGTTTGCGTTGCCCCATAAACAAAGAGGGGGGAATCGATGTTGTTGGCATAGACCAGTTGCGTGCCCGGAATCGTCGTGTAGGTCGGGCGCCCTTCGAACAAGATCACCTCGGCGGGAAACTGGCTATAAAAGACTTGTGGAACAATGGCATTCGCAACCTGCGGAGGCGGAACCGCCTTCTTCACTTCTGCGAATTTTCCGGAGTCGGGCACCTTCTCGAAGGCCTTGGATAACTTCATAACCCGCGACCACGGCCCATGCAGATCACCCGCACTCAGCCAGATATTGTTGAGCAGCAAGTAATACTGGGAATTGTTTTTGTCAAAGAACAACGGCCACATCGTGTTGACGACAAACTTCAGGTCAGTCTTCGGAATCTCCGCGAGGACGGGCTCGCCATCCACACCGAGGAGAATTGCGGGAGTGTAGCTGACAAAAATAAAGGGAGGATCGTTTCGCAAATTGACCGTTTGCACCGATTGCGGCTTTGGCAGGTACGCGATCAGGCGGTCAAGGGACGCGTTGTAGGTCTGCGGAACAAAAGAACGGAGAAGTTGATCGAGTTGTGCCGACGTTGCCGGATCTTTTCC
>Ga0210407_10002111_pt1 | contig 17441 bp, 10 predicted proteins | sample IncBWC27MmetaG_FD_150860 | JGI IMG/M metagenome (GOLD analysis project Ga0210407, IMG submission 150860) | Forest soil microbial communities from Barre Woods Harvard Forest LTER site, Petersham, Massachusetts, United States - Inc-BW-C-27-M | ecosystem: Environmental > Terrestrial > Soil >...
CGCAAGTCTGACGATTGGCAACTTCAGCACCGAGACGCACACGCTCGACGTGGTCGTGACTGGAGACGGCAAGCAAGTCGCTCACGCCAAAGAATCACTCGGCGCGCGCGAGACAGGATCGCTCGAATTTCCGGCGCTGCCGCCCGCGCAGATCTACAAAGTCGAACTCGCTCCGGTCGACGCGCTCGCGCTCGACAACGTCGCGTACGCAACCGCCGGCTCGGTCAAGGCGGTCTCGATTCTCTTCGTCAGCCCGACTCCTGACGACGCAAACGGGCTGAAATCGATCCCCGGCGTCGCGGTCGTCGCGCGTACTCCCGACGCTTACCAGCCCGACGATTTGGCGAACGTCGATCTTGCAATTTTCGAGTACGCCACACCGAAGACTCTGCCGGCAGTGAACACGATGCTGGTGATGCCGCCGCCGGGCGATCCGGTTTTCAGCCTGCTCGTCACGCCGACCGCGCAGATCCAAATCGCGGGATGGCGCCAGACCGACTCACTCACCGACTCGGTGAACTTCCGTCTGCTGACTCTGCGCAGCGGCGAATATTTCGGCACTCATCCGTGGATGAGCCAGGTCGTCAGCGGCGACGGCGGCGCGCTGCTGCTCAAGGGCGAACGTGGAGGCCATCGCTTCGTCGCGACCGGATTCAATCCGTTCCCGTACCTCGGCCGGCGCAACCTGCCGATGTCCGTGCTGACGCTCAACGCGATCAGCTACCTTGCGGGACTCGGCTCGAGCAGCACCGGCTATCGCACCGGCGCGCCGTGGCTGGTTCCGGCGGGTGTGCAGAAAATAATCCTGCCGTCTGGAAAAAAGATCGCGGTGCAGCCGGGCACGCTCTTCACCGAAGTTTCGGAGCAGGGAATCTATCAGCTGATCGGTCCCGGCGGCGCGAAGATGCCGCGCGCGGTGAACCTCGCAGACCTTACCGAGTCGGATCTCTCCAACTCGCCGTCGCTCAAGGTCGAAGCTCCGACGGCTTCCAACTCCGCCGAGCCGGTGATGGAAAAATCGTCGCTCAGCGATTACGTGCTGCTCGCGATCATCGCGCTGACGGCTCTGGAAGCGGTCATCGTCTATCGGCGCCGACGCCGCGTGGCGGAGGCATAGCTGATGCCGCCGCAAAATCTCACCTTGGCGCATCCCGCGGCGCTCTACCTGCTCGCGATTCCCGCGCTTGTTCTGCTCTGGGGAATTATCAACGCGCGCGAAATCCGCCGCATAATTGCTCCCCTGATGCGCGCCGCCGCGCTCGCGCTCTTTGTGCTCGCGCTCGCCAATCCGCAGCGCGTGACGCATTCCGAGGGCGCGGCGCGGCCGGTGCTTGTCGACGCGAGCGCGAGTATCACGCCACAGATGCGCGCGTGGACGGTCAAGCTGCTCCGCGACCAGCTCGGTCTTCGCGGCGGCGATCCCGCGTTCATGTTTGCGTCGAGCGCAGTGCCCGAATCGATCTCCGCGATGGAATCCGCATTCGAAGGCGGCGCCGGATGCCCCGATTGCGCGCCCACCGCCACCAATCTCGAAGGCGCGCTCTATCGTATCGCCGCCGATCCCGATGCGCACGGCGGCCCGGCGGTGCTGGTGACCGACGGATGGCAAAATCGCGGCGACGCGGAGCGCGCAATCAGCGCGATCGTGTCCGCGGAAATTCGTCTCGACATCTTCACTCCGCCCGGCGCGCGCTCGATTCCCAACGTCGCGATGACCGAACTCACGTTGCCGCACGCACTCGAAAAGTCCGCGCCCTTCGCGCTCGGCGTCACCATGGAAAATCTAAATGACGCGCCTGTCACCGGCTCGATAACGATCGATCGCGACGGCGCCGCGCTCGCGGAGCGCAAAGTCACACTCGCGCGCGGCTCGCAGCGCTTCGACTTCCCGGTCCATACCGAAAGCGTCGGCCTCGCGTCCTACGGCGCAGTTTTCAAACCCGACAATCGCGCCGAGGACACCTACCTCGAAGACGATTCGCTGAAGGGATGGGTCGGCGTCGGCGCGCAGCGAAAAGTTCTGATTCTCACCGACAGCGCGAAGGACGCGAATTATCTCGGCACCGTCGTGCGGCGGATGGGACTCGATCCGGCAATCGTGACCGTGACCGACGAGCAGTGGAACGGCAGTATCTCCGGCTACGACGCGATTCTGATCAACAACGTGCCGAGCGAACGGATTGCGCCCGCGGCGCAGAATGCGCTCGCGGCGTACGTGAGCCGCGGCGGTTCGCTCGCGATGATCGGCGGCGATTCGAGCTTCGGCCTCGGCGGATACGCGGACAGCCCGCTCGCGCCGGTGATGCCGGTGACGATGAAACCGCCGCAGCACAAGGAACGGAAACGCGCGCTGGTCATGATAATCGACAAGTCGGGCTCGATGGGCCGCAACGACAAACTCACCTACGCGAAGGCCGCGGCGGGGACGGTTACCAAAACGCTCAAGGACTCCGACCTGATTGGCGTGATCGGATTCGACTCGCAGCCGTTCGTCGTAATTCCGCTGCAATCGGTTGGGCAGAGCCGCGCCTACTTCGACGAAATGATCAACCGGCTTTCCGCGCACGGCCAGACTTACCTGATCCCGGCTCTGCGCGAGGCTGAACGCACGCTGGGCGAGAGCGGCGCGCAGATCAAGCACGTCGTCATCCTCACCGACGGCGAGACCGGCGGCACCGCCGAGATGTACTACGATCTGGTCTCGCGGATGCATCACGATTCGGGCGCGACGATTTCGACCATTGCGGTCGGCAATGACGCCAACGTCGATCTGCTGCGCGCGATCGCCAAGTACGGCGGCGGCTCCTACTATCAAACCAACAGCCCGCAAAACCTGCCCCAGCTCTTCGTCGAGGATTTTCGCAGTCACGGTGGCGAGACCACGATGGTCGAAAGTGATTTCTCGCCGCATAGCGCGAATCCTGATCCGATCCTGAAGGATCTCGCGAGCCGGCAGATGCCCGCGCTGAAGGGTTACGTCTCCACCGAAATCAAACCGCGCGCGACGATGAGCATGTTTGTCGATCGAGGCGGAACCGAGGAACCGGTGATCGCGAGTTGGAAGTATGGCGCGGGCAAAGCGATGGCAGTCACCACCGACGCGAGCGGCCGATGGTCCGGGCGATGGGTGACTGGAAATGTTTTTCAGCCGCTCTGGGATCGCCTGCTCGCCTGGATGACGCCCGAGTCGCCGGCCGAGCCCAAGATCGACGTGGCGCTCGGCTACAACGCGGGGCGCATCAATATCAAGCTCACCGACTACAGCGCCGAACCCGCCAACACTACGCATCTCGTCACCGTGATGGTCACTCGTCCGGACGGCAGCAAGGCCGAGACCGCGCTCACCGAAGAAGTTGCGGGCGAACTCGCGGGCTCGATCGAAGCGCCGGCGCCGGGGAATTACTATTTCGAAGTTCGCTCGCCCGCGGGCAAGGACAAAAAATTTCCGCCACTCGCATACACCGTGAGCCCGTCGGTCAGTGCTGAATTGCCGCGCCCAGAGCCAAACTACGGCCTGCTCGAGCATCTCGCATCCGCAACCGGCGGCCGCCTGAATCCGACGCCCGATGAAGTCGTGACCGGCCGCGCAACTCTCGAGCGTCGCGTGTCGATCGATCCGTACCTGCTCGTCGCCGCGATGATCATCCTAATCGGCGAAGCTCTGGTAAGACGTCTCACCGCGTGAACCGCGGAGCAAATCAGTGAGCGACGACGCCAGGCATCCCGACCATCGCGTGCAGCGCGATTTTCCTGCGAAGGTGCGGTTCTGCCCGCTATGCGGCGCGTCGATGATCTCGCGCGCGGTGCTTCCGGAAAACAGCCTGCGCAAAGTCTGCACGCAATGCGGCTTCGTGCTTTTCCCCGGACCGAAACTCGTCGCAGGATGCCTGGTGATCGACGCGGGCCGAGTTCTTTTACTGAGACGCGGGATCGCGCCGGCTCTCGGCAAGTGGACGTTCCCCGGCGGCTATGTCGACTTCGGCGAGAACGCAGCCGACGCCGCAGTTCGCGAAACTCTCGAGGAAGTCGGCATGCGCGTAGCACTCGGACCGCTGCTCGGCGTCTTCACCGACCCTGAAAGCGTCGCGATCACAGTAGTGGTCTATCTCGCCGACGCCGGCCCCGACTCTCCGAGCCTCTCCGACGAGGCAAGCGAGGTCCGTTACTTCGGCCCCGACGAGATCCCGTGGCACGACCTCGCCTTCCCGACAACGATCGATGCGGTCACAGCGTGGGTCGCGTCAACGCGCGCCTGACAGATAAAATCGGGTAGTGTCTCAGTTTGAAATCCGAGCCGCTTGGCATCCGGATTCAGCCATGCGATCCTGTCTACATGCCCAAAGGTCCACAAGGTCAGAAGCGCCCAGCCGATGTAATTGGCGCGGCGGTTCAGGTCATGAAGATCGCCACTGGCGAGATTTCCGACAATCCCCTGCCGCCAGAGAAATTGCTATCGCGTAGGGGTGGACTGATCGGTGGGCGCAAACGCGCCGCCAAGTTCAGCAAGAAGCAAAGAGTACAGATCTCGCTCGAAAAGCCGCTCTCAAGCGATGGTCTAAGCCCCGCTAATCTCTATTTACAGGTTTCTGTAACCTACTTGACCTACAGATACGACCTGTTCTAGAATCGTCTGCATGCTCGCAGACGAACTGCTCGCTGACGCCCGCCGAATCGTTGCCCTTGAGGCCGAATCGAAACGTGTAAATAGCGAATTGGCTCGCGCTAAAGCCGAATACACCGCCAAAGTCGAAAAGCTGACCAACGCGGATGCGACGATGGTTATAAACCAGATTCAGCGCAATGGCGGTAGCAACGGCCCGATTGAAGGCCCGCTGCGGAATCAGATTCTCGCCTTACTCCGAGTCGCAGAGCGTCCGCTGAGCCTCGATGAGATTCAGGAGAAGACGGGAGAACAGCGCGCCAAGATCATGTGGACTTTGGCGAATCTGAAACGTGCTGAGCTAGCCGAAAATTCTAGACGAGGATTCTGGCAAAGAGGAAAAGCCGATGTGGAGGAGGGGCGGAATGAACCGGACGATCCAGAGCCGGAAATTTCATTCTAAATAAAAAGGCCAGACCGTTTGGTCCAGCCTTTCTTTTGGATGCCTGCAATTAGGCTCTCCGATAGCGGTATCTCAGAGTCTAACCGATCTCCGGCCATCCTGCAATACGTTTGCCCAACGGGTTGCGCTGACGGGCGCGTAACGAAGGGCGAAGGTGTTTCTTATGGACGCTGAGTTTTCGGATGCGATCGTGGCGCAGGCGTTTATACGCAGCGGTGGTCAGTGCGAGTGCGTCGATCTGAATTGCGATGTTGGGCACATAGGTCGATGCCAAACCCGATTCAGCTTCGGACAGCGCACAACACTAGATCGAGAGGGATACCAGGCCGATCACTATTTCCCATACTCGATGGGCGGGTCGGCGATGCTTGAGAATTGTCGGATTCTTTGTGTGCCTTGTCACAAATCGAAGACCGCAAAGCAATCGATCTTTGCGCAATTCTTGAAGCTAAAGAGGTGATCGCAGCGGGAGAGCAGCGAAGCGAATAAAGCAAGCTGTCTCTCCCGCCCCACTCAGCGGTCAGGTTTCCGAGTCCGACTATTTGGCGAGATAGCCAGCACAGAAACACGACTGAGACACTACCTAAAATCGGGAGTACTATACCTAACGAGATCACGCTGTTAGCTTGGAAATTATGGCGATTTCACAATTTCCCACGATCGTTGTCTCAATGCCGCGAAAGTACCACTCAGAATCAGCGGCTCAAGTGACCGTAAAGGCTGGCCGAAATCGCAAATACACCGGCGCAGGACCACGAAAATACCCAGCCTATTCTGGTCCAAAATTGCAAAAGCCTAAGTAGGCTTCGGCCGGCGACCCACTAGACCCGAAATTAATTGTCGCGAGCCGCCGGCTTCACCATCTGCCGCTCGAATTCCGACGACATCGTTGCGAGCGTGTCTGCATCCGCGGGCTTCTTGTCGTCGCGGATGCGCACGATTCGCGCGAATCGCAGCGCGATGCCGCCTTCGTACTGAGGACTGCGCTGAAGATCGTTGTAAGCGACCTCGACAACCACCGCCGGACGCACAGTTACAGTGCCGTGCGACTCGTCGATCTTGAGCGCGAGCAGCCGCTCGGTCATCTCGCGGAACTGCGCGTCGGTAAGGCCCTTGAAAGTCTTGCCGACCATGACGAACGCGCCGGTTTTTTCGTCGCGCGCCGCGAGATGATAGTTCGACAGCCAACCGTGGCGGCGCCCGTAGCCCCACTCCGCCGCGACGATCGCCAGGTCGAGCGTGTGCGTATGCTTTATCTTGAGCCATCCGCGCCCGCGCGCCCCCGGCATATATTTGCTCGCGAGCGATTTCGCCATCACCCCTTCATAACCAGCCGCGACCGCGTCGGCGTAAAATTTTTCGGCCACGGGCAGGTTCGGCTCGACAATCCGATCGACCAAATCGAGTCCCGCCGATTCAGCCAGCGCCGATAGCGCACCGATTCGCTCCGCCAGCGGAAGGTCGATCAGCAATTCGCCGTCGAGCGCGAGCAGATCGAACACAAAAAGTCGCACCGGCTGCTCCGCGCGCATCTTCTCGATGTCGCGCGTGCGTCCGAACCGGCGCATCACTTCCTGAAATGCCGCCGGCCGCCCGGCGGCGTCCACCGCGATCACCTCGCCGTCGAGGATCGCGCGGCGCGCGCCGAGGCGCTGCGCAATCTCGACGACCTCGGGCAGACTCTGCGTGATCTCGTTCATCCGGCGCGAAAAAATTCGCACCTCTCCCGCGTCCAGATGATGGACCTGCACGCGTGCCCCGTCGATCTTGTGCTCGAACGAGATTTCCTGGCCCAGCATCGCGTATGCCTCCGCGACGTCTACAGCCGTCTGCGCGAGCATCGGCTTCAGCGGCTTCACGACTCCACTGCTGGCTGTGGAAGACACTCCCTCGACGGATTTCTCCACGTCTGGCGAGCGCAGCATCCGCACCACGCGGCCAAGGTCGGCTTCGAGCATATGGATCCTGCGAACTTCGGCGACCGGACGCGAGGCCATCTTCGCGATCGCCTCGAGCATCAAGCCCTCGCTCATCCCGTGACGCATCTCGCGAATGAGGATCTTCGCGATATACTTGGCTTCCAGAGCCGATGCGCGCTCGAACAGCTCGCGCAGTGCGTCGAGCTTGCGGTTGCGCGCATGGCGTCCTTCGATAGCTGCGATCGCAATGAATTTTTCGTTGAGCTCGCGAATCGTGAGCATCGGCTCGGGATCGACCGGCCGATACTTGAGCATCATCTCGACCGCCTCGCCGAAGTCCTCGGCCGCGGTGAAGATTTCCTCGCCCTGCTCTTCCGTGCCCGTTATCCCGGCGACGATCTTCCAGATCGCGCGGCCGCTTACCTGCAAGCGCTTCTCTTCGCCCTGCTCGACCGCGCGGCCGACGATAAAACGCGCCGCGACTTCCGCTTCGTCGATATCGAGCGCCGCCAGAAACGTGCCGACCGTCTCGGCCATCTGCAGCCGGCTCTGAGTTTGGCTGAGCGACTGGCAGACCAGCGCGAAATCGTAAAATGAAGGCACGTATCGAGATTAACCCCGCGCGCGCCGACTCGCGCAAGCGCCGGACGCAGCGGGCTATGCCGCCATCGGATGCGATTTCACGAACGGCACGAACGTTTTCAGAAATTCGTCGCGGTTCACCATGAAGGCGTGGCCCGCGTCCTTGATGAGATGTAATTTCGCGCCGGGTATCCGCGACGCGATAATCTCCGAGTTTTTCGCCGGGATGAGCACATCTTCGGCGCCCGTGATAACCAGCGTCGGCGCTTTTATTTGCGGCAGGCGATCGAACGTCTTCAGCGTGTAGGTTCCTTCGAGCTGGCGCTGGAACGCGAACGGCGGAGTCGGATACTTGAGCAGGCGCGGAATCGCCGCTTCGAGCTTGGCGCGATTTTCCGCGATGTACTTCGCCGTGTACCCAAGCGGCCATCCGCGCCGGATCACATCCTCGGGCGCCACGCCCTCCCGGGGCGCGGTCAGAATCTTGAGCGACTCCGGCGGCGGCGGAATCGCATGCGTTCCGCCCGCGGTTGTGCACCCGAGCGTCAGCGTCGCCGTGTGCGACGGATGCCTCAGCGCGAATTCCTGCGCGATCATCCCGCCCATCGACACGCCGAAAATGTGCGCGCGCGGAACTTCGAGCTTACCGAGCAGCCCCGCCGCGTCGTCGGCGAACATCTCGATCGAGTACGGCGCATCGGGCTTGTCGCTCTGCCCGGTGCCGCGATTGTCAAACGTGATCACGCGAAACGTGAGCGCGAGGTCCTCGACCAACTCGGGATCCCACGCCGCCGAACTCGCGCCGAGCCCCATGATCATCAGGAGCGGTTCGCCCTTCCCGTACAGATCGTAGTTGAGATTCACATCGCCGACTTGAACTTTGGGCATTTCAATTTTCCTTTTCCGACCGTAGCGCTCTTACTTGTTAGTGCAGAAACCCTGCTTCTTCATGTAATCAACCGAGTTGGTCGTGAGATCGGCCTCAGCCGTCGCGTCAGCCTTGTAGATCGATGTGTGCTGTGGATCGTAGTAGCACATCAGCTTGATTGCCTGCCCCGCCGGAATCTGGAATTCGACCGAGTCGGGCATATTGGACGACCCGTAACTTGGCGTCGGCGCACCGGCCTGCTGCGGCGTCGACTTGCCACCTCCGTCCGTAACCTGGCACATCTTTACCGCATCGATCTTGCAACTCCCCGGGGCGGCGGGAGAAATCTTGATGCTCGCGAGACTCGGCTGCTCCGTTTTGCTCGAGCACGCCGCGCACCAAATCGCGATCGCCGCGATCATCGCCATCAGCACGCCGCGCTCGACGCGACCCCGCGCAATTACGAAACCGTCCACAACGCTTGAGTTTCCTTTATGCCCGATCGAAAGAAAAGGGAATCGGTAAAGTGACGCAAATGCCGGCCAAAATCGTATCACTTGCTCGCAAGCGCCGCGCGCCGTAGCTTCGGAGGTAGTATGATGAGGTGGATGGCGAGGGTGCGGGGAAAATCATTGTCGAAAAAATCTACGTCGGAACAATCAACGTCGAAGATTGCTACAATCGTCGCGATCGCAGTTTGTATTGCGGCCTCCTCGATTTCGGCGGCTGCGGCGCCCAAGGCGCGGCTGCGGATGCCGAAGAGCGCAGAGCCTCCGGCGATGGCGCTCGACCAGATTCACGCTTACGGAGGCAGACCCGCCCCGTTCGCACTCGACGCCAAGGCCGCCATCATGATCGATGCGAACACGGGCGCCGTGCTCTACGCGTACAACGAGCACGAGAAGATGCAGCCCGCCAGCCTCGCGAAAATCATGACCTTCTATCTCACTCTCGACGCGCTCAAGTTGCGTAAAGTCGCGCCGACCACCGACGTGACGATCAGCGAGAAGGCGTGGCGCCTCTCGATGGACGACAGCGTATCGCGAATGTTCCTCGGCGTCGGGCAAAAAGTCCCAGTCAACGATTTGCTGTACGGCCTGATGGTGTCGTCGGGAAATGACGCGGCGGTCGCGCTCGCGGAATACCTCGGCGGCAGCACCGACGCCTTCACAACCATGATGAACGACAAGGCGCACGAAATCGGACTCACCGAGACGCACTTCGACAATCCCGACGGACTGCCCGCCGAAGGAGAGTTCACCACCGCGGCCGACATGGTGACGCTCGCGCGCTCGCTGTTGATTCATCATCCGGAAGCGCTCGGCTACACCTCGGCCAAGGAATTCGCGTTCGACAAGATCAAGCAGCCGAACTTCAACACGCTGCTTTTCTATGACAAGCGCGTAAACGGGATCAAAACCGGGCACGTCGAAGAAGCCGGCTACCATCTGGTTGCGTCCGCCGGATCGAACGGGATGAATCTGCTCTCTGCCGTGATGGGCTCGCCGAGTTCGGAGAAGCGCCGCACCGAGACCGAGAAGCTGATCGACTGGGCCTTCCGCACCTTCGTCAGCTACAAGCCGGATTTGAAAAAGAATATGCCCGCGGTGATGCCGGTTCACGATGGCGTCGCGGATACGGTCGCGATCGGCCCGCAGGGCGAGGCGGTGTTCACTCTGGGCCGCGGCGAAGAGAGCAAGGTCACCGTGGAATTCACGCCCCTACTGAAATACCTGTCGGCCCCAGTCACCAGCGGTCAGCATGTCGGCGATCTAGCGGTGATGCTCGACGGCAAGCCGCAATCCACAATCCCAATCGTCACCCGCGCAAGCGTCGCAGAGGCAGGCTTCTTCGGCCGCCTCAGCCAGCGTATCGGCCGCATGCTCTGATCACAGGCGGAACCAACCTCAGCCAGAAAAAATCCCGAATCTTTAAAAAAATAGTGGCACGCGCCCCCACTTCCTCCCTTGGCCGAGAGCAAAATACCGTCCTCGGGATTTTGCGCTTGAATGAACCCCGGGTGCAGGGGTCACCCCTGCCGCCAGCCGCGCAGGCGTGACTAAGATTCTTCGTTCCTCACTCTGAGTGGCACGTCACGACCCCAGCTGATCCAGCATCGATTTCGCATTGATCAAATCGTAAGTCTCGAAGCCTTCGGTAAATTTCGTCAATGCTGACTTGAGCGGCGCAATCGCCTCATCACGCCTGCCGACACCCGCGAGCATCCGCGCGAGGCTGTAGGCCGTGCGCAATTCCCACGAGAGCGCCCCGCTCTTCTGCGCGACCTCGATCGCGTGCCGGAAACATCGCTCCGCTTCCGCCGCGCCGTCCGTCCGCAGCATCATCGTCTCGCCGCGAAGCCGGTGAATTTCCACTTCGAGCAATCGATGGTCCATTTGTTCGCTGCGACGAGCCACCTCGTCGAGCACGCGGAGAGCTTCGTCGACACGCTTCATCATGATGTACACTTCCGCCAGCAGCACGAATGAGAACGAGTAGATCAGGTCCGCGCCGCTCGCGGCCAGGTTCTCCACCGCCTCCTGCAGCAGCGCGAGCCCGGAGTTCATCGCCGCTTCATCGCCGGTGAAGATAGCTTCGCCGGCGAGCGTGCGTCCGAGACACATCTTCCCCGCTGCCAACCAGTACGGAAGTCCGTGTTCGGTCGCCAACTCGATAAGCGCTTCGGAGCGCGGCCGCACCTCGGCGTACTCGCGCCGGAAATGCATCAGCACGATCGAGTACAGGTTGGAATACGCGATGCCGAAGGGACGGCGAAGCTGCCGCGCCATCTCGTCCGACTCGGTCATCCGCTGTTTCGCCTGGTCCGGGTATCCGGCCACCTGAAGCGCCCACGCATAATTGCATCGCGACGGCGTGACCGGCGCATTCATCATCGGCAGGTAGCGCGCGACATCGCGGTCGAGGATGTCGTGAGTAATTTTCAAATGCTCGCACGCCGCGGGAAATTCGCCCATCCACAGCATCGTCGCTCCCATCGCGTTATGCGCTCCCGCCGTCGCGAGCTCGCTCCTCTCATCGCCCTGGGTTCGCTCGGCCATCTTGAGCAATTGGTCCGCGATCACGCGGCTCTCGCGCAGTCGCCCGCTGGCATGTTCGAAGCTCCACAGTGAAAACAGAACGCCGTAGATCTCGGGCGTCTCTCCGGCCCGGCGGCAGAGTTCCTGAAGGCGCGCGAGATTGTTCGCCAATTCCGGCGACGAAAATCCCTGCGTCGCCACGATCAGCGGCCCCAGCAACATCCGTACGCTCAGCTCATTCTGATCGCGCTCGCGCGATTCCGCAGTCGTGCCCATCCAGCGCAGCGCCTCGCGCACGTACCCGATCGCATCGCCGTACGCCGAGCGGGCCGCGGCCTGCTGCGCCGCGCGTCGCGAATATTCGATCGCCTTGGCCGCGTTGGCGCCGCGGCTGTAATGATGCGCCAGTTCGGCGAGGTGATCGTCGAGCTTCTCGACAAATATTTCCTCGAGCGCGGTCGCGGTGCGCTCATGAATCGTCTTGCGCCGCTCCGACAGGATCGAGTCGTACGCGACCTCCTGCGTCAGCGCATGCTTGAACGTGTAGTCGCTCTCGGGAAACGCCGGCTGCTCGTAGATAAACTCGCCGAGCTGCAGATTCGAGAGCATCGCCCCGAGCTCCTCGTCGGGCTTCTTCGCCACCCGCCGCATCAGGCCCATCGGAAATTCCTTGCCGATCACCGAAAGCGTCTGCAGCAAATCCTTGTCGCCGGCCGACAGCTTGTCGATTCGCGCCGCCAGGATTCCCTTCACCGTCGGCGGAATCTGAATCGACGCGAGCGGTTTCGCGATCGACACTTTGCCGTTGCGCGCCAGGACCCCCTGGTCGAACAGCACCTGCACCATCTCTTCCATGAAGAACGGATTTCCCTCGGTGCGCTCGATTATCGTCGTTCGCAGCGGGCCCAGCTCGGCTCCTTCGCCGAGAAGTTCCGACAGAAGTTCGGCCGCGTTATTCTGTCCGAGCGGATCGAGGCGCAATTGCGTGTAGTAAGTTTTGTTGCCCCAGTTATGCCGATACTCGGGACGATAGTTCACCATCATCAAAATTCGCGCCGTGCCGATCGAGTCCGCCATCAGGTTCAGCAGCGCTTCCGATTCCGCATCCACCCAGTGCAAATCTTCGAAGATAAGCAGCAGAGGCTGATCGAGGCTCTCCCGCATGACGAGGCTCCTCACCGCCTCACGCGTGCGCCGCCGCCGTATCGACGGATCCATTTCGTCGATCGCCGCGTCGCCGCTTGAAATTCCCAGCAGCGCGAACAGATGCGGCAGCGTGCCCTCGAGCGCGCGATCAAGCGCGAGCACCTTGCCGGTGACCTTCTCGCGCCGGGTCCGCTCGTCGTCCTGGTCCGCAATCCGAAAATATCCCTTGAGCAGATCGACCACCGGCAGATACGCCGACGCCTTGCCGTGCGATACCGAAAACGCCTCGAGCACCAGGCATCCGCTTTGCGAGCGCAGCTTGAACTCGTGGAACAGCCGCGACTTGCCGACTCCCGCCTCCGCGATCGCTGCGACGATCTGCCCATGCCCGTCGCGTGCCAGCCCGAGCGCGTGCGCAAGCTGCTCCATCTCCGCGACGCGGCCGACAAACTTCGTCAGCCCGCGCGATTGCGAAATCTGCAGCCGCGTCCTGAGCGGGCCGGTCCCCGTCACCTCGTACACGTTGATCGGCTCGCTCACCCCTTTGATTCGCACCGGCCCCAGCGCCTTCATCTCGAAGTAGCCCGCCGTCAGCTTCTGCGTATGCTCCGTGATTACGATCGATCCGGTCGGCGCCAACGTCTGCATCCGCGCCGCCAGGCTCGTCGAATGCCCGATCGGCGTGTACTCGGTATGCGCGTCGTCGGTGCGAATCGAGCGCACGACCACCTCGCCGGTGTTGAGGCCGACCCGCACCTCGACCGGCGGATTCCCCGCCGCGCGCAGCTCCGCCGAATACTTGCGCATCTCCTCCTGCACCCGCAGCGCAGCATAGAGTCCGCGCTGCGGATGGTCCTCATGCGCTAGCGGGGCGCCGAACAGCGCGAAGACTCCGTCGCCGGTGGACTGCACGATATACCCGTCGTAGCGATGCACCGCGTCGATCATCAACCGCAACGCCGGATCGATAATCGCGCGAGCTTCTTCTGGATCGAGGTCCTCCATCAAGTCCATCGACCCCTTGATATCCGCAAACAGCGCCGTGACCGTCTTGCGCTCCCCGCCCGCAACTTTCGACTCCGGAATTTCCGGCGCGATGCGAACTGATGGCGTGCGTTCCGAGGACGCGCTCCCCGAAGATTGGGTACTTGAGGCAGCCGGCCTCGCGCTGTCGTCGGCAGCCGCCGCCAGCGACACCCCGCACTCTCCGCAAAATTTAAATTGCGGCGGATTCTCAAACCCGCAACTCGAGCACCGGTTCTTGATCGGCGCCGCACAATTCCCGCAAAACTTCATCCCCCCAGGATTTTCCGCCCCGCAACTAGAACATCGCATGCCGATGAATCTACCCCCACGAAGCCCTCCGCATAAACAGTCGCAACATCACCCCCTCGCCCCAGTCAGGATGTCGCGGCCCGAGCCACTTGTTATTCGCCGTGTGCCAGTGGCACGTCCCGCTTTGTTGCGGGAGAGGCCGCGCCACAGGAGCGGGTGAGGGTGACTATGGGGAGACGATCGAAGCTGAGCAACTGTATCGAGAGAGGGCAGCGGCGCAATCATCCGCCGCCCCGCACAACCTCCGCCGGAATGAAACAATACGGTAAACGGGAACCCCGGTGTCAGCTTCGCTCGCTCTGTTCGGGCTGTTCTTCTCTTGGATCGCGGTCAGCGGGTGCGCTCGCCTTAACATGAGCCGCGAAATTTGAGATTCAGTTCATTTCAAGCCAAAGATGGCGCAGCTCTATGTCAGGCAAACCGTCTTCTCGAGCATGTAACGAACTTAAGACAGCCAACTGAAGAGCGTCATTGTCGTATTCGAGTTTAAGTAGATCTTTTTCAGTCCAACCAATCTGACCAGAAGCAACTAGCTCCTTAATCCACTCTGCAACTCGCGCGCCCCAAAACGTCCTGGTCTCTTCTTGTATGTACGCGATCATGGCACCCAGATTGTGGCTAGCTCCATGATGACCCTTTTTGAAGCGCTGAATGCCCCCTGTCGAGCCATATCGATTGATCACATATTCGTGTTCATCGCGGTCCTTGTCCTTGGGCGTCGGCAGTCTCTTGCATTCGATTGGCAATATAGCGTCGAAGTCAACGTGGCGGCGGCCCTCGATCCAGATGGTGGCGTCGCAGGGTGCAGGAACCAGATCAATCTTGCGACCTTTGGTTTGCTCATCCGGCTCTTCTACTCGAAATTGAAGAAAATCCCATCCGTCAGAGCGATGAGCGGCGCTGTTGAGATGAGCACAAAGTTGAGATGTCAGAGAAGTCTCGGAAGTTTTTCCTTTCCGGTCGCTACGATCACGCCACTGCGGCAGTTGGTCAGCTATGAAGTCGATCAACTTATACCGCGATGTAGCTGGAAGATGCAGGTCCTTGCTAAGAGCGCCAGAGCGAGCCGAACCTGGGGAGATGTTGGCGAGCACCGAACGTCAGAATCCTTGTGCCCGAAGGTCAGCAAGCGTTTCGTCTGCGTCACGCAAAGCGATAGAGCGCAGCCAATACCGCCTGCGATCCGGCTTCAGAAGAAAAACGAAGCTGCCATCGTAAACGCGCGCAATGCGAGCGACTTGGAGCGTCGTGCCTTGTCGTTCGTGAATGAGCCCGTCAATTCGGTCCTTTAGTTCGTCCGCTCCGCTCCAGTCCACTTGGCCTTTGCCAAAGACGAACGGCTGGCAAATGATGCCAGGCCATGACTGTGGTTTGAGGCACTCAAGAGGGTTTTGTCTGTAGGTTGCGTTGATCTGTCGCGTGAAGACGTCAGCGAAAGCGGATAACGCAGATCGGCCACTCTCTTTCATCGCCATGGACCCTTCACCTAGTCGGATGAGGTCGCGGAAATAGTCCACGATATCATCGACAAGAATTTGTTCATTGGGAGTAAGATCGAGTGTCCCCTCTTCGGGGTATGGTATTGAGAAAACGTCATCAGCTTGAATTGACGTAGCCTTCTGAACGAACAGTCCCGGGCTAGTTAGAGCGATATAAGCTTGCAAAGCGGGTCGGGCACCTGACAACCATTTGCTAATGTCACGCAACTTCGGCATGTCTTCTTGACGACCGCAGAACCCGACTATTTGCTGCGTGTATGTAAGATACGTATCAGTCCACAAATGGTGCGGGATATCCATATGTTCTCGGATGAGTAACATTGGCGGAGTAAACCGATTCTTGGTGTAAGCGGATTTAAAGTGAGTCGCCTTAACTGTGGTGATCTGGTTACGATCTAAGCTGCCGTCATACAACGCCACCGATGGAAGTAGCCTCTTCCCCGTGAGATGCTCGGCGACAACACGCCTACCCTTCTTGCCCTCGATGAACCCTTCGCCATAGTCCCACTGTTGATCTTTCGCGAAGCTTCCTAGCGTGCGAAATTGTTTTAGGCGGTCCGCAAGTGCCAAGACTCGACCACCACCCAGCAAGTCCGTGCGCCAAACGCTATCGTTTCTCAACGCTAGTTCGCGCGGTAGCCAGTTCAGGTCGTAGTAATCAATATCAAAGCCCTGCTCAGCATCAGAGCGTCCGCTGCGGCGGAATGTCGCGTGCAGGATCTTCCTATTTGCTGGTGGGCGCGCGGTATTGGCCACGAGCACGATCACTTTGGTGTCGGCCCCACCCTTTTGAAAGAGCCCGCGCACCGAGATAAAATCCAAGACTTCCCGTAAGTCCCAAGTGGCAAGGAAGTTGCCGCGAAAATCAATCGACTGCTGGTTGTAGAGGAAGCTGTACGGCTGAAGCATGCTGAGCACGCCGCCTTTAGCAATCATCCCCATCGCTTCGTGTAGGAAGAGGTAGGCCAATTGCTTGTCCGGTAATGAACCGTGAGCTTGCTCGTATTGCAGGTAACTTCGCTTCTCCCCTGGCGTGTTCAGGCGAGACTCAAAAGGCGGATTTCCAACCACCACTCCGATGGTCTCATTCAGTAAGCGTTGCTCTTTTGCCTCGAAAAAGCAGGAACGATGTAGCGTGTTCCCTACTAGCGGAGGGAACAGCCTGATGCTGGCACGAATCTCCTCAGGCTCCAGTGCATCGCAGAGCGCTAGACACAAGCTGAACGCGGCGAGTTCTACCGCGCCAGCTTCCAAGTCAATACCGCGCACCTTCTTGGCCAAGCCCTTAAGGACGGGAATGCCCGGTCTCTTCCACTGATTGCGGCTGCGCCAGTGTAGAACCAAACGCTTGTAGGCCTCGACGAGAAAAACTCCAGAGCCGCAGCAGGGGTCGAGGATGACTTCATCGCGCTCCTGTAAGCGGTCGAGCCGTTCCCAGCTCAGAGCCTCCTCCAACATGAGACGGACGAGGAATGGTGGCGTGTAGACGGAGCTATCGCTGTCTTTTACGAAGAGTTGATAGATGTGGCTGATGAGCTCTACTGGGAGGTCTTTGAATGAATAGAGTTGCCAAAGGGTCAGTTGACCTCCAGGTTCCTCACGCCCTTCAACAAGCTTCGCGAAGCGAACGAGCTGGCCGCTGTCCTTAAGTGATTCTCGGTCTTCTTCCGCTAAAATGAACACCTGTCCATTGAACCTTTCTTCCAAGTCCGCCAGCAGAGCTACTAGCGCCTCTCCATTTGCGAGCACTTGGAAAAATTTCGTAGCTGCGGGCTGGAATCGTCCGAAGTATGCTGGAGGAAAAGCTCCGCGTTCTTCAAGATAGGCTATGAGCAACGAAAGGATCAGCAGTCTCCGGCGTAGATGCCGCTTGAGGATGCCCTGTTCATTCAATTCGGTGTTGAGTTGCTTCACCGCATCAATCAGCCTTTTGTGCGCAGCCTTAGTGCCAGACAGTAGTGCTTTGCAGACCGCAGGGTCATCCCAAAGCG
>Ga0210407_10002116_pt1 | contig 17406 bp, 16 predicted proteins | sample IncBWC27MmetaG_FD_150860 | JGI IMG/M metagenome (GOLD analysis project Ga0210407, IMG submission 150860) | Forest soil microbial communities from Barre Woods Harvard Forest LTER site, Petersham, Massachusetts, United States - Inc-BW-C-27-M | ecosystem: Environmental > Terrestrial > Soil >...
CACTGACACTACGGCCTACTTCCATTGCCTGTCGCTCCATCTCAGGATGCAGAAATGGGGCGGCCAAGACAAGTTCCTTTCCGCTTTGCCCCGACCACCGGCCGGGCCCTACGCTGTTGAAAAACTCATTCGCCGAAAAGTGATCGAAAAAACTTTGCGTTAGGATGCCCTACAAACGACTTTCTCGATTTTCTAGCTATTTTGTATCCCCCAAATTTTGGCTGTTTGGGTGGAAGATGAGTTTTTCAACAGCCACGCCTGTTTTCGTCATTCATGCACGGGCGGGCTGGCGGCAGGAGAGATGGCAGCCACGTTCGTGTATGGAATACAAAAACAAAAGCCCTCGCTTGGAGGGCTTTTGCTGATCGCGAGTCGGACTATTGGCTGCAAACGCCGAGATTGCCAGAGTTGTAGGCGTCCAGCACGGCCTTGACCGAGCCGGCAAGCGACTTATTGGAAACGTTGCCACCAACGTTGAGGTTGATGCCGGTGAGCAGCGTGTTTGCTGCAGCGATGGCGGTCTGCAACTGAGTCAACTGCGACCCGGTTGGTTTCGGACCGTAGAAGAGATTCAGTTCCGCGGTAATCAACTGCTGCGCCAGGACGAGGCTGTTGTTGGTGTTACCTCCGCCGGTTTCCTTCAGGATCGCAGACAATTGAGCGTTGGTGTAGAACGTTCCACCGACCGTGAGTCCACCCGGCGGATAGTTGAGCACCAGGTTATTGAAGTGGTTTCGATACCCACCGAGCGTGAGCACGCACGAGAGCACGGGTGGCGGTGGCGGCGCGGTGAGCGCCGTGATCAGAATGACCCCAGCGTCATAGCAGTTCATGCTGCAAATGCCGAGGTTCGAAACTCCGGCACCCACGAATTTTGTAGCTGTCGCAGTCCCGCCGCTTCCATCGAACGGGCTGGGGAAGCAGCCTGTGGCCGGACAACCGTCTGAGTGTTCGTTATCGGCATACCCGAAGGAGAGCGTGAAAGTCGGCGCAGTGGCAACTTGCACATACTGGGCGGCTTCCTCGTGAGCGAGGCCCCCAGGATCGCTGTTTACGTTATTAAGTGGATTACCAGCAGCCGACGGTCCGTAGACCGTCTGTAGTCCACTGCCAATGTTTAGCTCGACCTGAACGGTACAAGGACTGGTTCCACTGCAGAAACTGTTAGTCGGGGAGCCAGCAGAGGCCAAATCGCTGGTGTCGAAATTGCCGCCGACTCTCGCGATTAGCCCAGTTTGCGTGACGACCAGTGTTTGAGTGGCGGCCAGAGCTACTGGCCCGCCCAGGTTCCAGATCGGATTCGGGCAGCCGGCAACCGTTGTGTCGCACCACACCACGGTCTTCCTGGAATTGGACATAGTTACTCTCATCTGACTGACAGTGACCTGTGCTTGGGCCACAAACGGCGCGAACGGCAGCATTCCGACACACCACGCTACCAGGACAAAGCCTTTGGACGGTCGCAATGGGTTCATTGTTTTCTCCATAAGCCGTTATTGCACCATACGCGCACCCTACCGTGTCGTTCGCGTGGCGAGGTGGTGGGCCTTCCACGTGATAGGGTCCGGTCTGAAAGCTAGGACCCAACCTGTCTTTTGAGCAACTGGTAATTTTGCCAGGCTCCGACTCGCATCTCATGGTGCCCTGGTCAACACGGCGCGTGGATTGGCTAAGAGTACGGACAGCGGCTGCGTCGCGCGTGGGCAGCAGTCGGCGCTTTCGGTTGAGCGATTCCCGTCATTGCTCGCTCCGCTTTGCCAGATACGGATTTCGCGCCAACTCAGCGCCAGCTCCGCACGCAGAGCGGACATGGGATGGTTTCTGTCGCCATTGGAGATCGCATGTGCGCACGAGAAGAGGTAGATTTCGCCGAGGAGGCGCAAACGTGGGGTGGGATTTGCATATCCGAAAAATTTGCCCGCGCAATGGGGACCGGGTTGTTTCTCCATCCAGGTCTTAAGGGCTAGGGTTGTACCTGGGGGAGCGTTGACCTCAAACGCTTCAATGTGAAGTGAATCGAAGAAGTCGGAATTTGAGCGCTGAGGACCTGATAGCGTCGAGCTTGGCCACAACCCTCTCTTTCAGGTTCCTTTAATGCGGAGCCGGTATCGTCACGAGTGAGGGTGTCACATGAAAATCTCGCGGATCACTGTACTCGTTACTGCTGTGATGGGACTTTCCATTTTCGGTGCAGCACAGAAGGACGCCGTGTTGGTCGGAGCCGGTGACATCGCCAGTTGTGACGACTTGGCAGGAGCCCAGGCTACTGCGAAGCTCATCGACAACATTCCGGGCACCGTGTTCGCCGCCGGAGACTTGGCCTATTCTGATGGCTCCGATGAGCAGTTCGCCAACTGCTATGGGCCGACCTGGGGACGCTTCAAGGATCGTACACGCCCTGCACCGGGAAATCATGAGTATCACAGCGACGGGGCTTCCGGCTACGTCCGCTACTTTGGGGCCGCTGCGGGCGATCCGAAGAAAGGCTATTACAGCTACGATCTCGCCGACTGGCACATCGTCGTCCTGAACAGTGAATGTGACGCTGTGGGCGGCTGTGGGACTGGTTCAGCGCAGGAGAAATGGTTGCGGCAAGATCTGAAGGATCATCCCGCGAAATGTACCTTGGCTTACTGGCACAGTCCCCTGTTTAGTTCGGGAGCAAAACACGGCAACGACCCCAAAATCAAGCCGCTATGGGACGCACTCTACTCAGCAAATGTAGAAGTGGTGTTGAATGGGCACGATCACGATTATGAGCGTTTCGCGCCGCAAGACCCATCGGGAAAACTTGACCCGGAGAGAGGTATACGGGAATTCGTGGTTGGTACGGGAGGCAAGAATTCACACCGCATCTTTGCGAACATTAAACCCAACAGTGAGGTTCATCAGGCGGATACGTTTGGAGTCTTGAAATTGACGCTGCACCCCACTAGTTACGATTGGGTATTTGTACCGGAGGCTGGAAAGACTTTCAAAGACTCGGGCAGCGGAACGTGTCACTAGTTGGCGAGAAAATCTGTATTACATTCACCTTCTTCATGCCTCAACAGCGAAGTCCGGGAAGTGAAGTGACAAATGGTGGTGGGCTGGTAGCGAATTCTCACCCCTCTATATCTATACGGCCCCTTCTGCCATAGACCGCAAATTAGTCCGCACAACGGACTAACCGCCGCGCCGATCATTCGAGGACCGGGCGTTTCTCCATCCCAGGTTTAACACTGATTGCAGCGGCTATTGCGGAAGGGTCTCTAGATTAAGCCATTTCAATGCTAAAGGAAGGTCGTAGAATACTCGGATCTGCGAAGGGTTCGCCGACAGTTCAGTAAAGATTTCCCACATTCGTCCCACACCGAAGACAGCCGGACTAGCGGCAACAAAAGCGCGTTTAGATCGGGGTGAAAAGATCATACGACGTGCTAGGAGTCTAACCTGTTCACTCGTCATATCGAAACTGGTAACCGCCCGCAAATCTACGACTTGATTGAACTCTGGGTTGAAGTCGGGATCGGACTTGGTTTGGTCTTGGCGCTCTTTGATTTCCTCCCACGTCACACGACCCGATCCAGTGCTGATAACCAGACGATGCTCACTGTAGACGACATAGCTGAATGGCATACTTATTCTGCAGCGCAGAGTCTAATATGCGAACTGAGGGATTATTCACGCCCCTTATCGAATGTCTACTAGTGTACTAGACATGCCATCTTCACGACCATAAGCGTTATGGCCTGTTCTCGACTAGTCTAGTTAGGACGAGATTGTCACAGTATCCCTCGGTTCACAGTCGGCGATTCGATGACAAATGGGGCATGTAAAGTTTGCTGCAGCCCGAACGGAGCGTTGTATTTTTCTTTCAGCAATACTCGCCACCCAGATCGAGAGAATCACGAGCCCCGATGAAATAGCAGTGATAGTAAAAATCGAAAGTGAAAAACGCCCCGACCGAGATTATGGGAACGGTTCGAGCAGCGTTGAATTTTAGTGTTCGTTCACTATGCCCGCGTGCAATGTCAGAGACGCCTGTTTTCACCAACAATCTCGCGCCTAGCCCGGAAATGCGGCGTTTTTTGGGGTTTTCGTCATGCCTGGAACCCGCAGAGGTAACCTGGCCGGGGTGACCGACGTACATTGCTGCGTGCATCCGCTCAATCTAATCTTTCTCATCAAGTATGAACCTGAAGCGCACCGCTTCCGTCCGCACCGACCAAATGGCCAGTGCAAACGTTAATCGCAGTCAGCCAGCGAGGCGTCGGACCAGACGGATGGCCCTCAGCGCCCATGTAGGGTTGTCCGGGGAGGATCGGCGAAAATGTTCCTTTACGGTGCCCGCCAACGCCACCAACCTGAATCGGCACGGCGCTGCCGTTCAACTAAATCGTGAGCTGTTGGTCGGGTCCGTTGTCTTGGTGCGCAATAAGCGTGGCATTCAGGTTTCCGCCCGTGTCATCGCCCACTTGGCCCCCGTCAGGGGAATCCCCATCTACGCCATCGAGTTTGTCGAAATGGACGATCAAGCACGTAATTTCTGGGGTATCACGTTCCCGTCGAACGCCAACTAACACAACCTTTGTGATGTTTGGAGTTAACTTGCGATTGAACTCATTGACCCCGATGACCAGGGTTTGAGTGCAACCGCTCGTTTACGACAGCGATTCGAGAGTTACTAAACGGGGGAACCCCTCGGATCATGGTCATGTGTGCTCTTCTGAAACAAGCACGGCACGATCCATGGGTTCCCCAGGTTGGGGCGATTTACTTGTTGAGCTTCACGGTGCTTCCTGCCAAGATACGATAGTGCCAGCCCAACGTGCCGCCACAGCCCCGGCCGGAGCATGTGCTGACGTAGTAGGCATAAAACAAGAAGGTTCCTGTCACCGTGCCATCGTTAGAGTTAAATGCGGCTGAGCCATAGAAGGGGCTATGACTGCCGTCCGGATTGGCAACAAATTCTGAGTAGACGCCCTGCACCTGGTCGGCCAGAGTGAATGCCCCGATGTACATCGCGCCGGTACCGGATCGGTTGTCCATAATCAGCGTTGTTATCGAACTTGGCGGATTGGATGTCACGGGCATCTGGCAATATTGGAACGCTTTGCCGCCACAGACATCTTGGGTTGTAGTGTAGGTGGTTTGCGCGCTGGCCGAACACACCAGCACGAGAAGCAGCAGGGGGAGGGCTACTGTTCGCATTTCGAAGTCTCCTCAATCTGGTTTGACTTCTACTTACGGGCAATTGCGATTTTGCGGCTACTGAACGCGCCAGAGTTGGGGTGGAAGGTAAGGTGGAGGGTCGGTTTCAGCGCGGAGGCTTGGCGAGCCTGAGCAGTGTTTCATGGGAGAAGAAACAATGAGCGCGCGGCTTGTCCTCGGTCCTTTCTCAGGCTCAGCTCCGTCGCGCTTGAGCTTCCCCTTGATGCTGCTGAAAGGACTGCGCCACGCTTCCCAAGTTGCTTTTGTTTCATCTGGCGCACAAGAGCTAGAGATACAGGTTTGGATTGCGGTCAGTTCAGCCGGAGTTCCAGGATCTGTTCCCCATTCAGAATACCGTCTTTGGATGGCGGTAATCGCGTAGTCAATACGCCCGATCAACTTGCTGGCATCAGATTCTCTCAACGCCGATGTGTAGGCTTCTCGCCAAGAATGAGGTACACGTCCCATTAGGGGCCCCGATCAGACGACGTGGATGCTGGGTGGAAAACCCCGAGGCGCGAAATGAGGGTCTCCCTAGGCAATTTCCGATGCAAGCGACGTGCCACCGGACTCCGTAGTTAATCGATTGAAAAATCGGGTCTTACCCGCGACGGGGCACAAGGGTCTCGTCCATACTGCCGGGTACCATGAAATCCTTACCCATACAATAAGGACAGTGCGCCTTGTCCATTGTGATCCCAGTCTACGAGCCAAACCATCGAGGGCGCAAAAAGGGCACGTTTCGCGCCCTTTTTGCGCCCATTTTCGGCGACCCACAGTTTCCTATCCAGCGACGAGTGGCGCTCCATCCTTGTCGGAAGAAAATACCAGCGATATCACCGCCGCCTGCGCTGCATGCTTCGCGGGCGTTACTGCCTGCGTGTAAACGTCCAGCGTCGAGCGGAACGATGAATGCCGCAGCAGCTCCTGCATCACCTTGAACTCAGTCCCCACGCTTCGCAGCAGGGTCGAGTAGGTGTGCCGGAACGTATGCCATCCGAATCGCTTCTGAATTCCGACTCGTTGGGCAACAGGACGTATGTATTTGCGCAAGATCGCTTGGCCCCAGTACGGTCTTCGCCCCCGATAGCGCTTGCTTGCAAAAACCCAGTCCTCCGGCCTGATGTAGGTACAACGTTTTTTCCACTGCGTCAGAGCGTCCCCGAGAGTCGAATGCATTGGCACAGGTTTTTGCGATGATTCGGTCTTGCACGGGCCCACCACTCCGTACACGATGGAACGGATGACGCTCATCGTGCCTCGCTCGAAGTCGATATCGCCCCACTTCAAGCCGAATATCTCGCTCTGCCGCAACCCAGTGGTAGCCGCAAGAAGAACTAATGTGCTTTCTCGAAGTGCCAGGCTGTCGATTAGCGCCTTGATTTCGGCGGGCACCAGAGTGGTGGGTGGTGTTCGGCGTTTGGCGCTCTGACGAAACGAGGTAGATTGGGTTGCGGTCAAACAACTCATATCGGCAGTGATTAAACAGAACGGACATCAGGTTTCGGATTTTGGCACAACTGCTTTTTGTTAATGGCAATCCGCGAAGCCAGGACTCGACCTGTATGGTTCTAACCTCAGCAAGCTGGTATTTCTTCCACTGAGGACGAATCCACCGAGTCAAGTACGCCTTGTAGATTTTCTTGGTCGCGTGACTGCGCCAAGTGTTTTCCTTTGCGAGTTCGCGTTGCTCGAAGTGATCACAGAGTTGAGCAACGGTCATTGTGCCGGAATTCGTTGGTCGGCCATCGGTGTTGAGTTCTGAGACCAACCCTACTACGGAGCGCCGCGCAGCATCTTCATCAGGATATTGTTCGACTGTGCCGATAATTTTCTTGTGGTAAAGACGCTTCCCGTCAAGTCGGGTCTCAGACCAGCGAAACTGCCAGACATCAGGGCCTTCCTTGCGACTGTTTCGTTGTATACATCCGTGTTGCATCCTATCCTCCTACGCCGCCGTTGCGGCGTAGAAGAATCTTCAGACATAGAGCCGAAGGGTTGGCGAAACCGGTCAGGTGAATTGCTTTGCGGCGGCAACGCTGGCGATGCTGGGTTACTGATAACTGGTGGTTTGCCGACGATTCAGGGAGAAATTGAAGCAAGGCTTTATCGCGGGCTTGACGATGCTCAACCGTGGCAGATACTGCGGCCCCTTGGCCTAATCCATTGACCTCCGAGTCCCAGCGGCCTAGCATGGCTGCTCAGTGGACTCATTCAACCAGCGCGTGGGCCAGGCCCTTGGCCGTCGGCGCCCCTCGCTCTTGGTTGTAATGGGCCTCCTGCTTCTGCTGCCTGTCTGCCGTCTATCGATCGCCCAGACCACGAACAGTGGGGGACTTGCCGGAGTAGTGAGCGATCCGAGCCATGCCGTTGTGCCCGATGCGGATGTCGAGATTAAAGACAACCTCAAGGGGGTCCGCCAACTGACGAAAACCGATCGAGAGGGCGTGTACCGGTTCTTTTTTCTGGCGCCCTCTGCCTACACGCTGACGGTCACGCATGCAGGCTTTCGACAGGAGCGCCGGGCAGTGAATGTATTGCTCGGACCGCCGGGTACCGTCAACGTCACGCTCGAAATCCCGAAAACAAACAGTGAAGTCACGGTGACTGATGATGCGCCCAACATTCAGGCAGAGAATGGCGACGTCTCAACGACGCTAAATCAAAAGCAAATCTCCGAGGTTCCGAATCCTGGAAATGACCTCACGTACATCGCGCAAACCGCTACCGGCGTGATCATGAATAGCGATAGCGGGGCCACGGGCGGCATCCAGGGAGGCGCGGCTAATTTTTCGATTCTGGGGATGCCGGGGTCTTCTTACAGCTACACCATGGACGGCATGAGTATTACAGACAACGGTCAGAACTTTGTTGCAGGCGGGTCGCTCGGACTTGTCTTGGGTCAGAATCAGGTTGAGGAGGCAACCGTCATCAGCACCGGCTACTCCGCGCAGTTTGGTGAGGCGGCGGGCGGCAACATAAACTACATGACCAAGTCTGGCAGCAATGGCTTTCACGGGAACGCGCAATATTATTGGAACGGCCGCGTGTTCAATGCCAACGATTGGCTCAGTAACGCACTCGGCGTTCCACGCCCGTTCTCTATCGCCAACCAGTGGGCTGGCTCATTCGGCGGCCCCATCAGGAAGGACAAACTATTTTTCTTCATCGATAGCGAGGGCCTGCGACTACTCATTCCGCAGATTTTAACAATCGGGATGCCAAGCCCTGATTTTGAGTCTGCGACCATAGCAAATATTGACTCCAGGTTCGGTCCAACATCAGCCTCGGATACGTTTTATAAGCAGGTGTTGAATTTGTACAACGCGGCACCCGGAGCGGATTCCGCAGTTCCTGGCGGGTTCGACCCAAACGATCCAACGGGCTGTACCGGATTCATCGGTCCAAAGTCAGCTAAAGGCCAGCTCGGGGTTGACCTCCCATGTGCCGTGCATTTCATCACGACTCGCGGCCGCCCCAGTCAGGATGCGCTCACATCTGGGCGGTTGGACTGGACTGCGACAAATAGCGACCGCATTTTCTTACGCGTACAACGGGAACAGGGCACAGGGGCGTTTTACACAGATCCCATCAGTCCTGCTTTCGACAGCGACTACGATGTTTCATTGTGGCAAGGGCAATTGGTGGAAACGCACTCCTTTAGTTCCGCGGCGGCAAACCAATTTCTTGTTGCAGGGTCGGATCATTCTTACTTTTGGCGGACAAGTCATCCAGCCCAAGCTCTCGCTGCACTCCCCACAGCTTTGAACTTCGGTGTTCCAGGCACCTTCAATAACGTCGGGACAAGCGGGGCTGGCGCTTACGGTTGTGATTGCTGGCAGTATCAAGCTTCCGATGATCTAGTGAAAACCCGGGGCAAGCAAAAATGGGGGTTTGGCGTTAACTTCGCGCGAATTTCTTGGCGCACACCGCCGAATTCGGGAAACACGCTGGGAACTCTGAGTCCACAAACACTAGACGCCTTTTATCAAGGCGGTATGGACCCGGTGACGTCGTCCAGCGATTCCACGACACTGACGCAGTCATTCACCTTGGCATCGGCAATTCCGCTTTCATTCATAAACTCTGCTGCCTATGGTCAAGATGAATGGCATGCGTTCCCCAATCTGACACTGACCTTAGCGCTTCGTGCGGAACACTACTCTAATCCTTTGTGTGAGAGCCATTGCTTTTCCAGGCCCGGAGTTCGGTTCGAATCCATGAGTCATGATCCTAACCAGCCGTACAACCAGGCGATCCTCACTAATCAGGACCACGCCCTGATCGGCCTCGACAATATTCTGTGGTCACCGCGCTTCGGCTTTGCCTGGCAACCCCTGGGCGTTTCTCACAACAGCGTCCTGCGCGGCGGGTTCGGCGTCTTTTACGATCCGTTGCCAGCGGCGTTGTCCGAATCTTTCTACCTCAACGCACCGAACTTCACCTTCTTTAACGCCTTTTCCGGGAACCTTGCTCCGCACGAAGCCAACAGCCTGTTCAATACCACGGAGGCGTCCAATGCCGCCTTTGTTGATGGCTTCGCCGCAGGTAACGCACTGGCTCAAATGAAAGCCAGCGTCACGAACTTCGCTCCACCGTCTCTGACAGTTTCCGAGAGGAAGATGCACTTGCCGCAATACCAGAGATGGAGCCTGGAGTGGCAACAAGCGATCGGCGCTCACACTTCGGCAAGCATCGGTTATTTTGGGCATCACGGCATTCACGAGTTGGAGGTGAACTCGAGCGCCAACGCTTTTGGGTTCGGTTCGCTTCCTTCCCGACCGGTCGATCCGCGGTTTGGCCTCGTCAACCAGTACCACTCAGATGCAATCTCCAACTACAACGGGGTGGTGGCTTCGTTCCGGCACGAATTCACCGGTTTTGGTAACGGGTTGGTCCAGGTGAACTACACGTACAGCCATGCCTTCGACGAAGTCTCAAACGGCGGATTCTGTGGATTTACAACCGGCAGTTGGATTTCTCCACAAGACCCCGCAAATCTGCGCGGAGCTTACGGGCCGGCGGACTACGACGTGCGCCACTCCTTGAATTCAAATTATGTGTGGGAGCTACCGGTGAAAGCGGCGCTGGGCGGCCACGGTCCCGAATATCTGGTCAAGGGATGGCAGATTTCCGGAACGATTTTTGCCCACACTGGATTTCCCTACACGGTATTCGACCATACTGAGTCTTCCAACCTGCAGCAAAACAATTATTTTGGACAGATCTACGCCGTCCCCGTCGGACCTCTGCCTGCCGCTTCTTCCTGCGGCGAGGGGGCTGCATTTACTCGACCAGTACACACTTGCCTGCCCGCACAGTTTTCCGTGGTGAACGGAACTGCAGTTCCCAATTCAAGTGCGCTCTTCGTGCAAGCAGGATGCGAAACTGGATTCAACACCGGACACCTGGGTGCGCCGGGCGTGTGCGACGGATCAGCAGTGTCGTTCTCGCAGGGCAGAAACCGTTTCCGAGCGCCGGCTTACTTCAACACCGACTTTGGCATTATGAAGAACACGAGAATTCCAGGCTGGGAACACGCCACGCTGGGAATTGGGTTTCAGTTCTTCAATCTTTTCAACCATCCCAATTTTGGGATCCCGGAACACTGGACGGATGAATTCATAGGGGAGATTTTTTACCAGGCGCAACCGCCTACCAGCATCCTCGGCTCCGGCCTGGGAGGCGATGTGACGCCCAGGATGATTCAGTTGAAAGCGCAGCTTAAATTTTGACGTGAGAAGGTTCAGAAGTTTTCCATCATCACAAAGTTGTTGTTGGTACTCCAGTTCACGATTGCGAGACGACGGCCGTCAGGCGAGGGCTTTGCCCACATCCCCCCGCCACCGCGATTCTCCCATAGGACGTGTGTCCTGCCGTTCAGTTCCAGGTACGAGAGAACTGTGGTGCGTTTCACTCGATCAGTTATGTACAGTCCTTTGCCATCCGATGTCCAATCGATGTCTCCCATCAAGTAATTGAATTTCGCTGGGATCACATGTTCCGCGTGTCCTTGCAGGGAAAGAATGTGGATGGGCCCTTGCGGATTTGCGCTTACAGCCAGCCGCGCACCGTTGGGAGAGACATCAAATGAGAACTCCCCTTCGGTGTCAAAACGGGCCAGCTCCCGGCCTCGACCCTGGACAGGATCTATCGCCGTAAAAGTCATATGCTTGCCATCTTTGGTCTTCTCTTCTAACACGCACGTCCTGGACGGAGGTCTAGCGCAGCTAATCGCACCCCCCGAAATTGTAGTCACCGGTTCCGGCGGTCCCCCTTGGAGAGGAATCCGCATCAGCCTATCCCCACCGGAGGGGGCGTTTGCGGCTTCCCAGGGAATGCCGAAGATCCACTTGCCATCGGGGGTTACAGGCGTGTCGCGAAAGCCAGCGGGTCCAGTGGAAATGAGTTCTGGTGTATCCTCGTCGAGTGACTGCTTGTAAATCGCGAATGGCCCGGTGCGATCTGATGTGAAGACAACGCTCTTGCTATCGTTCGTCCAGTCCTGTGCGCTGTTATTGCTTTCATCCAATGTGAAATGCCGTGAATTTCGCAAACGTGTTCCATGTGCTTCAAGGTCAGCTAGGTATATGGTGCCGTGATTCGCCCCGCGCAGGAACGCCAGCCGCTTGCCATCAGCGCTTGCGTTCGTCATGTTGTTCACGCAGAATCCTGTCCAGCTAGTCAGCTGTCTGGCTTTCTCGATAACTAGGCCAGTGTGTACGTCCAGTCGCATAGTCCAAAAATTGCACGTTTCTTCGGTTGAGGTAGTACCAGAACCAGAGTCGGCAAGTTGGTAGATCAGACGTCCATCGGGCAACCAGGAAAAATCGCCTCGGAGATCTTTAGCCTGCGGCATTTCGGGAGAGGTAAGAACGGTAACCGGCGGGCCACCGTGTACATTGCGGCTCAGGAAACTGTCGCCCGAAGAATCTGTCCTTATGTAGAGTCCGCGTTGGCTGTCGTGCGACCAAAGAAATACGTTAATGGAGCTATTCTCGTCGGTATCAATAAGCTTGCGAGCTTGCTCGCCCTTGGAGTCCATCAGCCAGATTTCGCGTTCGCCAAGTTTTCCGAAGTTTGTACCGAACGAAATCAGGGTGCCATCTGGAGAAACGGACCATGCGACGGCGTGTTCGCGAAGCTTACGTGGCGCTCCGTTCAGCCGCGAGAAAATCCAAATGTTAGAAGTTCGCGATGACCAAGCGTCTCCGCTCTCGTTTATTGGATGGGAATTTGCAAGAAAACGCGTGCTGTCAGGAAACCAGGCAAGATCGGTGATTTCCCAATTCACACTATCCTTCTTTAGGTCGGGAGGTTGGGGAATGACTTGCGTGGCCCCGGTTTCGATCTCTTTGAGGTGCATTCCTTGGGTGTCAACATACGCGAGGTATTTGCCGTTGGGCGAAATCGCCCCACTGCTCACCGGATTCTCTGGGGAATTACTGGTGAGTTGCTGAAACTTGATGTTTGGGAGAACTGGGTTGGACGGCGGCTGCCGTCTTTCAATCCAAATCGCCGCCACGACAAGTAGGGCGAAAACCGGCGCACCAACCATGACCAACCAGCGGAGTGGGCTTCTCGGCGCCAACTCACGTTTCAGAGTCTCAAGATCGGCACGCACTTCCGGCACGTTCTGGTAGCGCGCGTCGCGATTCTTTTCGAGCATCTTCGCGATGATTTGCCCGAGTTTCGCTGGAAGCTTCGGGTTGAGTTCTCGCGCTGGAGCTTGCGTTTGCGTGAGGATTGCGTTACGCAGCGCTAGCCCTGTGTCTCCCTCGAAGGCGCGGTGTCCCGTCGCCATTTCATAGAGCACAAGGCCAAAAGAAAAAAGATCGGTTCGCGCATCCAGTTTTTCGCTGCGCGCTTGTTCTGGCGACATGTAACCAGCCGTACCCATCGCCACGCCAGTTCGGCTCAGCCATGGATCGGGTGTCGCGTGCGGCGCAATTTCCAGCGCTGCTCGGTTGGTATTGCCGCCGCTACTTTCATGCTTCAGGTCGTCAGCTTCCTCTGCTGCGCCATGAGCAAGTTTCGCCAGCCCAAAATCCAGAATCTTGGCCTGGCCCTGGCTGGTCACAAAAATATTCGCAGGCTTGATATCGCGATGGATGATGCCCTTCCTGTGCGCGGCATCCAATCCGTCCGCTATCTGGATGGCAAGGTCGATTACTTGTTCGAGCGGCAGCGAGTTTCGGCTTGGTGACGTCGCACTTGAGTGAGACACCGACGCTTCGCGCCGCTTGCTCTCCAGCAATTCCCGGAGCGTCTGCCCTTCCAACAACTGCATTACAAGAAACCGTTTGCCCTCATGCTCTCCGAATTCATAAATCGGGCAGATATTTGGATGTTCGAGCGACGAAGCCGCGCGCGCCTCCCGTTCAAACCGTGCCAACGCCGCCGGATCTTTTGCCGATTCTTCGGGCAGGAATTTTAGCGCCACACGGCGGCCCAGTTTGATGTCCTCGGCTCGGTAAACCAGACCCATACCGCCGCCGCCGAGTCCGTCGAGAATTCGGTAGTGCGATACGACTTCCCCGGTCAAAGAAAAGCCGAAGTCATGAAGCTCAGAATGTACGGTAGCTTGAACATGATCGCGGGCGTTTGCCTCAGAAGAAAGCAGGGCCTCTACTTCTCGCCGCAATTCCACATCGCTGTTGCAGGCTTCGTCCAGCAGAGCGGTGCGCCGATTTGCATCGCACTCGGCAGCACGATGAAATAAATCCTCGATTTCGGCCCAACGTTCCGGAGTCAAAAGACACCTACTCGCTTTGCATGTCGCGATGGAGCCAGGCTTCTGCCATCCTCAAGTCGCGCCGCACGGTGACTGCGGAAACTTCCATGGTTGCGGCAATCTCATCCATGGAGAGTCCGCCGAAGTAACGGAGTTCGACAGCTCGGCACTTTCGGGGGTCAACCTTCTCAAGCGCATCGAGGCTGGCATCCAGAGCCAAAAGGTTCCCGGCCCGCTGCTTCTCAAAACTCACCACCTCATCCAGCGATACTTCAATTGCCGCTCGCTTGTCCGCTTGTTTTTTGCGTGCGTGGTCCACCAGGATTTGCCGCATCAGGCGCGCCGCCACACCAAAAAAATGCGATCGGCCGTGCCAAGTCGGATTCTTCTGATCAACCAGCCGCAAGTACGCTTCGTGGACAAGAGCTGTCGGCTGTAACGTGTGGCTCTTGCGCTCTCTCCGCAGATGGCTGGCAGCAAGCTTGCGCAACTCCTTATAAACAAGCGGCGTGAGGTCGCCGAGGGCCTCTTTATCGCCGTTGGCCCATTGCACCAGCAAGTGCGTCACATCATGTGTAGCGGACATAGCCCTGTGCGCTGAAAACAATGAACTTCAGGTTGAGGCATTGTACAACGCTCCTACGCCTGACCTCGCCCTATCGATCGAATAAAAGCACTCGACATGATCGATTTCTGCTCTGGTTTCCGCATGTGTAAGTAGTGGGGAGTCTTCACCTGAAACCTCGGGAAGTCGAGGAGAGGATCTCGAAGAGGGACTGTCCGAATTACTGCTGACTCATTTTGGCTAAGAACTCGCACATTGATTGGGTCTTGGCGAGTCGCTCGATGGTACAGGGTTTAAGGAAAGTTATGAAATCCGCAATGCGCTTGACGATCGTTCTTTCGTGCGTTATTTCCGTTGCGCTGCTTTCGGGGTGCGGCGGCGGGTCGTCGCAACAAACCATACAGCGGTTGACGATCACCACGGCCTCGCTGCCCAACGGCACGTCGGAAACACCCTACAGCCAAACCGTCCAGGCAACTGGCGGTGTCGGTCCTTTCACTTGGACGGTGAGCACGGGCGCGCTACCTCATAATGTAGCGCTCAGCAACAGCACGACGAATGCTGTAACGATTTCCGGCACCCCCGATACGGCGGTACAGGGACAGGCGTTCACCGTCAAGGTGGCGGATTCTGCCAGCCACTCAGCTTCGCAGTCCTACACCGTTTCCATTCTCCTTGAGCCGGACACGGTTACTCTCTCTGCATCGAGCCAGACTTTTGCCCCACAAGTGGTTGGCTCCGTGAGTGGAACACAGCCCGACACAATCACCAACACCGGCACATCGGCGGTGGCGATCAGCAACATCTTGATCGGTGGAACCGATGTCTATGATTTCGGTGGGAACAACACGTGCCTGGCGACTATCGCCGCGGGAGCAAACTGCGTCATCAACAACCTCTTCGCGCCCACACAGTCGGGTCCGCTGAGCGCCTCGATAACCATCCTCGACAACACTTTGGGCAGCCCACATGTCATCGCTCTCAGTGGCGTAGGGCTAACTTCAGGTCCGAACGCTACGCTGTCAGCGATGAACTTAGGTTTTGCGACCCAATTCGTCGGGACCACCAGCCCCGCGCTGTCCATCACGGTGACCAATTACGGCACTGCTGCGCTGAATATTACGAGCATCGCCGCGACCGCTAACTTTGGCGAGACTGACAACTGCCAGGGTTCAAGCCTGGCATCGGGAGCGAATTGCACGATCAACGTGACTTTCACTCCCGGCGGTGCTGGCAACCTGGCCGGAACGCTTTCCATTACCGACAACGCTGCCGGCAGTCCGCAGACTGTGACCTTGTCCGGCACGGGGACGACGACCATGCACACGCTGACAGGGCGCTGCTTTGGCCCTATTGATCCCGTCATGTGTAGTGTCACGCAAGATCAAGCTCAGTGTCCGGCTGGGCAGCCCGCAACCAGCACGGCCAATGAAAACTGCGGACCCTCGGGACCGGACCTGGTCGACACCACGAGACGTTGCTCCAGCGGCTTTGGCCGCCTCCAAGGCAGTTGTGAAGTGCAGTGATGGCTGTAGCCAAACAGGAGAGCATGGCGGAATGGACGGTGCGCTTGCACGGGGCGGTAACTCAAGGATCGTGAGGAATGCCCGCACCCGCATTTGGTGGAGCGACTGGGAAGCAGAGATAATCCGCTAACCGTACCTACGGGGAGAATGGCGATGAAGACCGCTTTTGGACTTGTTCTCATTTGGATTCTCTTTGCAGGTTGCGTGACTCCTGCGGAGGCTGTGTGTGTGGCACATCGGTAAATGCGTTCGGGGGGAAGGGGCGATGGGCACACCGACGACACGGCTGCGATTCAAAGCGCGATCAACGCTGCTGCTTCGGCAGGCGGCGGGTCAGTCGTCTTCAACGTGGCTCGCTACTTTACCACCGGCACATTCCTTGTGCCGGCGGGCGTAGTGTTATGCGGCGTGATCGAAGGTCCGTTCGATGTCGGCTTTGGAGTGAATCCCGCCCAGACGGTGGTTGCGCCCACGCTCTTGGTCACCAATACCAGCGCGACCTTTATAACATTGCAAGGGGCGGGAGCCGGAGTGACCGACCTGCTTTTCCATTACCCGAACCAAGCTGCGGCCAGCGCCTCCGCTCCGAACGTTTATCCGTACACGATCCAGGTGACTTCTCCGGGCACGAAGGTGGTCCGCTGCTTGGTGACCAACGCCTACAATTTCCTCGACATCGAGAGCGGCAGAGTCATTGCTCAGGATCTATTCATCGGAGCGTTCAATATCGGCGTCAACATTGACCATGCGTACGACCATGTCACCTTGCGCAATCTGGTTCATCAGGTGTACTGGGACTTGGTGCAGGTGCAAGATCCTTCTTGGCCACAACCGATCGACACCTGGGTGCAAAGCCACGCGATCGCCCTGGTGGTGAACCGTGTGGACAGCCTGGAGGTGCACGATTTCAATGTGTTCGCCCATTTCACCGGGATGCTTCTGACCGATTCGCCCGACACATCTCAAAATCCTCGTTGCGGCTATGGAACTGGAAGCGACATCGACCTCGATTCTATCGTGAATGGCATCATTGTCACCGCGTCCAACTCGGCAGGCTATGAGTTCACGAATTTGGTTGCCGGCGGAGGCGGTTCCGTTGTCGCGCAAGCGGCGGTTCAATTGAAAGCAGGCGGATCTATCCCGCCCAACGTGTTGGTCAATGGAGGATCGGTGGGGGGCGGCAGTTTTGCCGTGGGCCCTTTTCCAACACCACCGGCGGGCAACCTCACCGCCGTAAATGTAGTCGGATACAACATTCCCTAAAGCAGAGATTCCCGCACGAGCGGATCTGCAACCTGGGGGCGACAATATGACGAGATTTTCGTTGCTATTATCGATTGCATTGAGTTTGACTCTTCTCAATGCTTGTGGCGGCGACGGTACGACTA
>Ga0210407_10002117_pt1 | contig 17399 bp, 17 predicted proteins | sample IncBWC27MmetaG_FD_150860 | JGI IMG/M metagenome (GOLD analysis project Ga0210407, IMG submission 150860) | Forest soil microbial communities from Barre Woods Harvard Forest LTER site, Petersham, Massachusetts, United States - Inc-BW-C-27-M | ecosystem: Environmental > Terrestrial > Soil >...
CGCGCAACCCATTACCTTCACTAACTCGTTGAAAAAAACCACCGCGGCATTTTGAATGCCGCGGTGTCCTCTTCAGTTCGAGCTAAAGTGTAATCCGATTATCGAACGAGTTGAATGGCTTCCTCGACGTGGCGATGGGCTTTTTCGATGTGTTCGAGGGCCCGCGCCTGCAAACCTTGAGCGTAGGGGTCGTCCTCTTCCTTGGCTACGTCACGGCGGGCGCTATCGAGAAGTTCGATTGCGCGGTGCAAACGCCCGCCCCACTGCATGTGGTCGTCCACCGGCGGATGGTCGTTGAGGTTCTTGCCGTCGTCGATGGCAGCCTTCTTAATCTCGTCGATCGCTCTGTCGATTTCGTGAATGGCTTCGCGTTCCTGCTCGCGGAGTTCGCCGCCGTCGGGGCGTTGCAGATGAGCGCGCGCTACGCGCAAATCAGAAAGCGCGTGCAGATAGCGCGGATGCTTGCCTGGTGATGTATTGCCGGAGGCTCCCATGGCCAGGACGAGTGCTACGGCACATGCGGTCAATGCGATCTTGAGAATTGGCGTCGTTGTCTTCATGGAGTTCGTCGTGTTCATCGTGTTTTGCTCCTTGCGTAGTATCACGGTCTGGTGCGTGCCGTACCGAACCTATAGCGGGTACTTCCGTTTTGCAGACGCTCGGTACACCGTGCAATCGAATGTAGCACTCGCATAAGCTCGAAAGTTGCGTGGTTGCGAAAAGCGCAACAGCCGCAACGCTGTCAGTACACAATGCGCCATTCGCTAAATGAGCTAAACCTCGATAAACTCGATGGCGCTTTGCAGGCAGAGGGAACACTGAAGGCGCGTATGAAACGTATCGCCATTCTCGGTTCTACCGGTTCGATAGGCCGCCAAAGCCTGAACGTGGTCCAATCGCTGCAGGGCCGATTCGAGATTGTGTCTCTTGCGGCCGGCTCGAATGTGGCGCTGATGGCGGAGCAAGTAAAAAAACACCGCCCGAAACTAGTTTCGATGGGCACCGAAGAGGGCGCGCGCGCGCTTCGAAATGCGCTTAAGTCAAATCGCGCGCGCGGCGAGCGGACCGAGCTGCCCGAAATCCTCTTTGGTGCGGAGGGCATCGAGCGTGTCGCCACCCATCCCGACGCCGAAATCGTGGTTTCGGGCGCTGTGGGAGTTGTGGGTCTGGCAGCGACTTATAAAGCCATAGAACACGGGAAGCACATCGCGCTGGCCAACAAAGAAGTCCTTGTCGCTGCCGGGGAAGTGGTGATGGCGGCGGTGAAGCGGCACGGCGTGACGCTACTGCCCGTTGACAGCGAACACAACGCGATCCATCAGTGTTTGCGCGCCGGAGAACCGAAAGAGGTGAAGCGGCTCGTCCTAACGGCATCGGGCGGGCCGTTCCGTAAGACCGCTATTTCAAAACTTGCGAAGGTGACACCAAAGCAGGCTTTGGCGCATCCAAACTGGAAGATGGGTCAGCGCATCACAATTGATTCGGCCACGCTGATGAACAAGGGATTCGAAGTGATCGAGGCGTGCTGGCTCTTTGGCATGAACCTCGACAGGATTCAGGTGGTGATTCATCCGCAGTCGACGATTCACTCGATGGTGGAATACGTGGATGGTTCAATTCTGGCACAGCTTGGACCAACTGACATGCGCATGCCCATCCAATATGCGCTAACCTATCCGGAGCGCTTGGAGTCGAATGAATGCGCGCTTGATTGGGCCGCGTTGCGCAAGCTGGAGTTCGAGGACGTGCCGCTGAAAAAGTTTCCGTGCCTCGCGCTTGCGAAGGAAGCCATTCGTCAGGGGGGCCCGCTGCCGTGCGCGCTCAACGCAGCCGACGAAGTCGCGGTAGCTGCGTTTCTTGAAAAGCGCCTTACGTTCCCGGGAATTGCCGCGGTAATTGAGCGAGTGTTGGAACGGATGCCGCGTACGAAGATGGGTAGCATTGACGATGTTTTGGCTGCCGATTCTGAAGCGCGCCGGTTGGCGCGTGTAGAGGTCGCAAGGGAAAAAGGTTAAAATAAACTATAGAGGTCTCATACAGGTTCCATGGCGAACTTCCAAAATAGCTTAATCGCGATCTTATCGGTTTCGGTGGTCCTCGGGATCATGATTTTTGTCCACGAGTGGGGACATTTCATCGCCGCCAAACTTCTGGGCGTGCGCGTGGACGTTTTTTCTTTCGGCTTCGGCACTCGCCTCGCGGGCGTGAAGCGCGGAGACACGGACTATCGCATCAGCGCGCTTCCGTTCGGCGGATACGTGCGCATGGCGGGCGACAATCCGAGTGAAGAGCGCACCGGCGCCGACTACGAATTCCTTTCGAAATCCCGGTGGGCGCGCTTCCTGATCGCCATCGCGGGGCCGGTGATGAATGTCATCCTCGCTTTCCTGATTTTCTGGGGGATTTTCTGGTTCGCTGGCGTTCCGACGCCGAGTTACTTGCGCGAACCGGCCGACGTCGCGGCGATTCCGCAGTACTCGGCGGCTCCTTCGGCCATTCAGGCTGGCGATCGCATTCTCTCCGTGAACGGCGTGCAAACGCCCTCCTGGGCTAAGGTCTCGACCGCATTGAACACCGTCAAGCCGGGGGACACGCTGACTTTTACCGTGTTGCGCAACGGCGCGCAGCAAACCTTGGTCGAAACGGTTCCCCAAAATCCAAAAGTTGACGGGTCTGATCTGGTCGGCTATCCGGCCCTTCCAGTCATCGCCGATGAGATTGGTATCGGCACTCCGGCAGAGAAAGCAGGTTTGCAGCCCGGGGATGCATTCGTATCGGTGAACGGTCGTCCGATCGCCACTTGGATACAGCTCGTGGACGCCGTGCACAATTCCGATGGTCACGCTGTACAGTTTGTCGTACGGCGAAAAGCCAGCGAGATTCCTTTCTCGATCGAACCTCAGAAGGGAATGGGCGCCGATGGACAGCCAGTCTGGCAGATCGGCGTGTTGCCCAAAGCAAAGGACGATTTCCAAAAGCAGTCATTCGGTGATTCGATTAAGGATGCAGGATTCGCCACCTCGAACGGTGTCCGCCAAATCGTAGATGTTCTCGGAGGCTTGTTCACCGGTAAAGTTTCCGTCCGTCAATTGCAGGGCGTAGTGGGAATCGCGCGAGAATCCGGGCGCGCAGCGAAGCGCGGCTTCCTGGATTTGGTTCTGTTGATGGCGGTCATAAGTCTGAATCTCGGACTACTGAACCTGCTGCCGATCCCGATCCTCGACGGCGGTCATGTGCTGCTACTCGCGATTGAAGGCACGTTGCGCCGCGATCTCAGCCTGGCCGTGAAAGAGCGCTTCGTGCAGGTGGGACTGGTCTTCTTGCTGGGCATCTTTGCATTTGTGATGTACAGCGACATCCTCAAACTTATCCAAAGTCACTAGACACCCAGCTCAAAGACGTCCGCGTCGCCAACCCCGGGCGCTAACCAACACTGCGATTCAAGACACCCGCTTGTTCGAATGGCGCACCCGCCATCACCTTCGCTTTTGCTATAATGCGACCCAGGTTATTTATGGCCGCCACACCCGCGCATCGCGTATCCACCGGCGAACGCATCAACGATCACGAGCCGCCGGGCCGTCTCCGGCAAGAGCTCGGCAAGCGCGGCATTCGCCTCACGCGCCAGCGCCAGGCGCTGCTGCAAGTGATTGAAAGCGCCCCACGGCATCTCGATGCGGATGAGATACTGAAACGCGCGCAAAAGCTTGACGCGAACATCACGCGCGTCACCGTTTACCGGACTCTCGAAATGCTAAAGCGCCAGGGGCTGATCGACGAACTCGACCTGCTTCACTTGAGGGGTCATCGCCATTTCTACGAGACACATGGGCCGCGCGATCATATCCATGTGGCGTGCTTGCGCTGCGGGAAAGTGCGTGAGGTCGAGAGCCCGCTGTACGAAGAACTGAAGCAGCAGATCGCGCGCGATTGTGGCATCGAAATTACCGTCAGCCGCACGGAAGTCGGCGGCTACTGCACCGATTGCCAGCCGAAAATGCGCCATTCGGCGTAGTTTTTAGCCGCGCGTTACTCCGCAATTCAACTCGTGCGCAGCGCGTTTTTACGAGAGGTGTGTTTCCGCTGCGAAATATTCTTTGGCGCGTTCGATGTCCTTGAGAACCTGTTCCCGCAGCTCGGCCGGGCTTGAAAACTTTTGTTCGTCGCGCAGCCGCTTGCAAAACCGAACTTCCATCGCGCCGCCGGTTAAGGTCTCGTCGAAACCAAACAAGTGAGATTCAATCGCCAGTTGCGTTCCGTCGAAGGTAGGCCGCACGCCGACGTTCGTCGCCGAGCGATATAATTTGTCGCCGAGCATGGTCTCCGTCGCATACACACCGTTCTTGGGCAGCACTTCCTGTTCAGTTGCAAGGTTCAACGTCGGAACCACGAGCTTTCGTCCCTGGCCGGTTCCGGTGCGAATCTCGCCGTCGAGCGCGAAAGAACGTCCAAGCAATTTGTGCGCGTCTTCCATTCGGCCTTCGCGCACCGCCTGCCGAATCGCCGTGCTCGACACCACAATTCCGCCCTCGAACAGCGGCGGCACCACTTCCACTTCAAATCCAAATCGCCTGCCAAGCTCGCTGAGCAGGCTAACGTTTCCCGCTTGCCGGTGTCCGAAGCGAAAATTCGCGCCGACAAGGACTACGCGTCCCCGCATCGCGTCCACAAGAAACCGGTGTACAAAATCCTCGGCGCTGACTTTCGCTAGTTCAGCATCAAACCGCAAGACCAGCGCCGCTTCGATTCTCGCGCCATTGAATGCCGTGAGGCGCTGCTGAAGCGTCGCTAGAAGACCTGGCGCCGCATCTGGACGCAGGACACGTGCGGGGTGCGGATAAAAGGTCAGCACCGCGGCCAGCAAGTCCTCCTTTTTTGCGCGATCGACCACTCCTTGCAATATCTTCTGGTGCCCGCGATGAACGCCGTCGAAATTTCCGATAGTCACCACCGCCTGTTTTCGCGTTGCGCCCAATTGCGCAACCCATTCTTCACCCGAAAGCATCGTTCGCAACGGCATCAGAGCGCCACCTCGAAGCTCAAGCCGTCATACGAGAGTCGGACATTTGGAGGCAGCTTTGCATTCGTCTCCGCGTGGGCCAGGTCGTGGCAAATATGCGTAAACCATGCGCGTTTCGGCCGGATTTCGCCTACAAGCGCGAGAGACTGCTCCACGGTTGAGTGCATCGGATGCGGGACATACCGCAGCGCGTCCAGAATAAAATCGTCGAGGCCGCGCAAGAGTTCCTTCGACGCGGCGGGAACTTGGCTGAAATCCGTTAGGTACGCCGCGCCACCAAAGCGAAACCCGAGCACTGGTATCGGCCCATGCATCGCCGGGATCGGAATGATTTTCGCCCCAAAAAGATCAAAGGGCCCGGTAATCGCGTGCAGCTCAACGCCCGGAAGCGTGCTCCCGGCCGGCGCTTGTTCAAAAATGTATGCGAACGTGCGGCGCAAAGTCGCGAGCGTCGCCGCTGAACCATAAATTGGAATAACGCCCCGTTGCTTCAGATTAAACGGGCGAATGTCATCAAGCCCGAGGATGTGGTCCGCGTGCGCGTGCGTGTAGACGATCGCATCGAGCCGGTCGATGCCTTGTCGCATCGCTTGGAAGCGGAAATCCGGCGTGGTGTCGATTACCACGTTGCGTCCCGCGTAGGAAAGCAGCACCGAAGGACGCGTCCGCCTGTCGTGCGAATCATTCGACTCGCACACCACACAATGGCACCCGAGCGTTGGCACGCCCATCGACGTGCCTGAACCGAGTATCGTTAATTGCAGTGTTGGCATTTCGGAGTTACACCAAGGCAGTGTGATTTCGATTTATCGCCGGAGAGCGGGGAACTCAACTTCTTTTGAATAGTCGCTCGATCCGAACATGCGGCCCAAAACGCTAGCGCTACTTGCCTTTGGCCTTTTTGGCCATCGCCTCGTTCGCAGCCTTCGAGATTTCCATGAACGTGAGCTTTAGGCTGCCAAGCACTTCGATTAGCAAGTCGTCATCGGCCTTCGCCAGATTCCCGCGGGTTTTTTCCCGCAGGGCGTCGAGCATGTCGATCACCTCGCGAGCTCCTTCCAGATCCACGAACGGCTGCCCGGTTCGCGGGTCGGCCATTCCGCCGAGCATCGCCGCGGCATTGCGCGTCAAAAAATCGACCAGCATCTGAAAGCTTCGCGACGACTCGGTCGTCCCGGCGGATTCAATTGCCGCAGGTTCGGGGCTCGCTTCTCCGTCATGGATCAAAAGCCCGCCATCCTTGGCGGCGGTTGCTTTGGGAGCCGCGGTTGCCGGTAGTGTGGCTGTATTATTCGGTTTCGCTTGTGATGCGGACTTCTTCGCAGCAGCCGCTTCTTCGTCGCGCCGGTCTTGCTCGGCCGCGCCTTGGCGAATATCGCCTTCCTCGGTGAAATGGCGGCGGTCGATTACGCGGAAAGTTTCTTCATGCTTCGGTTCAGACACGGAGTTTCCTCGGTATATCCTTGAAGTATTGACTAGCAATTCTAGCATCCGGGTAGGACGGCAACAAGTAACGGGGGCTACGGGAAGGCGTTGCGGCTTTGGGCGCGACGGATGCTGACATTAGCGCCGCGCATGTGCGACGGTGACGAATTACCGCGATGGGCCGAAAGTATTGCAGGCGGCAATGGTTCCGTTATCCAGACCGGCACTGAACCAGTGCATCCGCTGTTGAGAAGAGCCGTGCGTGAACGACTCCGGGCTGACATGGCCGGTGGACATTTTTTGCAGGCGGTCGTCGCCTACGGCAGAGGCGGCACTCAGCGCCGATTCCACGTCTCCTTTTTCGAGCAAGCCACGCTGTTGCGTCGAATGCGTCCAAACGCCGGCGAAACAATCAGCTTGTAGTTCCAGTTTCACTGAAAGAGGATTGGCCTGGCGCGAATCGCTTTCCTGAACCTGATGCACCTTGCCTTCAATTCCTAGAAGCTTCTGGACGTGATGCCCCAGTTCGTGCGCGAGAACGTACGCCTGCGCGAATTGGCCGTGCGCTCCGAATCTCCGGTTCAATTCATCGAAGAAACCGAGGTCGATGTAAACCCTTTCGTCCTCGGGACAATAGAAAGGGCCCGTTGCGGACTTTGCTCCGCCGCACCCGGATTGAGTGTAGTCGCGGAAAAGCACCAGCTTGGCATGATGGTACTGCTTGCCGGTCTGCTGTGGTAATAGCGTCGTCCAGGTATTCTGGGTGTCATCGAGCACAAACGAAACGAACTGCACGAGCGGCTTTTCGGCCGCGTCTTTAGACGGATTCGGGCGGCTGACAGCTGGGCCGGGATCGCCGGTCCCGCCGCCCAGCAGAGCGAAGAGGTTGGTCTTGAAAACGAAGCTAAGAATCAGCAGAACAATCGCCCCACCGATGCCGATGTGCATTCCACCGAATTGGAAGCCGCCACCGCCGCCACTGTCGTCGCGACGATCTTCGATGTCCTGGCTCTCGCCACCCGGCAACCATTTCATAGCGTCGCTCTCCCTGAAGTTCGAAACGTTTCGGCAGTTCCGCTACGGCGGGCTAGACAGCGGAAACTAGCACGAACCACAAAAAGGCCGCAATACACTCCTTTGTGTACCGGTTGGGATGCTCAAGTTGTATTTCTCTTTCTCCATCGCATGGCACCCACTTGCCAGTAAGTACCCGTCACTGTAAATTGTTCTGCTGTCGAGGAGTGGACCCACCCACTGTGTCGCCACGTCGAAAAGTTCTGCCCAAGCAGCGCTCGCGCGCCCGGGCGAGGGGCGGTGCGAATTCCCACGCGAAGCCTCGGCCGCGCATCCGCCGCTTCAAAGGTTCCGCGGGTGAGTGGTTCGAAAAGCTCGTAGCGCTCCAGGCGCGCCTCCGAGCACCCGGCGGGTGCCCCTGGGATCGCGAGCAAACGCACGAATCGCTTCGCAAATTCCTGATCGAGGAAACTTACGAAGTGCTGGACGCCATGGAGTCCGGCGACGCGAGCAAATTCTCGTCTGAGCTTGGCGATCTACTGTTGCAGATCGTCTTCCACTCCCGTCTCGCCGAAGAATCCGGCCGCTTCAACATCACGGATGTGATCGAATCGATCCACACGAAGATGGTACGCCGCCACCCGCACGTTTTTGGCAATGTGAAGGCGAAGACGTCCGCCGACGTGCTGAAGAATTGGGAACAAATCAAGGCAGAGGAGCGCCGCGAGGAACGAGCCGCGTCTACAAATAAATCACCAAGTAAATCACCCGGCAAATCAAACGATGTTGAGCCCGAATCCGTCTTGGCAGGCGTGCCACGCTCGCTTCCGGCCGTGCTTGAGGCGTACCAGCTCACGCGCCGCGCCGCGCATATCGGCTTCGATTGGGACGATCTCTCCGGCATTCTCGACAAACTTGACGAAGAGAAACGGGAGCTGCGATCGATCAGCTCCGGTGCACTCTCGAAAAGCGATTCCCGTGCCGCTCACGTCGAAGAGGAGGTCGGCGATCTACTCTTTGTCGCGGTAAATATCGCCCGGTTTGTGGGGGCGGACCCGGAAATTGCTCTGAAGAGGGCCAACCGCAAGTTCTCAAGACGCTTCCAGTGGATGGAGTCCGCCGCGGCCGGCGAAGGCCGCCGTTTCGCGGATCTGCCTCGTCCGCGCATGGAAGAATTGTGGAACGAATCCAAAATTGCCGAGAGACCTGCGGCCCCGGCGCGGGCCATCGCCAAACGTGAATAAAATCTCTTCGCTGCGGGAAATCGAAGTCCGCCATTGCCACTCGCTCGCGGAGTACGAAGAATGCGTTCGCCTCGAACTCAGCACTTGGGGCGAGGCTATCGCCGTTCCAATTCCAATCTTCGTGGTCGCGCACCACACCGGCGGACAAATCCTTGGCGCTTTCCACGGCTCCCGTTTGATTGGTTTCACAATGGCCATGGCTGGCGTACGTCCAGGGCAGCAATTCCTGCACTCGCACATGACTGCCGTGCTACCAGAATTCCAAAATGTCGGTGTCGGACGCCGCTTGAAACTTTTCCAACGCGAGGACGCTCTGCGGCGTGGCTTCCAGCTGGTCGAGTGGACATTCGATCCTCTCGAGCTGAAGAACGCTTATTTCAATCTTGCGCGGCTGGGCGCGGTTGTGCGCCGCTATATTCCGAATTGTTATGGCCTCACCGAGAGTCCACTCCACGCTGGCCTTCCCACAGACCGCCTTGTCGCCGAGTGGTGGCTCGATTGCAACCGCGTGAATTCGGTGCTCGCAGGGAAATTGCCGAGTGTCTCATCTGCCGAGCGCATCGCGGTCCCGTCGGATATTGGTGAACTCAAGGCGGGCAATCGCACCGCAGCAGCGCGGGCCCAGGACGAAATACGCGAACAATTTCAACGCTGGTTCTCGAAGGATTACGTCGTCACGTGTATCGAATCGCGCGGAGTCACCACTGACTACATTCTTGAGCCTGCCGCGTCGATTGCTGGCCTCGCGCTCCCGGTCTCCGGTTCAAAGGGAGCAACCTGACAATGCGTCTTCGCAAAATTACGTTGCGCGAAATTCATCTGGATCTCATCGCGCCATTCGAGACCAGCTTTGGCGCAACCCATCATCGCCGTATTTTCTTGATTCAAGCAGATGTCGACGGCGCCTGCGGTTGGGGCGAATGCACGGCAGGAGAAGACCCGTTCTACTCGTACGAAACCGTCGAGACGGCCTGGCACATTATTCGCGATTTTCTCTGGCCCGTCCTCAAGGGCCAGGATTTCGATTCCGCTTCAGAACTCTGGGAGCTACTTGCGCGCGTGCGCGGCCACAACATGGCCAAGGGCGGCCTTGAAACCGCCGTGTGGGACGCCGAGGCGCGTCTAAAAAATCTACCGCTCTGGAAATTACTCGGGGGCACGCGTGAAGAGATTCCCTGCGGCGTTTCCATTGGCATCCAGCCAGACATTGAGACGCTTGTCGCGAAGGTTGAAAAGGAACTCGCGGCCGGGTACCAGCGGATTAAAGTAAAAATCAAGCCCGGATGGGACGTTGAGCCAGTAAAGGCGCTTCGCGAGAGATTTCCACGCATCCGGCTAATGGCGGACGCAAATTCCGCCTATCGCCTCGAAGACGCGCCGCATCTCAAGCAGCTCGACGCCGTCTATCTCATCATGATTGAGCAGCCGCTCGGCGACGACGACATTTATTCCCATGCGCAGCTTCAGAAACAGCTCGACACGCCGATTTGCCTCGATGAATCGATTCATGACGAATTGCACGCCCGTGCGGCAATCGAAATCGGCGCCTGCAAAATCATCAACATCAAGCTCGGACGGGTTGGCGGACACACGTCCGCGCGACGCATTCACGACCTTTGCCAATCGAAAAGCGTCCCCGTCTGGTGCGGCGGCATGCTCGAATCAGGTATTGGCCGCGCGCAGAATATCGCGATGTCAACGCTTGCCAATTTCACGCTTCCCAGCGACGTTTCCGCGAGCCGGCGCTACTGGCATGAAGACATCATCGAGCCGGAAGTGGAAGTCACGCGGCAGGGCACAATCCGGGTTCCATCTGCGCCGGGGATCGGTTACGCTCCGCGCCTCGATCGCATCGAATCACTCACACGCCGCCGCGAGGTCCTCGAGTAAGCCTTGAGCCTCCCCGTATCCACAACTTCGCCCGCCGTTACTCCGGCTAACCGCCCCAGCTCGCTAGTTCTCGGAATCTCGCTCGTTGCCATGCTTCTGATCTGGTCGTTCAACTATGTGGCAGGTAAAGTCGCGCTGCGGCATCTCGATCCACTCACGCTGGCTTCCTTCCGCCTCGAAGCCGCCGCGCTGGTGATCCTGCCGTTTTATTTCGTGCAACGGCAACGAAGCCCTTTGCTCCCTCGCAATATCGGGATGTTTGCCTACTTGGCGCTCCTCGGCGTCCTCATGGCAATCAATCAAGGCGGCTTTACCATAGGACTCGGCTACACCAGTTCCGGCCATTCTTCCGTGATTCTCGCGTGCGGGCCTGTCATCGTGCTGCTTTTTGCGCGCGCGATGAAACAGGAAGCGCTTACCGCGACAAAGATTCTCGGCACCGCTTTCGCGTTTACCGGCGTGATTCTGCTGGAGACCGAACAGGGACTGTTCGTCCGCTCGCCGTTTCTCACGGGCGACTTGATCACCCTGCTGGGCACCACGTGTTTTGCGCTATACGTGGTATTTGGAAAAAGACTCGCCGCGACGTACGACGCTCTCTCGATGAACACGTCGAACTTCCTCATCGCCGCCATCGTGGCCTTGCCGCTCGCGATCCGGCAGGGAATTCACCTCGATTGGAAAAACGTGGGCTGGGCTGGCTGGACGGGAATGTTTTACATGGCCGCTATCAGCTCAGTTCTGGCTTATACGCTCTTTTATTGGGTCTTGCGCTACATGACCGCCTCACGCGTCACAGCGATCAATTATTTTCAGCCCGTGGGCGCGATCATTCTAGCGGCCATTTTTCTCGGGGAACAGCCAACGCGCCATCTTCTAATTGGCGCTTGCTTTGTGCTGCTAGGCGTCTATCTTGCAGAACGCGGCACTGCCTAGGTCTGGCCCTCGACGCGAGCGCAGGCACACACAAACATCAAGGAGCCTTGTTTCTGGCTAAGGGGATTTTTAAAGCGAAACTCGCTCACCGCTTGCCGATGCTTAGAACCCGCGTACTTCCGAAGCGTAAGCTAAATTCGCATTCAAGCGCTGGTCGAGAACAACCGCGGCATATCGTGAGCACGCCAACAGCTCATCGTTGGCCCAGCTTGAGAGTGAAGGAATATTCTTGTCGAGAAGTCGGACGATCCGGTAGTAGACGCCCACTTCGCGAAGCCAAAGATTGCCTTCCTCGCGGGAAGGGCAGAGCTGCTCGGTGGTCTGCGCCAACAGACTGAAATGATCGGCCGTCAGCGATTCAGCCGAGATTCCCGTGGCCGACTCCAAGCTGCTCGAGAGCGGCTGCGCACCCACCAGAATCCACATGGACCTCCACTGCGAAATCGCGAACTCCGCGAGGGCCAGGATTGACAGCGCGAGTATGCATATGGCAATCATTTGTCGTCAGATATGAGAGTGAATTATCGGGACCCCCGACGCAATGGCCCCTTAGTACCATACTGATACACTGGTTAACGACTTGAGAACGCAATGGCTTACGCAATTTGACCGCCGCACATCGACGACGCTAAGCTCATAAATACGAGCTTGTTCTCGGTCGAGCTCCTCCAAAACCATGGACGAGCAAGTTTTAAAAGAGGGCCCAGCCAGGCCGAGTCTCGGCCCGACCGAGTACTACGCCCGCGTGCGCAAGCTCCAAGGACGGGAATGGTGGAGCTGGGGCACATCTCTATTCGTGATGTTGTTGTTGACCGCCGGAGTCGCGTCGCTATCTCTCCCCGCGATTTTTGAGCATAGAAACACCCCCGTTGGTACGGGTGTGATCCAAGCGGTATCCGGACTCGTATTTCTGATCCTGCTCTTCGGATGCTACCTCACCTACGAAAAAGTGCTAATCAACCGCCTGCGTCTCGAATTGGCGGAGGGACAATTCCATTCTCATGCCTGGCGAAATCTAGCTCTAGTAGACCCTCTGACCGGCCTTTATAACCGGCGCTTTGCAGAGCGCCGCCTGCGCGCAGAAGTGGGGCGTTCAGAACGCCGAGGATACGCTTTGACGCTCGTGCTCTTCGATCTAAATAGCTTCAAGCAGATTAATGACCGTTTCGGCCACGCCGCCGGCGATCTCGTCCTTAGGGAGTTTGCATCCCGGCTGGGAAAAGCCGTCCGTGAAGCAGACCTGGCGGCCCGTCTTGGTGGCGATGAATTTATGCTGCTGCTTACCGAGTGCGATGCGTCCCAGCTTCCGTCGGTGCTGCAACGCCTCGAGTCCATCGAAGTGAATCTCGAAGGCCAGAAAATACCGATTCACTTTAGCGTGGGCTGGAAGCAATACGAACTCGGGCAATTGCCCAAGGAACTGATGGAAGAAGCCGATAAAGCGCTTTATCAAGACAAGAAAGCGAGTAAGCTGTTGGTCGCGCCTCTCGTAAAACCGTAGTCGTGATCGGGGTCTCCGGGTTCAGACCCCGCGCAGTCTCTCAGCCAATTTCCCGCCAAGCGGTGACAACTTAACTTAACGCAGGCTGGCAGCTTTAGTTTTTACCTTCGCGAGCAGCTCCTGCGGCAATTGCGAGTAGCCTTCCTTCTCGGCAATTTGCTCGCCGTCCGAGTAGATCCAATTCAATAGCTCCGCACGAGCGGACGCGCGTTTCGCGTCGGACGACGCCGTTCGCAAATACAACCATGTAAAGCTAGTGATTGGGAACGACTTTTCTCCGGGCGCGTTCGAAAGCGAGGCCGAAAACTTGTCCCACGACGGCGCTTCCACCGCGCGGCACGCGGCGGCAATCGATTCCGGCGTAGCCTTCACAAACTTCCCGGATGCATTTTGCACGCTGGCGTAAGGGATGCCGTTCTTGACGGCGTACTGCTGCTCCACGAACCCGATCGCACCCGTGACTTCTTTCACCTTGTCGGCCATGTCCGAACTGCGTTCGGCAGGATCTCCCACGGGCCATTTCGGCGATGCGCTGGTCCCGATCCGCGTGCGGAACTTCGCGCTCGTTTTCGAAAGGAATTCGCTGAACACGTAGTTCGTCCCTTTCCCCGCAGGACGATAAATCACCTTAATCGCATGATCCGGTAATTCTGCGTCTGGATTGAGCTTCACCAGAGCAGGGTTGTTCCAGGTCTTGATTTCTCCGAGATATATCTCGGCCAGAACTTCGCCGGAGAACCGGAGTTCGTGATGAACTCCCGGCAAATTGTAAATCGGCACCACTCCGATCAGCACGCTGGGCAATTCGATCAGATTGCCCTCGGTGCGATCCGCCGCCGTCAGCGGCACTTCACCCGCTCCAAAGTCTCCGCTGCCGTGCGAGATTTGCTTGATGCCTTCGCTGGCCCCGATAGGGAGGTAGCGCAATTGTGTTCCAGCCTGGCGCTGATTGAACTGCTCCGCCCATTTCGCATAGAGGGGCGCCGGAACGCTCGACCCCGATCCCACTAAAATCAGAGCATCCTGGGCCGCCAGGATTGAGCAGCAAAGACCGGTTAGGATCACGAGCGCCAGCGGCAGAAACATCCGCTGGGTTTGCGCCGAATGGCATTTTCTGAACTTGAGCACATGAGCTTGAGCGCTGAGTCTCATTTCGACACACCCCCCTTTTGATAGTCAGTATTAGACCCGCAACCTGACAAGTCAAAGGAAAGACGATGCCAGACATCCGATTGTGAAACAGTGCTCACATGAATCGTATGCGGGAGCCGCCGGGATTCATCGTTCAGCATCCCGGCGGCAGATTTCGAGTGCCTGAGGTCTAAATCTCTGGTGTAGAAGAATTGAGTTATCGTGAGAGCGCTTCGTGAAATTCTACTCCGTGCTGAGGGCCCCTGCGGATCGGCCGGCGAATGGGGGCGTGCTTCACGCCGTTTTGAACTTGGTGAAAGGGCGCGTCCGTTCCAGCATCTCCGCTGCAGGTGCCGGCAACCACGTCGTACGTCACATACATTTGTGAAGGCCATGGCGGGAAGAGGAAGTTTCCGTTTGCATCTGTCGCGCTGATCACGAATCCCACCACGTTGCCGCTGTTGTCGGACGCCAAGATGGTTTCCGTATCACCGGACGCGAAACTCGGTCCGTATGCTTGCGCGGCTGGTCCATTAATCGTCAGGTTCGCCATGCAGGGTTTGTTCGCAGCTTTCACCGTTCCAGTCACATTGAAGTTTGAATCGATGCTCAGGTTCATCGTTACATTGGTCGAATTGGTCCCCGCGTACGATTGAACCGTTCCGGTAATTGACCCTAGCAGGGGCTGGTAAAGTGTTGCGGTGAAGTTTCCTGAATCCGCCTGCGTGCATCCACCGCCCGTGGAAGTGAAAGTACCCGAGAACTGTGAGGATGTGCCGCTGTTGGTCCCGCTGAATACCACCTGCTGGCCGTTGTCGAGCGTTACTACGACACTTGGCTTGCCGTTCGGATCAACATCGGCCATCAGCGCGGCGGGTTGCCCCGACGCTGAGCATGTTGAATTTGTAAACGTGTTCGCGAGCACAGGTGTGATCGCCAGCGATTTCGCGGCCCCATTGCTCGTCCAGTCGGTGATGATCTGCAGCGGTCCGCCGTCGATCGTGTTCGGGCTCGTCTCGTTACTGGCTACAATCGTCCATTGCCCCGTCGCCGGCGTCGTGTTGCCTTTATCCGCCGACGCCGAACTCGACACCACCAAAATTGCTATGATTAGCGTTAAGAGTTTCACTCTGGTTCTCCCCATAAGGTCCCTTCGGTTCATCCTTCACAAGTGAGTAATGCAACTGCGTGCCCTTCCGGCACACGATGAAATTCGCCCGGGGCTTGACCGACTCACAACGTCTTAGCGGTCTATTACATAGGGGGGCTCAGAAATGTGGAGTTACTGAGCAGTGTGCGTGGGCCCACTCTTTTGCGGTGCTCGTTGAGTGACAGTTTATGTCGCCGAAATCGTCGCACTGGTGGCGCAAATTGCGCCAAGATGCAGATTCCGATGGTTTTAATGGACCGCAGGTTCCAGTTCTTCGGGCTGGATTTAGTACTATCGCTCCACCGAGCGATTCCTGCTCTTGCGAGATTTTGACAAAAGTCGTCGATGGGTGCTGAATACAGGGGATTTACTTTGCTGCCCGGCAGTCCCACCCATTTCAAATAACCGGGGTTTCGCTGCGAACTCGCTGGTTTTCGACATCGCGGCTTTTCAATTGGCCGGGCGCGCGGGAATCGGTTCGCCTGAGATGATCGGCGCAGCGCGGTCAGGAGAACTCACTGGTCTTCGGTTCCGCGTCGCTAAATAGATTCAGCGTGCCGCGGGATTAATCGTTACTGAAATGAAGAGGTAGTCGAAGTTTTTCTTGAACGTCAGACGCAAATGCAAAGTCGAGCTTTCGATTTCTCTGGCCGCATACAGAACCAAGAACGTTCATCACCGACCGGTCGATGTAGCCAGTCAATCGCCTTCGGACACCAACTTCCTGTTAATGATTGGCGCGAACACATGCCAGAAGTCGCCTTTCACGTCGGTGAATTCAACCGCTACCTGCTTTCCGGTCCGTGCCCTTCGCTCGACGTAGACCACGCGGCAGCGGCGCTCTTCGTCCGTGATCGCGTTCACCAATAGCAGTAACTGCCCGCGATTCACGGACTGCGAAAGCGAGAGCAACCCGCCATTCGAGCTAATCGACTCGGTCTCGGTTATGTCGCGGAACGGCTGATCGTCTGGCGTCCTTCCGTATACGCGTACTGGGATCGAGATCGGCAAACGCTTGCTTCGTCGTTGCAGTCCCATTCGAAAAATCTCCGTGTTCTTTCTGGGCGGATTTTGAAAGTATCTGTGCATTTCGCGTTTCGCAATAGTACCGAAAAAAGTTTTACACAGGATTTGCAACGCTCCGATAGGGGTTTCTCCGTATCTTCGCTAAACTTTTAGCTCAGCCGGTTGTAGTTCGTCACCGAACGACTGGCGACGAGCGTCGTTGACACTTCTCAACCTGCGATGTTAGTTTCCCCCAGTGAACACGAATCAGCCCTCCTCTTCACCTTCTCTTCGCAAACGCATCGCAATCATTCCCGGCGATGGTATCGGTAAAGAAGTGATCGCCGAAGCCGTGAAGGTAATGAGCGCTGTTTGTTCTGGAACTGCGAACAAACTCGCGTTCACTGAATTCGATTGGGGCGCCGATCGCTATCTCCGCGACGGCACTACGCTCCCAGCCGACGCCGTCGAAATGTTTCGCCGTGAGTTCGATGCGATTCTTCTCGGCGCCATGGGCGACCCGCGTGTGCCGTCGAATCAGCACGCCGCCGACATTCTTTTGGGCCTGCGCTTCAAGCTCGATCTCTACGTCAATGCGCGGCCCTGCGTTCTGTTCGATCGCCGCCTCACTCCGCTAAAGGACCGCACCGAAAAAGACATCAACTTCGTGGTCTTCCGCGAAAACACCGAAGGCCTTTACGTCGGCATGGGCGGGTTTTTCAAGAAGGGAACTCCCGACGAAGTGGCCACGCAGGAAGATTTGAATACGCGCAAAGGCGTTGAACGCATCATCCGCTACGCCTTCGATTTCGCGCGGCGCCGAAACTACAAGCGTGTATGCATGAGCGACAAATCGAACGCGCTCGCGTTCGGCCACGACTTATGGCAGCGGGTTTTCAAAGAAGTCCGCGCGGATTACCCCGCGATCGAGGCCAGCCACCAATACATCGATAACCTCCTGATGCAAATGGTTCGCGACCCTGCGCAATTTCAGGTGATCGTCACCTGCAATCTCTTTGGCGATATCGCCAGCGATCTCGGCGCTCAGCTCGCAGGCGGCCTCGGCCTTGCGCCCTCGGGCAA
>Ga0210407_10002120_pt1 | contig 17391 bp, 34 predicted proteins | sample IncBWC27MmetaG_FD_150860 | JGI IMG/M metagenome (GOLD analysis project Ga0210407, IMG submission 150860) | Forest soil microbial communities from Barre Woods Harvard Forest LTER site, Petersham, Massachusetts, United States - Inc-BW-C-27-M | ecosystem: Environmental > Terrestrial > Soil >...
CCACCTTTGGTAGCGGTCCGAGCCACGGACGTACATGGCTATGAAAGCGGCGTTGGCCATCATGGAGCCGATTTTTTGCTGGGTGATGACCTTACCTTCGCGGACGGCCTTGTCATATAACCTGTTGTATTCGGCCCAGGCGGTGTCGCGCAGGTGTGGAGGGACGTGTCTAAAGGGCTTGGCGCCGCCCCCGTGTTTGCGGTTGTCCTTGGCGTAATTGTTGAGCGTGGGCTTTTGGGCGCGGCGTGCGTCCACCTCTTTGAAGTATTGCAGGGTCGCGTCGATGGCCTTCTGGGATAGTTTGCGCATGGCGGCAGGGTACCACAGTTTAGTTAAAATTAGTACTTGCATATGCGCTTTAGGCGTGATATTCACTGTGTAAGGAGGTTCACAATGTCTAAAGGTACGGCGTTCAGTAGGACGGTGCAGTATTTCAGGGATGCGTCGCTCGATGAGATGAGGGCTGCGTACATGCTGGTCCATGAAATTGTGGAGAACCGGCTGGCGGCTAAGCATCCGGTGCAGGTCACTGTCAACAAGATTAAGCGGCACCGCAGGACTAAGGCACAGATGGCTGAGGCTATGGCGCATGCACGAGCGGCTAAGGCAGCTAGAGCGTCTAGTGGTGCGGTGGCTGCGTCTGGAGGGGCGCTGGCTGAGCTGTATGAAGATGGCAAGGGTGCGGGAGCTGCCTGACCATGGCCACACCAATCGTATGGGACGAGGATATTCCGCTACCCACAGCACCTAAACCTGCACAAAAACTAGTGGGTGGGGGCCTGGATTTTGCTCCCACCGAAGACCTTATAGCTGAGCTAAACCGGCGCGGCTATATGATTGCACCATTTGCGCCTACACCAAGTGTCACATTTACATCACCTTACACTATTACTACTACCAGTGCTACGACCCCCCTCGGTCTTGGCGGGATGCAGAATGTGGCTTCTTTAGGCCAGTTAATGGGAGCACTAGGTGGCACCCATAAGTGACGAGGTCAAGGCGTACCTAAGCAGCATTGGTAAAAAGGGTGGCGCCTCCAAGTCGCCCAAGAAGCAGGCCTCGTCTAAGCGGAATGCAGATAAGGCGTGGAGGGTCAGGTGGCGTGACAGGCCCCAGAAGGAGCTATGGCCACCAGAGCTTCCACCGGTGTAGGGGCGTCGCTTGAATGTGGGCAGCAGCAGCATCATTTGTGTCAACAGGCTGGGTGCAGGTGCCTGTGTCATTATCCCGCTAAGGACCTTGTACAGCGCACTGAGGTGCAGCCTATTGATGAGCCGCCACCAGCTACGGTTATGGTATGTCCAAAGTGCCAGAGGGCGCCTAAGCCTAACGATAAGTTCTGTCGCAGCGATGGCACTAAGTTGTTGTCGGCTTATTATTGTGGGCAGTGCCAGGCGGTGACGCTACCGGGGGACCTGCACTGTTGGTCGTGTGGCGGGGTGGTCAATGGCTAAGCTGGCTACGCTCGAACAGTACTACCAGTTGATGGATAGTCGGCCAGTTAAGTTTACTGCCGAAGAAGTGGCATTCGCTAAGGCTCCTGATAGCATGATGTGCTGTAACTGTGTACACTGGTTCCACAATCCCATTACCAGCAGTATGGTGTGTGAAATTTATCGACCGGACACTGAAGATGAAGTAGTGCCACCTGATTGGACGTGCCGCTTTTGGACTACAGATTATGAGACCTTCCCAAAAATGGAGGAACCTAAATGACTAGCTATCGTACCTGGAATGCTGCTACCTATCCGTATGACTTGGCTGAGTGTAAGCACTGTCTAGTGATGCATGTTGATTGTGATGTACCAGGGGTAACCTGCAAAGACCCTGCCCATCAGGAGCTTAGGGATGTGTGTACTGAGCAGGGGCTGGGGGAGTTCTATAAGGCCCATCAGCAAGATTGGAGTGCATATCAGGACCCTGACCGCACGCCCTTGACTGATGCCTGGCTCATGGCTAACAAAGATAAACTTGTGGCCATCCGTGAACTGTTCCGGGACCACTATGCTAATAATCCTGCGCCGCCTGAGCAGATGGAGTTAGCGTTTGAGCCAGTGGCTACACCAGAGGTATAGCACTTTTAACCGGATGTATTTTGGGGGCAGGCTGCCCATTGACACTGTGTTGATGTGGACCACCAGGCTGCCTACTAAGGTGTGTGCGCGTAAGTATAAGTTAGAAAGTGGCCCTCAGCTGATATTGTTCAACCACAAACTTGAGTCCTGGCAGGATGTGATTGAGATGAGCCTGTTGCACGAGATGGCACACATGGCCACGGTTAATAATCATGGGCGCAGGTGGCAGTCTGAAATGCTGCGCCTGGCCCAGGCGGGCGCCTTCCGCGATAGGTGGTGACCGATGCACAAGATGGTTAGCTGGCTAGACCTGAACTACCGCATGGTCATGTTAATTTTAATGGCCTACGAGGTGATCATGCTGACTGTGCTCGTTGTAGTGGAAGTGGCCAAGTGATTGACGTGTTCCTACGTACAGCGCCACTAACCTGGATTCGTGGAGGGATGGCTATCACGTGTATAGCTTGGTGGCGCGACCAGCCAAGTGTAAAGCTACATATTATTGCAGCCGAGGGATCGTGTCTTGAGGAGGTAAGTGTAGCTAGAGCTAAAGTGCTGCCGCTGGATAACTTTCACTGGGCCTCACGCGCTTATGCGGATGCGCAGGCACAGTCTATACCTTATGTGCTAACCGACGACGACCGGCTGCCGATAGGTAAAAAGTGGCTGGAGCGGGCACTGGCACTGTGGGATAGGCACAGTGACTATGCTATGTTGTGCCCGGTTAGTTATATCCCAGTGGAGCGGCCCCCTGAGCACGTTGGGGCCGACGAGGTAGTCAGTGCCAATAATTCGTGTGGGGCGCCATACTTTGCTGCCCCCCACCAGGTTCCATACGCTACCTTAGCTGGGCCAGCCAACCAGCAAGATCAGATTGTGTGTGCCTGGATGCGCCAGCACCACGTCAAGCACGGGTGGATGCGGGATGTTTATAATCTGCACCTCGGGTTTGGGCATAGTCAAGTAGGCCCCACAGGAGTATACTAACCTACCGTAGCGGCCTAGGCATATTTTATCCCGCCAACTTTATAACCACTAAGGCATAGACATCCACGCGCACAGCATAGATATAGACACGTAGCTCGACAATGTGTAGAGGGGGTGCCCGTTAACGCCTACGTAGACGTGAGCGACGCACGTGACACGTAACGCTAACGTATCCATGCGTTAGGCTAACGTATCTGGCCATCTACTACGTGTGTAGGACCGTGTGCGTGCGGCTGCGGCATCGTATATAAGTGTGCGAGCGTGTAACGATTACGCGCACAGTGTAATTACTACTACTACGACTACGGCTACGGTAGTGTAAACTGTTGAAACCATTGGTCGCAAGCGAATGGCCGTGTGCGTGCACTATGGGATGTGTCTGTTCGCAGTGAAACGGTGCCACAGGTGGCTCGACCATCGCACCGCGAAGCGGAAAGCGAACGTGATACACTCTAGCGTGCGTGGGTTAGCGCCGATGGTAACTCCGGGTTAGCAGCCCGGTAACCGTTCCGAGGGTAGCCGCTTACGTTCGCTTCACACGAGCCCATCATTCGGGTACCGTTAGACTCAAGTTAACGGATGACCAATGCCTTGTGTGAGAGTCCATCTTAGACATGCGAACGCGCAAGACTGTCTGTCTATCGGTCGCTTCCACACTACTACACGTTACATGTTAACTGTGATAGCGTGTGTGAGTTATAAGACGCATATCGCCACACGAGCACCGTTAAAAGTGCGAATGTTGGGATGGAAGAGGAATCGGATTCTCGAACGTCGCCGGGAGCGTATCGCCCGTCTGTCTATGAGTTCCATACTGAGGACTTAGCACGTTAGCACAAGCGTTAAGGGATAACCAGTGTATGCCTTCATAAACGTATGATGGGACACACGATACCGATGCTGATATGTAAAGTCGCAGCGTCACCGGGAGTTAAAAGGCCGTCCGTCCGTAGCGTGGCTACGGTACACTGTGGGAGGGTTACGGTATATGCTTGATATCATTGGATATACGCTGCTTTGGATGCTGTTCTTCGCAGTAGTGGCAGTCATCCAAGAACGTGAAGATCGCGAGAGCAAACGTAAGTGACCCTCGCGCAGTGTACCGTGGCTGAGCATAATCCGCTCAGGGTTGCACTTGTGCAACCATTTGAACGGGTTGTGTTCAAAGTGGCTACGGTACGGGAGGGTTACCACGATGAACACTGATAAACCGTTGTCGGGCCAAGTAACTGAAGCTGTCAAGGGACAGACTGGTAAGCCCATGATAGCGCTGCTGATCTTGTTCGCTGTGTTGGATGCTATCAACGCAGGGGGCGAGTTTGGAGCGCCGAATGGGGTTATCTATAGTGCGCTGATGGCTTTTGGGGCTACACTGGATCAGCATCAGAGGTTGATTACGTTCCTCACTGACCAAGGGTATGTGACCATCAGTGGGAACGTGCTCCATCTGACTGAGGCAGGCGTCAAGCTGATGAATAGCTTAGCGCCGTTGTCAACCTGATGCAGCGTCTACTTGATCTGGCGGCAGAGGCAGCCGAAGGAGTGCTGGAGATCATATGGGTAGTGTTCTATATGGTCTATGGGCTCATATGGTTGATTCTGCCGGTGTTACTGTTCGTATGGCTAGCTAACCACTTGTAGGCTGGCACGCGAGACACAGACTGTGTTAACGAAAGTGACCCTCGCGTTCCGTGACCACAGGGTTTTAGCTATGGTACGGGAGGGTCACATATATGTTTGATATTACAGTGAATGGCTACCATCTGCCTACACTCGCAAAGGTAATACGCGATATGGGCAGTCCAACTGAAGGGCCAGTGGCAGCAATCGCTTGGAACATCAGTGTACGCGCAAGCGTGCCTGCTGAGATTAGTGCTCAGTTCCTAGAGGCTGCTGGCTACGAGCCATTTCAAGGCTATCCACTAGAACGTAAACGCGAGTGACCCTCGCGTACTGTAGCTATCGCTATGGACGGTGATTCAAAAAAGGTAACGTATCAAGGTGTGGCTCGCCCAGGCGCCTGCCGACGTGACTGAGGCCACTGTTGGTTAGAACAGTGATACCCCAGGCTTTAAGCTAGGAATGGTCACGTCGCGTAGGGCCTGTCTTAGCTAAGGAGAGTACACACTATGTCTGGTTCAGCAACCAAAACGGCTCCGAAGACGCACAGAAAGCCTGTGGCACGTCCGCTCACGTTCGGTGAGTGGAAAGAGCAAGTGAATCGAGTCATGGCGCAGATGTGCGGCTTGCGGCTCGATGCCGTGGACGAATCGTTTGGCGTCCGTGAGCGGTTCGAGCGCGGTGCCGATGTCGTTCAGACTGCAAGGGATGCCTACAATTACATCCCCGACGAGATTCTGGACGATGAAGTGGAAACACTCGGGCTGTAGGCCAGTTAGGCCATTTAGATGTGCTCAGGTTGAGTAGGCGCCTGAGCGAGTCACATCTTGGTGCGTGTCACGTTCTGGCTGGGTAAGCTGGGACGTGACTCCCCCCTTTCGCTGAACGCGGCTGCACTGTGATTAGGCCGTCAGCAAGTTTGTCAAAAAGCTGACGATACCACAGGCTGTATGCTAGGAATGTCGCAGGCAGCCGCTGTTCAGTGTTCCCACAGTGACATTGAGAGGTGAACTATGCGTAGACGTAAACTTGCGTCACTGAGGGCTGGGGCTTTTCGCTGCGCCACAAAGCGGCGCCCTTATACAGGCAGACGGCCTAAATTCGTGTGGGTGCCGATTGCACCGTGGGGCTTACGCTCCATGCCGGTGAGACTAAAGCGTGACCCCATGCCCCATGCCCTAGGTTCCATGTAGGTGAGAAGCTAGCATGGCTTAATTGGAGAGCCTACCTTCGTTAACGAGTTTGGCCACAGTACGTGGCCAGGGGGATGCCTGAGGCTGTGTGGCACAGTATCTCCTCTCCCCCACTGCGCCGCTACATGGGCATACAAACACGCCATGTAGCTGATAAGTAGCTGCCTCCGCTGTCATAGGCATCCCCACAATTTTGTTTCTGCTGTGAACTAAAGGGGGAGATACTATGCGCAAGTTACCGTATAAAGTTATTGGTACGTACCATCCGGCTGAGGGTGCTACGCCTGAACAGATTGGCCATGATCTGATTAAAATTGTAGCTGAGGCTGGTTACAGTGGATTAAGGAATCATGGTTGGAGTGGTGCCACTTGGCACGATAACGCTACTGGCTCTGAGGTTAGACACGATTACATTAGGGACAGTAGCGCCCGTGTGTGGCACCAAGACTCAATGGGCGCAGATGTTCTGATGGTGGTGTGGGCCAATAAGAATCCCACGTGGATCAAGTACAAGTATGGCCTTAAGGTCTATGTACCTGAGCCATTTGAGATCGTGCTCATCGAAAATGCACGCACAAAGCACCACGCGCCTGCCACTGCTGATGAGGCAGATAGGCTGTTTTTCAGGCAGTACGTGCAGGTAGCTGAGTCTGAGCCTGCAGAGTACGACGCTGAGGGTATGGCCAGCTAAGTTTTCCCAGCCAGTATGTACCTAAGGGGGTATACCGATGGACGCAGTTAAAAGTAATGGGCACGGTGTCAGTGCCCCATTGAACCATCCCACTGTGGAGAAGCAACAGGTTCCCAATGGGCAGGCAGTGGGCCAGACGCTGCACTTGCAGTTCAGGCTCAACAAGGCTACGCCGGGTGCGATTCAGTATCGTGAACTGGTCCCTGACAATGAGCCGCCCAAAATGGGTACGCTGTACCTTAAAAAGTATGTCGTGCCACAGCCGTACCCTGAGCTTATTTCCGTGACAGTGAACATTCCGCTGGGCACTGACTTGAGCACTTTCACGCCTATCGAACCATAATCCAGCCCAGTAACCGTACCTGAAGGGGGATACCAATGAAATGTGGGACTTACAAACGCTCATCGCGCTCAATCGGCAGCGCCAGGAAGAGTACGACAAAGCGCACCCGCGTGAAGCAGCCGAAAGAATTGCAGAAGAAGATGAGCCACTTACAGTACCTAGAACACCTGGGCGCACTGGTCCGGGCCGAGGTACGACCGTTGAAGGCCCGGCTGCGCAGCAATCGGAACTAGCTGGCCCACTGGCCCACACACTGAGTTTGTATCTGCAGTAGCAACAGACTACGTTGCCAAGTTGCACTTGTGCAACTATCGGGAGCGTAGCTCACGAAGGGGGAGTACCGATGTCTAAGGATGTGTCTAAGCCAAAAGTTAAACAGGCCATAATTTTGGTCACTGTCCATGAAGACGGTCCAATGCAGTCCAGCGTGACTAGGCCAGCCTATAGTCATAAGCTGGGGCGCATGCTGGGACTGTATCTGGTGGACGTGTACCCAAATGACATGGTGCCTGATGCGAAGATGGTTGACACGGCGGCCCATGAGTTTGGGCACGTGCTGGCCAATATATTCGAGACGCCAGTGTCTAGTGCTGACCCAAGGCATGGGGCCACAGCCCTAGCGAGACACTTGCTGGACACTAATCAGGCACCGCCTGAGGTGTTGCAGCGTGAGGTAGATGCTGAGGCCGAGGCGTGGGACTTTGCCCAGAAAATGTGGGCTGACCTTGATCCGGCGGCACGTGAGGCTAATCTGGATACGTACAAGCTGGGTATTAGGCTGTGGCACAGGTCTGCTAATCCTGAAGCCGATGCTGACTCCATGGAGGCCGCGCCGGCTAGGTTAGAGCGCCTGATTGCACAGGTCAGTCGCAGTTAGTCCCACACCGAAATTATTCAGGCCCCGTCCCAGCTCTCACTCTTAAAGGGGGTATACCATTATGGAAATTAGCCTAACCAGGGCTGGATCGTTCCACGCTGACAAAATGGTCCCGAATGGACACAAGTGTGCTGCTATGCACACTAAGATTTACAGGTACGAGGTGTCCATACAGGCCACCGCAGTCAGGCTGACACCTGAGGGTTATGTAATAAATAACGAGCGGGTGCAGGGCTATTTTGACGAGCGGTGGGGGCAGTTGGCACCACAGCCGTGGGACGCCATAAGTTGTGAGAACTTGGCCTTGACCAGTGCCAGGGAGATTGGCACAGAGTTAGTGGCCCAGGGCATCGAAGTGATCTGCGTCAATTGTATGTATGATTGAGGGCAGTAATGGCGCACGTATCACTGCTAAGTGGGTGCCAGCATCACTGTCAGTGACTAAGCGTGAGGCACCCGAAGAGACCCAGTCACGCCCAGTGTTCGGGTTCAACGAATAAGGCTTGACATCGTAGGGCTACTGCTGCTACGGTATCAGCAGTCCAGCAACACGCAGTCCGACCTACTGCTGCTGTAGGCACACGTTGGCTTACTGCGTACAGTAACACAAAGTTTAGACACAGTCAAGGGGGATACCAATGGACACAGTGAACACAGTACTTGATCCTGCAGCTATATCAGACAGTGTGTATGCTAAGGTGTTCAGTCAGGCTGGTATAGACAACCTACTGTCACCTAGTGAACACAGTGCTGGATTCAAGTTCGTAGATAAGATCACTGACAATGAGCATGCTCAGGCGATGTTCAGTGCATTCGCACTGGCTATTATGACTACCATTGCCCAGTCCAAGGATGGTAGAGAGGCTGCGCAGCGTATATCTATAGCTACTGCTACTGCTATGTGGCTAGGCTATCAGCTAGCACAGGCTCAGATGGCTGAGCTACCTGCCAGTCACAGTTAAGGCTTGACAACGAGTTGCAATGCGTTGTAGACTATGCTGGATTGACGGATAAGACTTACCGGGATACCAAACGAATGCTCTCCAGGCGTTTTGGCTGGCGGTGTTGGTATTGCGGTATAAAACTTCCTGTTGATGGTGGCAGCATAGATCACATCATTGCTAAGTCCCGAGGGGGGCCTGACAACGAGAAGAACTACGCCTTAGCCTGTGTCCGCTGTAACAGGGCTAAGCTAGACGACCCGTTGGATGTCTACATGGGCTGGGTGGAATGGATGCGCCATAGCTCGTTTACTCCCTTCGACTTGGATGCTGCTGCTATCAAGGAGCAAATATATGCAGCCGACGAAGGCGACCAAGACATGCCCCCGCTGCCAGAAGACGTTCCAACCAGTTAGACCTTGGCAGGTTTACTGCTCAGACGCCTGTAGATGGGCTGTGTGGTCTGCGAAGCACCCACGCCAATAAACTTTTGTGAAAGGGGGAAATATACCATGTCCATGCTCGAAAAGAAGGCTGTAACGTTCCGGGAACGCTTCATGCCCAAGGTGGTTAGTTGGTTCCTGGGGCTGTTCGGCTACAAGATGCTGCTACTTGGGTTCGTGAAGCTGCGGGCCGTTAAAGATAGTCCTGGCGTCCTGGAGATGACTGAGATGCGTCTGATCAGGGCTGCTGGCACCCAGAACTTTCCCAGTGACCCAGTGACCCAGCTGTTATTTAAGTCACTGATGGAGCTGCAGATGAACCACCTGCGGGAGCTGAGGGCCGAGGCGACTCGGAAAAGCACCGAGTCCCAGGTACCTACGGTACCCGCGCCTGATCGCCACGTTAACTAACCAGTTTGTACTGTAACTCTAAGTAAATAAAGGGGGATACCAATTATGCCAAGTAATCCAACAGTAAAGTCTGCCGACGGCTGGGTCATGTTTGACCTGGCTCTGCGCTATTTGGACAGAATCTACCTGTACGGCGCACCCGGCCTGGGCAAGACCTATGCGGCCACCCACAGCCGCATGGACCAGGAGCGTTTCGTCAAGAAGCAGCGTGAGGTTGTGAACGCCACCCTGTCTGACGACATCGTGCTGCAGGAACTCATAGGCCACTACATGCCTAAGGGTACTGAGTTCGTGTGGCACGACGGCCCCGTGATCACTGCCATGCGTTCAGGCCAATTGCTTGTGCTCAATGAGTTAGCACGCGCATCGTCAGCCGTCAAAGATGCCATGCTGGGTGTACTCGATGGTGGCAGCACAGCGATCCCGCTGCCCAGTGGTGAGATCGTAGTGCCTGCACAAGGCTTCCAGGTCGTGGCCACTGCTAACTCCAGTACCGATGACCTTGATCCGGCACTGTCAGACAGGTTTGAGGCTGTGATCTGGGTGAGCACACCGCACCCTCAGATGATCGCTGCCCTGGACCAGGAAGTAAAGGGCCTTGGGACTGCTGTAGAGGCGTCGTTCAAGGACTCACCTGAGCGTGCCATCAGCCCACGCAGCGCGTTCACATTCACCAAGCTGATTAAGGCTGGTGTCAATCCCAGGCAGTCAGCACAACTGGCGTTTGGCCAACGGTCAGCCGATATCGTTGCGGCATTTAAGCTCGCTGGAGTTGGAGCAGCCGCATAAAGTTTGTACACACAAAGGGGGATACCAACTATGCAGACACGATCACGCAGAGCACGTAAGTCACGGGCCACAGACGTACCGATCCCTGCCATCCCAGCTGGTAAGGGACCGTTCACTGTGCGTGAAATGCCACCTGGCTTCGGTGCATCCACTAATCCCTTAGCCACAGAGAACACACTCTATGTGCCACTGGGTTATGACAAAGAAAGCAGGGCCATCAGGTTCCACGAATATGCTCACCTGGAACTAGGCAAGGTGCGCCCTGAGCTGGCCAAGTATCTTGACAAGGCCGTCAAGGACAAAGAGCAGCCCATTGATCCGCAGTGGATGCAGGCCGGTCTAGATGTGATAGTCAACTCGATGGCCCAGGCACGTCACATCGAAGAGATCGCTGACTTGCCGCTGGACGATCCCAAGCCCACCACGTCTGAGTACGCCCAGGCCATGTGGCTGTTGCGTAAGCTCAGCCTCACTCAAGGTAAAGTACCACGTAACAATAAGCTGCCTAGCGATGAGACTACCCACGTCCAGGATGTCTACCAGGGCCTACAAAACCTGGGCGAAAACTACACTCACCGTCAGGACAAGCTGAACGATGAGCAGTATGCCAACTATATCGCTCAGTCTCTGCGTAACCTGCAGTCATTCTACGATACCAAAGAGGCCATCAGTAAACTTAAGATGACTCCCAGTATCGCAGGCATGACCAACATGATGCTGCGTAAAGCCCTGGGTGGTGGAGGTCTCAGCCGCGTCAAGCTCACCAAGATGCTTGGTGCAGAGTCACCCTTCGACATCACCCACAAGGGGCCTGCAGCCCATTACAGGTACGGCTCAGGCACCGACAGTGGGTGGGGCACCATGTCCATAGTCACACTGTCGATGGATGCCATGGCCCGCAGGCGAGCGCCAGAGCGTAAGCCATCTTATGTGGGTGGCTTCCGCAATGCCTTCCGGGCCCTGCTACCTGCCATGGACGGACGTGCATGGGCCATCCGGCGTAAGAAAATGGGCGGCACCATCCTGCTAGACATGTCCGGCAGCATGTCTCTTGAGACAGAGGACATCGTCAAACTGTTGAAGACCGCGCCACTCGCTCAGATAGCAGGCTACAGCGGCAACAAGACTGATGGCACCATGTACATAATGGCCAAAGGGGGACGCTACCACAACGGGATACCTAAGCACCCTGGCAATAACGTGATAGACGGTCCAGCCCTGCACTGGCTCGCTAAGCAACCTAAGCCACGTGTGTGGATCAGCGACGGCCAAGTCACAGGTACAGGTGATGGTATGCAGACCCACCTATTGGCTGATGCAGTAGGCATAGTATCCAGAGGGGATATCGAACGCTACCACACAATCGACGCCTACCTACTAGGCCAACCTGGAGATGACACGCCCTATGAGGAGTAACGTATACCGTGCCCTAAAACTTGAGTGGCGCTTCCGTTGGGTCCAGACCTTCGGCGGTGACAGCACTCTACACAGAGTAACCCGTGCAGCCCACCTCGAAGAACAACACTGGGTAGGCTTCACTGGAGTCAAGACTGCCTGTGGTCTGTACCTACCTAAAGTAGTCATGCCCGGCATACTCAGCCGCATGAAAGCCCCCCGTTGCTGGGAGTGCTGCCAAGCCCTAGGCATCCCACAAGGTTTCGGTGCTCCTTTCAACAACAAGTACCTGACGTGGGAGGAACGTAATGCCTAAACAGTCCAAGCAATGGTACGATGTCACAGCTGAAGACGCCAACAAGCTCATTGAACTCTTCGTCCACGTCTGCAAGGTGGGCCTAGAGCTTGGCATGTCCACCAACGGCATGGCCGGTGCCTTACTTGGGTTCGCCGCCCGGCTGAAGACTGGTGACCACGACCTGCAGTTCTACGTAGACCACCCTGACGGCGACCCAGGCAAGCCCCACGGCCCCATCACCGAAGAAGACATGGACAGAATCCGTCGAGAGCGCCTGCTAGCCAACATGCCCAAGGGTAAGCCGGATGCCTAACCAGTTTCCTGATCCATGGCCAGATCGAGATTAGCGTTGCACTTTGCACTTTGACATGTAAGTACATGATAACACATAGCTTGTGAAAGTGCACTAGCAAAGTGCAGCAACTATACTGCACATCACTGCACACCCAAATGGCTTGTTTGTTGCACTTTGCACAAAGTGCACTGCACTATGTAAGTAACAGATTATATTATATTTAAGTACTACAGTGCAAAAGTGCAGCGTTTCCCTTGGCAGGGCCTGCGTAACCTAGTTAGGTACAGGTCCGATCTTGCGCCAGCGACCATGTGCCAGGCGTTCAATGCGCTTGTTGGCTTCAGCAATAGCCAGGCCATTCTTGATGGTCCGCTCGCTCATATCGATGGACAGTGCTTCCACTATACTCCCAGTGGTGAACTCGGTGCCTACATCTAAGCCAGCGATATACAGATCGAACTTCTGGCTTGCTTTGAGTTCACTTTTGGGTTTCTCTGGGTCTGGAGCGGGCTGGTGCATACCATGCTCATCTAAACGCATGTGGAACTCTTGCTCGGGGGCATTGCGGGGAAGAACGGTAACAATTCTATCCAACTTTATGGGGCTTTCAAACGAAGGCTCACTCAGGATGATCGTCTCAGCGATGGCGCCTATAGCAACCGAGTGCATCAGCCTCTGCCTAGGGTTCAGGTAACGCTCGGACTCCTTCATCTTGGGGCTGTGCATCACACCCAGCAGGCTTATACCTGTTTCGCTACAGTAAGCTGACAGCCACGAAAAGAACTTGAAAGTAGCCGTGTAGTCGTTAGCCTTACCTGAACCAGGCATGAGCGTAGTGATACCTTCAATGATGATCACGCCACCAGCCAGCACCTCAGGGAACCTGGGCTTAACGAAGTTATCAATTAAGTCCTTGAATCCCAGTATAGGATTAGTCGTGCTCAATGGGCATATGTAAGGGAAGGTATCGGGGTCTACACCACATCGTTGCAGAGTACGCCGCAGGCTCTTTTCGTTACGGTCTAGGCTGATGTACACAAACGGCCTGGGGTGGCTAGCGTACCCAAACACTGAACGCCCTGCTGCCCAGTCCGTGACAAGCTGCATGATGAGGGTAGTCTTGCCGCCGCCCGAGGGACCGCCGATGATGTGAAGTTCGCCTGCAGGAAGGATTCGTTCTACGAGCCATTCTTCTGGTGGATAGTTCATGTGCTCTCCCATCTGACGGAAGCGCAGGGGTTACTGGTCAGATCAGCAACCCCCGCAGGTGGGTAAGGCAAACATCTTTGGTGAAACACCCGATTCATTACACCTTTGCCGAGGACGTGTCAAGTGGAAAAAGTGGGGTACCGGGACTTGACATTCCGCTACTGCTACGGTATACCAAGTGTCGGTGCGGAGGCCCAAATGAAACCAGTAGTGCTGCTGAGTGGCATTAAGGGAAATGCCAGGGATAAGGTACTCAAGTATTACCTAGATCATCCTGAGCTGGAGGGAAAGTACACTGAGCTGGATGTTCAGCATGATCACTGGTGTGCCATCTACAAAGGCAGCGATACTTGTAACTGTAACCCGGATATCGTAGTGATCGCACCCCATGACTAATACTATCTGGACCAGCCGCAGTCAGATCGAAGACTACGAGAAGTGCTCCAGGCTAGCGTACTGGCGCTACCACTATAACGGTACAGGCCTAGAGGGCTACGGTATCCAGCTTGAGGCTGAGATGGGTACGGCCATTCATATGGGCATTGAACAGTTACTGCTGGGGGATGACGTTACTGCAGCTGTGACTACTGCGGTCCACCATATGATGAACGTGTTCCACAGCGACCCTACACCTTCACACATGCAAACCGATAACCGTAGGTTTGAGTACGAAGAGGCCATTCCCCTAGTTGAAGCCTGTGTCAGGGGATGGGCGCTGGCACGGTTACCACGTATAGTCACCCAGGGTAAGTGTCTCAGCATAGAGCGTGAGCACCCTATTAAGTTTACCCTTGAGGGTGGCCAGCAGGTTGGGTTACAGACTAGGCCAGACATCGTGTGGCAGCGCAACACTGACGGTGCAGTGTTCATCCGTAACATTAAAACGTGTAAGGTTGTGGACGATAAGTTCCGTGAGCAGTGGAAGATCGATATGCAGACCCTCAGTGAGCCCCTTGCGGTTGAGCAGACTGGCGTACAGGTGTCAGGCGTAATCGTAGAGGGCGTGGCCAAGGGTAAGAAACTAGACTTCCCAGCCTCAGCGCTCCCTGACCTAGCTGGTAAGTACTATCATAACAATCCACTTATCTACGGGTGGCACCGTGAGGCTGAGCCGCCCTTGACTAGGGAATCCTGGGAACACAGGTACGAATGGACCGACCTGTCTGGGCAGCACCGGCGCCTAGGCAAAGGGTATCGTAAGGTTCCCATATGGAAAGCGTATCCAGGTGGAGTCGCAGCCTGGATCAACCACGTGTGGGGCGAGGATGCCTCAGCCTTCGATGACCTGTTCGTGGAGCTAGAACCCATTTTACGTAGCGACTATGAGATTGAACGGTGGCGCCAGCAGACGCTGCCGCAAATATATGACAGGGCTGTGTGGGCTAAGATACTGTTACCAGGTGGGCACGATCCTGGCACTGAAGACCAGTTGCTGAACACGTACTTCCCAATGCACACCTCTAACGGTAACTGTATATGGCCTAGGCGTTGTACTTATTGGAGCCTGTGCCATGGCACCGCCGCCGCAGACCCCTTAGGCTCAGGTGAGTTTCAATCAAGGGTGCCCCACCACCCTGTACCTGTGGAGGAACCATAAGTTGAGATGGTATCTGGAGGCGAAATGAGACGTCTTGGTAGGCCAAGGATCAAGAGGGTATCTCCGGCAGAAAAGCGTGTGCTGGTACTCACCTGCGAAAAAGCCATGACCGTTAAGGAAATTTGCGAGTGTCTACACTTGGCCGAAGCTACGGTGGAAAATCATCGCAGTTCCATTTACAGAAAATCTAAGCTCGTCCCCTTTGATCGCAATGCCGTGAAGCTGGCTTGGTGGGCACTGCGCGAAGGGTACATTAAAATACCCGATCCACTACCTCGGAACTGGTTCCTAAGCGTGGAGAATCTGGCGATTCGATCAGGCGATAAAGTGAGGAAGCCATGACGCGAGACTTGGCTGACGCCGTGAAGTCTTTGGCCACGCGCATCTATGGACTCATGCCCTCGCATCCGTGGGCACACGATACAGACGCCCTCATAGAAGAGTACTCACAGGCTATCGAGCCAGCCATCCGCGACCTGATAGAAGAAGAGAGGGAAGAATGCGCGAAGTTATTGTCCGAACAAAAGAGTCCATATCACGATTGGGGTGGTGAGTCTTTCAATTCTGCAATGCAGTACGCAGCGAAACTGATTCGCGCCAGGGGAGGCAAAGCTTGAGCGATCTGCGAGAGCGGCTGGCCGCAGCAATAAGAGAAGCCCGATTTGAAGAGGACGATTATGCCAACGAATACACCTTGGCAGAGGCATTGCGCCCTTTGATCGAAGCAGAACTCGCGCAAGCGACCGCCGATGCGCTGGAAGCGGTATGCGATTACCTACGCGAATCTTGTAATAAAAATGAGCTACATTTTTTGATAAAGTGATTGGAAGGAATCCGCGCCCTCATCCCCGCCGACATCGCTGCCAAGGCTAAAGAGCGGGAGGACGCGAAGGACGATTTAATCCTAAGCCTTCGCACACATCGCGATGTGCTGATCGCGCAGCAACAGGAGCACGACGCGGAGCTGTTCGCTCAATGGCGTAACCTAGCCCTTGAATTGCTCGATGAACAACGGTCTATCTGGGGCAAAGGAACGTATAGTGCCATAGAGATTCTGGATGCAGTCGAGAAAGACCTTCGTGCCGACAAGGAATTTAGCGGTTGCAGCGAAGGACCGGATTTGATCGAAGCTATCCGTGAATCTGGGGGCACCGGGCACACGGAAGCACCACAGCAAAGAGAGCACGACGCCAAGATCAGGCGGGAGGCGTATCTGCGATGCCTCGCACAAGTAGAGTTAGCCGAAGAGAGTGATGGCGGCTCGTTCTTGGAACCGCTAATAAGCAACTTCCGCAAGTGGGCCAACGAACCCCCTAGCGGGGGCAAGGCAGACGGAGGGGGCTAGATGGCTTACCGTGGTGAGTCTCACAAGCTGTACATGCGCGAATGGCGAAGGCGCGTAAGTCGTCCCCAGAAACCGCACAAGAGATATCCAGACGAACGATCCAAGGATATCGCATGGAACAAACTGGAATATCAGCTTCGACTAGGAACTATCGTTCGACCACAATCATGCCAGAAATGTGGAGTTATCCCACCTAAGTCACGGTCTGGTGCCAGTCAGATTCAAGCTCACCATCCTGACTATACGAAGCCGTTGGAAGTTGAATGGTTATGTCCGCCCTGTCACGGTGAAACGCGCTGGCAAGAAAATCAGAGGGCCGCGCCCAAGCCCGAGGGAAAGGAGTCACCGTGACCTACATACCACCATCACCTAGACCACCTACTGTACCCATTTGTCCGCATTGCGGAAAGCTATTTGCACTATGGTCCACAGCCAAGCGCCATGTAAAATATTGTGAAGATGGCCCACACCCCCGGCGCCCTCGATGAAAAAGTTCTTGACACGAAGCTATTGCGATGGTAGTAGTAGTGGCGTATTGGAGGCCACATGACTGTATCTGAAGCTGCCCGCAGGTTGGGTAGATCAATAGACGCAATCTACAAACTGATCTGGGCAGGCAAGTTATCTGCCACCCGCCGGGGTGACAACTGGGACATCGAAGAGTCCGCTGTGAATGAACGCCTAAAGGTTCAACGCAGTAAGCGTTCGCTTGCGAGGGTCAGTTAACCTATGCCTAGCCTAAATGAACTGTTCCCGCTCGGGAACCCTGGCTCCACGGTTGACTGCATCTACGGCGACACCGGCTCCACCAAAACATCCAGGCTAGGTGACGCCGCTGAATATCACTACAAACGTACAGGTAAGCCATCACGCCTAGTCAGC